>Ga0114951_10003325_pt1 | contig 16713 bp, 13 predicted proteins | sample AM7aDNAmetaG_FD_88677 | JGI IMG/M metagenome (GOLD analysis project Ga0114951, IMG submission 88677) | Freshwater microbial communities from Finland to study Microbial Dark Matter (Phase II) - AM7a DNA metaG | ecosystem: Environmental > Aquatic > Freshwater > Lake | place: Finland: Lake Alinen...
AAAGCGATAGAGATGCTGGGCCATAAATCCAGCGCCCGCAAGATAGCTGTCAAAGGCGGTATCCCGGTCACCCCGGGCACCAGGGACTGCGTCACTAAGGATTTTCTGAAAGAAGCCGAACAGATCGGGTTTCCTATCATGATAAAAGCCGCGGCCGGCGGCGGAGGGAAGGGTATACGTATTGTAAGGGAAAAGGGGCAGCTTGACCACGAATTCCATATGGCCTCCTCCGAAGCGCGGTCAGCGTTTAATAACGGAGACGTTTATTTTGAAAAGTATATAGAGAATCCCCGTCACGTCGAGGTGCAGTTCGCCCGTGACTCTAAAGGCGCCGCTGTAGCTTTCCCGGAGCGCGATTGTTCCATACAGCGCCGTCATCAGAAGCTGGTTGAGGAGTCTCCCTCCCCCGCCGTAAGCCAGAAGCTCCGTGCCAAACTGGAAGAGGCCGCCATTAGTCTGGCCGACACCGCCGATTATGTGGGAGTGGGCACGGTGGAATTCCTGATGGATCGGGAAAAGAACTTTTATTTTATGGAAGTTAACACCCGCCTGCAGGTGGAGCATCCCGTGACCGAAACTATAACCCGGACAGATCTGGTCAGGGAGCAGATCCTGATAGCGGCCGGCGAAAAGCTCAGCCTGTCCCGCGCCAGGGCGTCAGCGTTTGACGGGCACGCTATAGAATACCGTATCAACGCCGAAGATTTTTCCAAAAATTTCGCGCCTTCGGTGGGGCGCATAGAGGAATGGATCGCCCCCGGCGGGCCAGGCATAAGGCTGGACACCCATATGTATCAGGGGTACAAACTTCCGATTTATTATGACAGCATGTTGGCTAAGCTGATCGTGTGGGGTTCTGATCGCGCCGCCGCCATTGCCCGTTCCAGGCGCGCCTTGAGCGAGTTCAAGGTCAGCGGCATATCAACCACGATTAATTTACACAAAATGATAGTAGAGTCCCCTGAATTCCAGGCCGGGACCGTCGACACAGGCTTTATGGAAAGGTTATTAAAATAAGTGCAGTAAGTGATAAGTGGCGGGCGTCAGGTTTTGCCATTTAATACTTAATGCCGGATCTTTATTAATTATGACCACAAAACACAAGATCGTGACCTTGAAGAGAGCTCTCGCCGCCAGGGGAAAAGCCGCGGCGACCGGAAAAAAAATAGTTTTCACCAACGGCTGTTTTGATGTTATACATTCCGGCCATGTTTGGCTGCTGGAAAAATCGCGGTCATTAGGCGATACGCTTATAGTGGGACTGAACTCCGACGCGTCTGTCCGGAGATTAAAAGGGCCCTCCAGGCCTCTTAACAGCCTTAATGACAGGGCCAGGGTGCTGGCGGCGCTGGAGGCCGTGGATATGGTTGTGCCTTTTACCGCCGACACCCCTTATGAACTCATAAGAGCTCTGAGGCCTGACATTCTGGTCAAGGGGTCGGATTACGCCCATGGAGAGATCGTAGGCAGGGAGTTTTCCGGCCGGACCGTCAGAGTTTCTCTGGTCAAAGGGCGGTCTACTACCAGGCTTATAAAGAAGATGGGCTCAAAAAAGAGGATTGGAAGGCCGTAAGATCAAGGGCTCGGGCGGTATAAGCGTCTCCTTAACGGCTAACCCTCTTTTTTCCGGCTTTTTTCCTATGATTGGCCCCGTAAATTTAATAAAATAAGAATGATGGTTGGGCGCTTGTATCAAGGATTAAAAATAGAGCGTAAGGCTTCCGGTGTTTCAAGCTTTAATTCTTGATCCCCGAATTTGCAATTGAGGTAAAAATGAAAGATATATTTGAAAAATGCAGGAACTTCCATTTCGCTAAGCAGCTTATGGCGGCCGGCATATATCCCTACTTTAAAGAGCTCTCCTCCGAGCAGGCCCCCGAGGTGACCATCCAGGGCAGAAAATTTATAATGTTCGGCTCCAACAACTATCTGGGCCTTGCCAACGACCCCAGAATGAAGAAGGCGGCGATAGACGCTGTGAATAAGTTCGGCACAGGAGTCGCCGGGTCCAGATTTTTAAACGGGAACACTATCCTTCACACCGAACTGGAACGTAAGCTGGCCGCGTTTAAAGGACGGGAAGCCGCGCTGGTGTACGCTACCGGCTACCAGATGAATCTGGGAGTGGTTTCCGCCCTTGTCGGGAAGGGCGACATTGTTATTGTGGACAAACTGGACCATGCCAGCATCCTGGACGGTTGCCGGCTTTCCGGCGGAGAGATACGCCGCTATAAGCATAATAATACCGAAGATCTTGAGCGGGTTCTTAAAGAATCGGGCCCCAAGCACGGCAAGCTTGTGATAGTGGACGGGGTTTTCTCCATGGAGGGCGACATCGCCCCGGTTCCGGAAATATCCAGGCTTTGCAAGAAATACGGAGCCAGGCTGATGGTGGATGATGCTCACGCGACCGGAGTGCTGGGCCCCCGAGGCCGGGGTACCTGCGAACATTTCGGGCTTACCAACAAAGATGTGGACATAGTGGTCGGCACCTGTTCTAAATCTTTTGCCTCCATCGGCGGTTTCGCCGTGGGTGACGCGGAGCTTATGCACTATATCCAGCACCTCTCCCGCTCCATGATCTTTTCCGCCGCTCTGCCGCCGGCCTCAGTGGCGGCCATTTCGAAAGCTATAGATATTATCGAGAGCGAGCCGCAGCGCATCAAAAAGCTCTGGGACAACTCCAAGTACCTGATGACGCGCTTCAAAGCCATGGGCTGCAACACCGGAGAGACCCGGACCCCTATTATCCCGGTACTTATAGGCGACAACATGAAGACATTCGCCCTCTGGAAAGCGCTCTATGATAAAGGCATCTTCACCAATCCGGTGGTAAGCCCCGCTGTGCCCCCAAAACGCTCGCTCCTGCGCGTGGTCGTGACGGCCACTCATACCAGAGACCACCTTGACCGCGCCCTGAATATTTTCGAGGACTGTTATAAAAAAGTCCTTAAAAAAAAGACTCCCATTCTGACAAGATAAAATGCCATTAGAAATAAAAGAGCTTGATGAAAGCGCCATCGGCGCTTTTGTGGAATTCCCTTACAACCTTTTCAAGGGTCATCCTTATTGGGTCGGTGAACTCAAAAAGGACGTTGTTCACCTGCTGGGGTTGAACCATCCTTTCTGGCGTCACGGCGAACGCAGGCTTTTTATGGCTTACAGGGACGGCCGGCCCGTCGGCCGTATCGCGGCCATCATAAACAGCAAACACAACGCTTTTCATAACGAGAAGTGCGGGTTTTTCGGATTTTTCGACTGTATGGATGACAGCGAAGCCTCGGCGGGCCTGTTTGACGCGGCGCTTAAATGGATCAAGGCCAAGGGGATGGATAAAGTCAGAGGTCCGGTTAATCCTTCCACCAACGAATCCTGCGGCCTCCTTGTGGAGGGTTTCGACTCCCCCCCCATGGTTATGATGCCGTATAATCCGCCGTATTACGCTGATCTCATTGCCGCCTCCGGTTTCGCCAAGGTTAAGGATCTTTACGCCTTTCAGGCTTACACCAAGGACGGTTTTCCCGAAAGGCTGGATAAGATAGTGCGGCGGATGACCCGCGCCGGTAATATCAAGGTGGAGCTGGTAGATATAAAGCGCATAGATAAGGCTCTGGCCGACCTGAAAGATATTTATAACGCCGCCTGGGATAATAATTGGGGCTTTGTGCCGATGACCAACGAGGAGATGGATGAGATGGCCCGGTCCCTCAAGCCGCTTCTTAAGCCCGAGTATCTGTATTTTGTTAAAGTGGACGGCCGACCGGCCGGTTTCGTTCTTCTCCTGCCCGATTTCAACGCCGCTCTCAAGGTGGTCAACGGTGCCCTTAATCCCCTTAATATCCTTCCGTTTCTTTATAAAATGTTTTCCAGGATCAATCGCGGCCGGTTGCTGGCTTTAGGCGTTAAAAAAGAATTCAGGGGCCGCGGACTGGAGCTTCTTCTTATCAAGCAGGCTTTGGCGTCGGTCGTTAAGATGGGGTGGGAATACGGCGATCTGTCCTGGACGCTGGAGGATAATGATTTGATCAATAACGTTATCCTGGCGGTGGGCGCCAAGGTCTACAAAAAGTTCCGCATCTACGAAAAAGAAATATAAATTAACCTGAAAGCTGCAGTCGCAGCTTTCCGCCCGCGTAGCGGACGCCCTTCGGGAGGAATACGCCTCGTCGGGCCTGTCGCGCATAGCACTTGGCCCTCCGCCCGCTTCGCGGGGAATCCCGCAGAATAATTCTGTTTTCTTATTGTTCCAATGAGAACCATTCCAAACTGCAGGATTCATGTTAAAAACGCCGCGCGCTAAAAGCCGCGGCGTTCGTTATGGGTCCGAAAGTCTGATGGCCTTCAGGGCTTGCCTTTAAAACTTTTCGCTATCTTTTCAAACGCCGGCAGATTTTCTGTAAAAGCGTCTTTTGCTGCCGAAAATTTCAGCACATAAAACCCATCTTTAGCTGGCAGGACGTACATCTTCTCTTTCATCTGCACACTTTCATCTGATTTGGTTTGCGGGTGCAGATACTCCAACACCTCATTGGCTAACTCGAAACCATTGCGCCCCGCGAGCTTTATCTTTTTTGCTGGCTCATAATTTTCACGGGCGCTTTTGGTTTCACCCAGAACATTCTTGGAGTTGCGGCTTATAAAATTGCGGTAGTCCGTGAAATCCTCGTTGTCCTTGGCGTAATATGACACAAACACCGAGGTGGGAACCTTTTCGGATTTAGGGGCTAGCAGTTGTATCTCGTAAATATTATACTCCTCATCCTTCTCCTTCTCTCTCACGAGAGTCCAGTTGGACGGTATGCTGCAGGAGAAGTAATTATTATCCATATAATAGCCCTTGAATTGTGTTTGCGGTTTGGCGTCAGCGCCCCTTTTTACCGTGCCGGCACAGGCCGCCGCGGTCGCAAGGGAAAGTATAAATATAACCGAGAATATGTTTTTCATAATGCCGGCGGGGCGCCGCTTTTGGGTGCCATGCCTGTCTCCAAAGATTTAAGGGCCTTGCGGCCTTCCTTATCAGCGGCGCCGTAGCGGTTTTTATAGGCGTCCAGGCTAGAGAGGTCCCTCTGTATTTTAGCAAGAACAGATGTCTGTATTTCACCCACGGAGCCCGACAGTTCCGCTGATGACATCTCCATTGCCTCCGTCATGTTGCGGCTTGTGGAATCTATGGAGGCCCTCTCTACATCTGTCAGGGCCGCGCGGCGGTTCAATTCGCCGGTTACGGCGTCCAATGTCTGCGCGGCGGTTGCAGACAGTGAAGGGAGGCCGGGACAGTAAAGTTGGCGCACCGCGGTGGCAAAAGCTTTTGAGCCGCTCTTTTCATATTTTGTGGAAACGGCTATATTCTTTGAGGCGTAAGACGAGAAATCGCGGCTGGTTGCGAAGATCTCCTTGGAGGCCGGGTCTTTGCGTATTTTCTCCGCCGTATAGATCCCTTCCAGCGACATGGCCTCTATTTCGCTTTCCTGTGCACGCGGGTTGTATATCCCTTGCTTTTTGCCCCAGATGTCCTGCATCTGGTGAGCGGACTCGTAGGCCACGGCAGGCGCCATGTATTTAGCAATTTCCGCCACCTGTTCCTTACTTTTCATCAGGGAATCGGCGGTGTACCCCTTCATGCGCATATATTGCTGTATGGTTTCCGAATCCAGCAGGATCTTCCCGGAGGCGGAGTCGTAGCGGGAATAGGTGCCGTCGCATGGGCGCACGGCTATGTCCAGCTTCGCCTCTTTGGAGTAAAATGCGAGAACCTTTTTGCCGGCCTGGGTGCCGGCCAGCTCTTTTGAGACCGCTGTGTTGAGCATGGTCCCCAGTATCTCCCGCTGCTGCGACGGTAGCACTTCTTTCGGTCGGGAACTCCTGGCCGCGCTGATTTGCGCCTTAAGTTCCGGGCTTACCGAGATATTGCTACCGTCAAAAAAATTACCGAGCAGATATACCTTATCGGAAAGACTCTTGCCAGAAAGCTTTGCCAACTGCTCCGGAGTTAGCGCCCCGGAATTCATGGTCTTTTCTACCGCTTTAGCCAGTGATATTTGCTTCTTTACTTCGGCCAGCTTGGCATCATCGTAGCCCAATAACTTGGGGTCGGGGTCGGATGTTCGGAGCTCATTGTCGATTATTTTGGTTATTACGGCATTGCGCTCTTTGAGGGTCAGTGTCCGCCATTCTGTTTTGGTGACATTAACGGTGGGGTTCCACTGGACGGATATTGTGTCGGTTGTAGTGCCGAACACCACCTCCCACTTCCTGATGGCTTTTTTTAGGATCTCGGTTTTGTCTTTTGGGTATTGGGGCTGGTATTTAGCCAGCCAGGAAAGTAGTTTTTCCGGTTCTGGTCCCACTCCGACCTTTGATAAGGGGCTTACCGCATCCATACGTATAGTAAGGGCTTTATTGAGGCTGTTTGTTTTGGCGTCATCCCAGTTCATTGCCAGAAGCTCTTTAAGGTCTTTTAAAGCCTCTGCCGTGGCTTTGAGAGACGCTTCTTTCTGCGGATCGGTGACGGCCAGGGCGTTGATAAGGTCCGTGTCTTTTAAAAAATTATTGGCGGCAACCGGGTCTCCGCTGGAAATAGCGGCTTCGTACGCGGTCAGACGCGAGTCCTGTTTGGTAGGAAGGAATCCGGTTTCCTCGGAGGTCGGAAGGCTGTTTTGGAGGCCGGGGACGGGCGAATCTGTAACGGTGTCGGCCCGGCTCAGGTCCGGCGCCAGAATTCCGCAAAGCAACAGCCCGGCCATTATTGCGGCCATAGTTGACTTGCCGGCAGAGCTGGGGCTGAACATAGGTTTTGCGGCTATTTAAGCCGTTCCTCCATCATGAGTTTTATAAACTCGTCCCAGAGAGAATCCGCTACGAAAGCGAATTTTTCGTAATTGGCCGAATCATATTGGAGATTCGGAATATATATGGCCAGCCCATGGGCCTTAGGCACCATTGCAGTTTTGCGGATAATAAGGTCGTTAGCGATGTGTTTCTGGAGGGCCAACCCGGCGGTAGCGGCTGCCGTGCCATCCGGCAGGCTGCGGCCGAGATTTGAGAGATAGTCGTACAGGTCCTTTGAATCGTGCCGATTCTTGGAACCGTGTGGAAAATCATAAATACTATTGACCGTGCTTTCCGCGGAGGCGGTTTTAAACGCTTCGGCATCGGCAGCGATGGCTTGCTCCCATTCATTTAACAGGTTCAGGAACTCCGGAAGAGCCGAGGTTCTGAGCGCTGAAAGCGTGGCTGTCCTGTCGGCCCGATAATGCGCGCCATAAGCGTCTACAATGATCTTTCCTAAAGCCTCGTCCGATATGCCGGGGTCGGCGACCAGCGGTTCCAGTATTTTGTCGTAAGGATAGCCGTCCCCGGGTATAACCTCTTCGGAGCCCACGATAACCGAAACTGAATCCTTCAGTTCATAGGTAACTTCGGCCATCTGCATTAGGCAGGCGTCCGTGGCGAAAATATCTACTTTATGGCCCAGCGCCCGTTGTATCTGTGACATTGCCTGACCCAGCTGGTCAACTTCCATATGGTTTCCGCTGACATCATCCCAGGCGATGCCGGCGCGCCCGCCGCCGTGGTTCCACAGGATAATAGCAACCTTTTTGGCCGGGAACTGGCGGATGTTCCGCTGTGCGAACCGGACGAAGTGAGCCGCGCTGCCCATGTCCGTGTCATTGGAGGGGTATATTACCGGGGAGGTTACGGTGTCCGGGAGATTATCCTTTTTTATGAGAATGGTTTTGGAGCCGCGCTGGAATTTGATGTTGTTCGAGGAGGCGTCCGTGCCAAGTATGCCGAACTCGGTCACCACGGCGACCTGGTCGGTGGAGCCGACCTTCTCCATGGCATTTATGTTTTTATCCGCGTAGCCGGCTATGCCAAGATTGTTGACGCCGTCTATAAATATAAGGATAAGCCATTCGCGCTGCGCCGTTGGCGCCTTAGCGTAAATCTCCGCGGCTGCGGGTGTCGGATCTGCAATGTTAGATGAATCGGCTCTTATCTCTGCCACTCCGGCAGAGAGGCGCTCAAAAGAAATATCCTGCGCCTTGATGTTCACCATCAGCGCGGCAAGCGCGGCAACCGCTAACACCAGGATATTTCGTTTCATGTGTTTTGTCCTCAATTCGGTTCTAAATATAGTATCGCTCAGGCGGCCCCGGATTTCAAAGGCCCTTAGACCTATGGGTCAATGGGGCTTTGGGCCTATCCCCCGCTCCTGATTCCGGGGGAAGCGGAGGGGAAACCGCAAAAACAATCTCTCAGATAGTATAGCAGACCGGGTTGACTTGTCAAGGCGTATACTTTTTAAATACAAGGCAGGCGTTATTGGAGCCAAAACCGAAGGAATTGGAAAGAACCGTGTTTAACGCGGATTTGCGGGGAGTTTGAGGAACATAATCCAGGTCGCATTCCGGATCCGGATTTTCATAGTTGATAGTGGGAGGGATTGTCTGGTTCTCTATGGCCAAACTGCAGACAACTGCTTCGATCGCCCCGGCCGCCCCTATCGTATGGCCGATCATGGATTTTGTCGAGGATATCGCGATCTTGCGCGCGTGCCCTTCAAAAACTTCTTTAATAGCCAGAGTTTCCGTTTTGTCATTCAAAGTGGTGGATGTGCCGTGGGCGTTGATGTAATCCACCTCGTCCGGTGAAATTTGCGCGTCTTTCAAAGCGTCACTCATCGCCCGTGAAACATCCTTTCCGCTCGGATCGGGGATGACCATGTGGTAGGCTCCGGAATTGGCTGCATAGCCGGCCACTTCCGCGTAGATATGCGCCTCTCTTTTAAGCGCGTGCTCAAGCTCTTCCAAGACCAGCGCCCCGGCGCCTTCGGCCAGGACAAAACCGTCCCGGTCGCGGTCAAAGGGCCGGCTTGCCTTCTCCGGCTCGGAATTTCTTTTAGAAATGGCTCTCAAAGAGTCATAGGCGCCGAAGGTGAATTCCGTCAGCGGGGCTTCAGCTCCGCCGGTCAGGATCAGATCCGCGTAGCCGTCCTGAATTTTTCTAAACGATTCCCCCACCGCGTTGCTGCCTGAAGCGCAGGCGTTGGAGATAACAAAGTTCTGGCCCTGGAGCCCGAAATGAATGGCGATATGAAACCCTACGGCGTTGGGCGTTATGCATGGAACGCAAAAGGGGTTGAGTCTGTGCGAGCCTTTCTCATAGCCCTTAAGAATCTGCTCCTCGTGATACATTACGCCGCCTAAGCCGGAGCCGAAAATCACTCCGAACCGGGAACGGTCCTCTTTTTCCAGATCAAGTTTGCTGTCAGCCAGGCACTGCTTGGCCGCAACCAGGCCTAAATGCGCGAACCTGTCAGAGCGCCTGACAAGATTGGCGTCAAGATGATCTAAAGCGTTAAAATTTTTAATTATTCCGGCGATTTTGGAGTTATGTTTTGAGGTGTCAAAAGTTTCTATCAAGCTTACGCCTGATTTGCCCTGGAGATTGGCCTGCCAAAAATCGTCTTTCCCTGATCCTATCGGGGAAACAACGCCCAGCGCGGTAATAACCACCCTTCTTTTTTTCATGATTGGAATTGTATCACATATCTCCGGGCGGGGTGGAAAAGAGCCGCCCGCCTTTTTACGGTTTCCTTACTGTTTTTTGTGCCGAAGGTAGCCAAGGAGGCCCGGGAGCATCGAAATAAATACTATGGCCATGACGACCATGGTAAAATTGTTCTTTATAACCGGGATATTGCCGAAATAATAACCGGAGAGCATTATGACCGTCACCCAGGTGAACCCGCCTACCACGTTGAACAGCAGAAACTTCGGATAGGTCATGGCGCCGACCCCGGCCACGAACGGCGCGAAGGTGCGCACGATGGGAACATATTTAGCCAGTATTATGGTCATGCCGCCGTACTTCTCGTAAAAGGTGTGGGTCTTCTGCAGATATTCCTTTTTGAATATCCTTGAGTTTTCGTAGTGGAACACTTTTGGTCCGAGGAAGTTCCCTACGGCGTAATTGACATTGTCCCCCAGTATGGCGGCAAGTACCAGGAGCGGCCAGATCTTTGAGAGATCGATAGCTCCGGCGGCGGCGAACATGCCCGCGGCGAAAAGCAGCGAATCGCCCGGCAGGATCGGAGTAATCACCAGTCCCGTCTCGCAGAAAATGATAAGGAACAGTATGAGGTAGGTCCAGTTGCCGTAGCCCTGTATGACCGCCCCCAGATATTTATCCAGGTGCAGGAACAGGTTTGCAAACTGCGCCGATAGCCGTGCCAATTCTTGAATAAATCCCATATATTCCCGATTTTCCTTACAGATATTCTATGATTTTAGAGCCGTCAGCGCACTTGTTTTGTGAGATATTTCAAATGCTATAATCTAAGGAAAGGCGATGATGTTCGCCCTTCCGGCGTCGGCCGGAAAAACCGCCAGAAACGGCTGATAACCTCTACCTTAATTCAGGCAGAGGTTTTTTTATTTCAACTGGAGAGATATGAATACAGACATGACGCCGCTTGCGGGAGGCCTGCTGATTTTTGCCGCGAGCGTGATCAGCCTCAGACTGGGAATCTCCGTGGCTATATTTGAGACGCTGCTTGGGCTGGCCGCCGGAAACCTTGGCCTGCCCGCAGCCGACTGGATGGTATATCTCGCCGGGTTCGGCGGCATAGTGCTGACTTTCCTTGCCGGCAGCGAAGTGGACCTGAAACTGCTAAAAAATAATTTCAGGGCGGCAGGGGTCGTCAGCCTGGCCTCTTTTCTGGCGCCGCTTGCGGGAGGTTTCTTTTTTTGTCGTTATTTTGCCGGCTGGAGCGTTCCCGCGGCGCTTATAACCGGCATAGCGCTTTCAGAGACCTCCCTGGCGGTGGTTTATTCAGTGCTTGTGGAAACCGGTTTGGTTAAAACACGGACCGGGAAACTTCTGATGGTATGCACTTTCCTCACCAATACGATGACGGCCGTAGCTCTTAGCCTGGTTTTCCTGAAGCCAAACCCCGGCACCTTGATTTTTTTATTGCTCTCAGCCGCTTTTCTGCTCTTCGCCGGGCGTTTTTCCATGGGGATAATCCGTCATCCCGCGCTGGCAGGTAAAGTTATCGAACCGGAGATAAAATATATTTTCTTCGTGCTGCTGGCTTTCGTCTATCTGGCGGAACTCGGCGCCAGTCAGGCCATACTGCCGGCGTTCATCTTCGGGCTTGTCATGGGAAAGCATTTCAAAGTCCAGCGCCGCACCGCCGATATAAAAAACCGGCTGCGCACGGTTTCTTACGCTTTTATTACCCCCTTCTTCTTTATAGTGGCCGGTATGAGGGTTTCCCTCCCGGCGCTCTGGGCTTCGGCGGGTCTTTTCCTGGCTGTTTTCGCCGTAAAGCAGATTTCAAAATTCGCGGGGGTCTATTTTCTTATGAATAAGTATTTTCCGAAAGGCGGGATGTATTCCACGCTGATGATGTCCACGGGGCTTACTTTTGGCGTGATGGCGGTTATGTTCGGACTCAAAGCCGGTTTCCTGGACCAGCGTCAATATTCCATATTGATAGGCGTGCTGATAGCCAGCGCCGTCATCCCTGCATTCGTGGCCCAGAAATGGTTTGCCCCGCTAGAGGATGAAGATATAATGTGATAAAAGACCGGCAGCCTGCTTAAAGGCTGCCGGTCTTTTGTAAACTTCCGGTTTTGGCCGCGCTACCGCACAAAGGCGTTGTGTCCGGCGTAAACGGCGGCCGCGCCCAGCTCTTCCTCTATGCGCAGGAGTTGATTGTATTTTTCCACCCGCTCGCCGCGGCAGGGGGCCCCGGTCTTCAGGTGTCCGGTGCCCATGGCTACGGTGAAGTCGGCCAGGAAGCTGTCGACCGTCTCGCCGCTGCGGTGTGAAACCATGGCGCCCCAGCCGGCCTTGCGGGCCAGCTCTATGGCGGCTACGGTCTCGGTCACGGTGCCGATCTGGTTCAGCTTTATGAGTACGGCGTTGGCGCAGTTTTCCTTTATGCCTTTGGCTATGCGCTCAACATTGGTCACGAACAGGTCGTCTCCCACCAGCTCAAGTTTGTCGCCCAGTTTTTTGTTAAGAAGTTTCCAGCCTTCCCAGTCGTCTTCGGCCAGGCCGTCTTCAAGCACCACCACCGGGTACTTTTTCGCGAACGCGGCGTACATCTCCACCATTTCGGCGGAGGAGACTAACCGTTTTTCGGTGCGCAGGTTGTACTTGCCGTTTTCAAAAAATCCGCTGGAGGCGGGGTCCATGGCTATCGCGATGTCGGAGCCGGGCTTATATCCGGCCTTTTCAATGGCTTTAACTATGAACTGAAGCGCGGCCTCGTTGGTTTTTAGGGCCGGCGCGAAGCCGCCCTCATCGCCAACGCCTACGGAATGTCCGGCTTCTTTAAGCACGCTTTTCAGGGCGTGATAAGTTTCGCTGCCCCAGCGCAGGGCTTCTTTAAAGCTTTTAGCGCCCACGGGAGCTATCATAAATTCCTGCAGGTCCGTGCTCTGCCAGTTGGCGTGCACGCCGCCGTTCAGGATATTGAACATCGGCACCGGCAATATCCGGGCGCCCGAGCCGCCGAGGTAGCGGTATAGCGGCAGGAGTGAGGCGTCAGCCGCGGCTTTTGCCACTGCCATGCTGACCCCGAGGGTGGCGTTGGCGCCCAGGCGGCTTTTATCTTTTGTGCCGTCCAGCGCTATCATGGTTTTATCTATAAGCGGCTGATTTAAGGCGTCGGCCCCGGCCAGCGCTTTTGCTATAAGGGTGTTCACGTTCTTAACCGCGGTTTCAACACCCTTGCCGCCGTAGCGCTTGTTTTTTGTGTCCCGTAATTCCAGCGCCTCGTGCGCGCCGGTGGAAGCGCCCGAGGGGACGCCGGCGCGTCCGAACGCCCCGCACTCAAGAGTTACGTCAACCTCCACAGTGGGGTTGCCCCTTGAATCCAGTATTTCTCTAGCTTTTATTTCATGAATTTTTGACATTTGACCTCCATAATATTCTTAAAACGAAAACTCCCGCGGCACTTAGCGCGGGAGTCACAGGCCGTTGGGGCGGGTGCAAAGCCGGTCAGGGTGTTAAATTCCGGCTGGTCACTCTCTGGAATCTGGTGGGCGGTACAGGATTTGAATCTGTGACCCCTGTCGTGTGAGGACAGTGCTCTACCGCTGAGCTAACCGCCCGAATATATCCGTCTGGCGCGCATCCGCATAAGGCGGATACCTGCGTAAGTATAATATATTCTACAATAGTTTCATCGGTTTTTCAGGCCTAATTCTGCCATCTGCTTGTTAAAGGCAGGCGCATTATTGTGTTATAATTGAACCATGGAATCGTTGGCAGGAAGCGTCTTTACGCAAAGCAGCACGGTGTTAACAAGGACTTCCCTGAAAATTTAATTAACAGCCGTCATAACATTAGGAGATATCATGAAAACCAAAAATATTTCAATAGCTTTGATGGGTTTTTTTATCCTGGCGGGCTGCGGGAAATTAAAAAACGACACGGTGCGTATAGGAGTAATAGCTGAGATAACCGGCGCTATCCCCGCCGTAGGAGCCTCCTGCAAAAACGGCGCTCAAATGGCGGCCAAGGAGATAAACGACGCCGGCGGTATAATGGTGGACGGGGTAATTAAAAAAATAGAACTTTTTATTGAAGACAGCGCGTCGAAGCCCGAGCAGGCCGCGACGGTGGCGCAGAAGCTTATAACCTATTCCGGAGTGATAGCCATCGTCGGGCCCAATTCAAGCAGCAACGCGCTGCCTGCGGCTGAGATAGCGGAAAAAGCCGGGATGGTTCTGATGACGCCGTGGTCAACGGATCCCAAAACCACCATCGACGCTAAAACCGGGCAGCCTAAGAAGTTTGTTTTCCGGGCCTGCTTCACCGATACTTTCGAGGGAAAGGTGCTGGGGAGTTTTGCCCGCAAGGAGCTTAAGGCCAATAAAGTGGCGATTCTTTACGATGTCGCCTCCGATGTGCTTAAAATTCAGGCTGAAATATTCAGGGAAAGTTTTGAGGAAAACGGCGGCAAGATCGTGGCTTTTGAAACCTATACGAAGGGGGATAAGGATTTTTCCGCTCAGTTCACCAAAATTAAAAGCGCGAAACCCGACTTGATATTCCTGCCGAGTTATTACACGGACGTCCCCCTGCAGGTTCAGCAGGCGCGCCGGCTCGGGATCAAGGTCCCGTTCTTGGGGTCGGATGCCTGGAGCAGCGAAGACCTGGTCAGGATGTGCGGCGCGGACTGTGAAGGATCCTATCTTTTAAACCACTACTCTCCCGGCACTACTAACCCGGTCACTCAGAAGTTTATCGCGCAATACCGGGCCCAATTCGGCGGCGCCACCCCCGACGATGTTGCCGCGCTGTCCTACGACGCCTTAAAGGTTCTTGCCCAGGCTATAGCGCTGGCGGGGAAACTTGACAGGTCGGTCGTGCGGGATGCGCTGTCTAAGGTTCCCGCTTATCCCGGAGTCACCGGCGTTATCAAATACAGCCCGGGTTCCGGCGATCCCGTAAAAGGCGCGGTAATTCTGCGGATTAAAAACGGCGGGTTCTCCTGGTTTGCCGACGCGCAGCCGTAACCGCGGAACGTTATTAATGAAAATTTATTGTTTTTCCCCCGGATATACTACGTGATATATTTCTTTCAGCAGGCTCTGAACGCCGCGCAACTGGGCAGCGTATACGCTCTCATCGCCCTCGGCTACACAATGGTTTACGGCGTGCTTTCCATGATCAACTTCGCGCACGGCGATTTTTTCATGGTGGGAGCGTTCCTTTGTTTTGTCGGGGTCGTGGTGCTGCAACTTTCATTTATCCCTGTGCTGCTGCTGGCGATGGCTGGCGTCACGATGCTCGGCGTGGCTACGGAGCGCGTCGCCTACCGCCCTTTGCGAAACGCCCCAAAGGCGTCGGCCATTATAACCTCGCTCGGAGTCGGAATTTTTCTTGAACATTTTACGCTGGGGCTCAGTCCGTATCCCAAATATATTCCCCCGGTGCTCCCCTCCTTCAGTTTTAATGCGGGGGGCGTATCGGTTTCCACTTTTCAGCTCGCCACCATCAGCATTTCGTTCATCCTTATGCTGGCGCTCTATCTTGTGGTCAACAAGACCAGAGTGGGCCTCGCCATGAGAGCTATTTCGGCCGACCGCGGTATCGTTCCGCTGATGGGCGTTCCAGTTGATAAAATAATCGCGCTGACTTTCGCGCTGGGGTCCGGGCTGGGCGGAGCGGCCGGGGTTATGTACGCCATGGCGTATCCCGTGATAGATCCGTATATCGGGATTATAATAGGCTGGAAGGCTTTCATCTCAGCCGTGATCGGCGGAATAGGGAATATACGCGGCGCGGTGCTTGGCGCCTATATCCTTGGCACCGTAGAGATAATGACTGCCGCTTTTTTGCCGTCCACTTACCGCGACCTCGTCGCGTTCTCTCTCCTTCTTATACTGCTGATTTTCCGACCGCATGGGCTGCTCGGCCGCGCTGAGAGTCAGAAGGTATGAGGAAAATCATGGATTTTATGCGCCCAGCCGGCGCCCTTGGGAAATATTTGCCCGTTAAGGCCGTGGTCGCGCTAGGCTTTATGCTGGCTCTGTCTATTGCCCGTTTTAACCTTCTGGATAATTATATTCAGCTTGTCCTGATGCTTATAGGTATCAACTTGATTCTTACGCTGAGCCTGAATCTCGTCAACGGCTATATGGGAGAATTTTCGGTCGGGCATGCGGGGTTTATGGCGGCCGGAGCCTATGTTTCCTCTATTTTAAGCGTGAGGGTGCTCGCTTCTTACTCCCCCGTCTGGGTCTTTCCGTGCGCAGTGCTGGCCGGAGGCTTAGCCGCCGGCGTAGTGGGGCTGGCTGTCGCAGTACCTTCTTTTAAAACTCGCGGCGATTATCTGGCCATCGTAACCCTGGCCTTCAGCATGATCGTGAAATCCGTTATAGAAAACATAGACGCCGTCGGCGGGCCCCGCGGCTTCCTCGGCATGGATAAGCTCACAACTCTCCCGTGGGTTTTTTTCTGGACTGTCGCTACGGTCTGGATAATAAGAAACTTTATCTATTCCCGCTTCGGTCGCGGGGTTTTATCGGTGCGCGAGGATGAGATCGCCGCCGATCTGACGGGTGTAAACACCAGGAACGTGAAAATGCTGGCCTTTGTCGTCTCCTCTTTTTTCGCCGGGATAGCCGGAGGGCTTTACGCGCACCTCATCCAGTACATAAGTCCGGGAGTTTTCGATATCGTAAAGTCCACGGAGATGCTTGTTATGGTTTATCTGGGGGGAGTGGGCTCCATAGCTGGATCAATGATCGGGGCCGCCACTTACACCGTTTTGCTAGAAGCGCTGCGTCCCCTCGGGATATGGCGCATGGCGGTCATGCCGCTGCTTCTTATTTTACTTATGATCTTTCGCCCTAAGGGAATAATGGGCTATCGCGAAGCGCGCTGGCTGAGTCCTTCTTTCGGCCGCGGCACTGGGAAGGATAAATGACGGCTCCCGGTAATTTAAAACTTCCCCCCCAGGCCGGCGGCGGCGCGGCGCTGGAATTAAAAGATGTTACGCATCATTTCGGAGGGCTTCGCGCCCTCAGCGGCGTTAATTTCGCCGTTGCTCCGGGAGAGCTCGCCGGAATCATCGGACCTAACGGGGCGGGAAAAACGACGGTTTTCAATCTTATAACCGGTGTGTATAAACCTTCGATAGGGAAAATTATTTTTCATGGCCGCGAGATAACGGGTATGCGCTCC
>Ga0114951_10003326_pt1 | contig 16713 bp, 11 predicted proteins | sample AM7aDNAmetaG_FD_88677 | JGI IMG/M metagenome (GOLD analysis project Ga0114951, IMG submission 88677) | Freshwater microbial communities from Finland to study Microbial Dark Matter (Phase II) - AM7a DNA metaG | ecosystem: Environmental > Aquatic > Freshwater > Lake | place: Finland: Lake Alinen...
GAGCAGGTCCTCGCCGGGCCGCGGGATGTAGTAGAGGTAGCCCGCGTCCTGGTCCAGGTACCACTCGCCGGGCTGGTCGAGGAACTGCAGGGCGTTCTCGAACCACGTGACCTGCCAGAAGCTCCAGATGCCCGGCTGGTTCGTGGTGGCGTCGAGGAAAACGTTGGCGTTCTTCCAGGCGGGTTGCTGCATCGTGATCAGGCCGGGCGTCGATCCGGAGGACGGGGAGACGGAGGCGACGGGGACGCTCATCATCTTCCACTGGGTCTGGAGCACGGCCTCGATGCGGTCGACGTTGGTCCAGGTGGCCGGGTCGCCCCACGCCGGGGGAGTCAGACCCTGCGCGATGGCGGGGATGAAGGCGATGCCGCTGCCGGCGCCTCCCCCGTTCCACTCGGGGCGAAAGCCGGCAGGCCAGGCGGTCGTCCTCGCACGCGTGGCGCGGACGCCGTCCACGTAGAGCTGCCGGGACTCGACCTGCCCGACCTGCGCGCGCCAGACGCCGTCCCGCCAGGGCGACCAGGCGCCGTTGGGTACCTCCATCGAGGCGCTGAGCACGGGAGGCTCGCCGGGCGCGGCGCGGTAGACCACCTCGTGGCCGCCGCGGCCCGAATCCTGCGGTTCGAGGACGAGGGGACGGCTGAGCCTGTAGTGCCCGCCGCGCACGAAGACGGTGATGTCATGAGAGTGGCGCACGCCGGCGGGCAGGGCGCGCACCGCGTCGCGCGCCCGCTGCAGGGTGGCGAAAGGCTTGCCCGCCGTGCCGGGCCAGGCATCGCTTCCACCCGGCGCCACCCAGAAGGAGGTGGGCGAGTGTGCCGCGCGGCCGGCGGCGGGGCCGGCCGACGCGCTCGAGGCGGCGGCCGCGAGGACGGCTGCGCCCAGCGCGATGACGCAGATGCATCGTCGCGTCCAGCTTGGTGTGGTTCGCCGCACAGGCCTCCCCTCGGTCTCTTCGTCTATCGAACGGCCGGGGCGAAAACTTGAGGCTGCGGCGCAACCGGCCATGGCGGCGCCATCACACCTCGCCGAGAACGTCTTCTGGGTGCCGCGCGAGGTGCGCTGGGAGCACCTGCAGGCGAACGCGCGTCAGCCCGAGATCGGCAAGCTCATCGACGACGCCATGGTGGCCATCGAGCGCGAGAACCCGCAGCTCAAGGGCGGCTCTCCCCAACTGAGCTAGCGGCCCACGCGGGGACTCAGTGTATCCCGGGGAATCGAATGAACCGGTGTGGGCTTCACTCCGGTTGCACGATTGGTGCTCTCTCTGATGCGAGCCTGTCGAGGAGTGTGACCGCATGTTCTGGCCCCGGCATCGCCGCGATCTCGTGACGGATGCGCACGGCGACCCCCCGAGCGCTGCCGTCAGCAAGCACGTTCGAAACGGCCGCGCCTATCATCTCAGGCGTCGCCCCCACGGCATCGAGCACTTCCGCGACCCCCAGCGCCCGACATCGTGACGCGTTCAGAGGCTGGTCCGCTCCGATCGGGATCAACACCATCGGGAGCCCGTGCGTCAACGCGCCCAGCACGCTGCCGGAGCCGGCGTGTGACACCACGACATCACAATGAGGCAGAAGAACTGCTTGAGGCATGAACCGCTCGATATGGACGTTCGCCGGCTGTGCACCCAGTTCTCGCGGGTCAATGTCCCGCCCCACCGTGATGACGACTTCGACCGCGAGGTCGCGAAGCCCCGCCAGGACGCGTTGGAACAGGTCACCGGATTCCATGTTGTACACCGTGCCGAGAGTGACGTAGACGGTCGGCGTGTCATCCTTGCGCGTCAGCCACGACGGCGCGGTCTCGTCTTGCGTCACGTCGAGCGTCGAAAGCCGAACGTGGTGTGTCGTAGGCGCTGACGAGAGATCGGGATCGCGGAGGCTCGGCGGGAAGGGAGCAAGAACGAGAAAGCGGCTTGGCATCGCGAGGTCGGAATCGCGCGATAGACCGTGTTCGGCGCGAACGACGTCCAGCTGTCCGGTGACGAACTCGCTGCGCACGAAGGCACCCGTGGCGCTGACGAGGACCGTCGCATGCGGGACCCCGAGCCGCTCGGCGATGACCATCGCGCCGAAGTCGAATTCCTCGCATACGACTACGTCGGGTCTCCACTCGGTGTACAGCGGGGAGAGATCGGCAGCTCGCCCGCTCGCTACTCGACGAGCGAACCCGCGGCCGACATCCCGCATGTCCTGCTCCAAGTCCGCGTCGGCCAGCGGCAGTCGTTCCGGCGTAAGACCCACGTCCGATCCAGCGACGAATGCTGCAAACCCGGCGGCTTCGACCTGGGGGCGCATCCAAGGACGGCCGACGAACGCAACGGTATGGCGAGCCGCCTCAGCAGCGTGGGCAAGAGCGATGAGCGGCTCCAGGTGTCCCCGACCGCCGGCGAAGGTGAGAAGAATGCGCATGGGAGAGGTCTTCCCGCTCTCCCAGCTGAGCTAGCGTCCCACGAGGGGGGGGGCAAGCATGCCCGGGGACGCCCTGGGACACCGGTTGACCATGTGAGATCCGGGGATTCCCGTTGAAGACTGGTTACGCGCAGCACTTCCTCAAGACCCTGAAGACGATGCAGACCGAACGTGCCGTCGGTAGAATCGCGCTGAGTCACGAGTGTGGCGAAGGCAGAGCGTGGCAAAGCCGGAGGGCTGGATGCCGTGGTTCAGGAGCAAGAGGTTCGGATGGGGCCTGCAACCGATCTCCTGGCAAGGCTGGGTGCTGACGGTCGCCTACGTGGCGATTGATGTCACTCTCGGTCTTACGCTGGCCTCAAGCCAGCTATGGCTCTTCGCAACGCTCTTCGCCATCGTCACAGCGCTCTACCTTCTCGTCGCCTACCTGACCAAGGACTGAGGCCACAGCCTTGGTCGCTTTCGTCGCTTCGGTCGCCCGGACCGAGGGCCAGCTCGGCGCTGCGGGCAGCCCTCGGAGGTCACACGACACTTAGTGATACGCGGGGTAGCAGCAGTGGCCCCATGCCGATGCATCCCGAACGGCCCGCACGGAGCCGCCACTCTCCAGGAGTTCGGACCGCGAAAAGCGGACGTCAGCCGAGCTCGTCAGCCGACCACCACCGGCCACCACCGTCCCACCTGGTCGCAAACGACCCCAGCGGCTCCCATCCAGGCGCACGGATTTGGGTTGCAAGATGGTTGCAAAGGGCCGTCTCGGGGGTCGAGCGGAGGGCTCGCAGGCCACGATTTACCTGCAAATCATGGTGGACCGCAGCGGGTTCGAACCGCTGACCTCCGCCGTGCAAACGCGGACACTATAGTGCTAGTAGGTGCCGGCAAGTGCCACTGAGTGCCGTCTGGAGCGTAAGGGGCAGGGCCGGAGTGACGGCGGCTGACAGCGAGGGTCGTGAGGAGGTGCTGCGTTCGTTTGCTGGGCGTTTGCCGATGAGCCGGACTCGCTCAGAGTGTCGCCCAGAAGCGACGACGCAGGTGGCCCGTGCCATCCAAGGCTTCCGCTCGCTGTTGCCGCCAGCCTTCTCGAATTGACACGGAGCGCTTGTGCAAACCCGACTAGGACTCACGCCCATGCCATCCGATGCCGACAATGAGATGGGGCAAACCATGGAGGGACAATGATCCTCGCCACCTTCGGTCCAACGACTGCCTGGGTCGGCAAGAAGATCACCCGCGAGGGCGACTTCTTCATTCTCGAGGACCATGGGCCCATCTCGGCTCAAGACGTCATGGAGTACGACAGACAGGGGCACCTCATCTGGGTGAACGACTGGACACGCGCCTCGGTCGCGGCGAGGGCCGCAGGCCCGCGGGCATCACCAGTCAGCGGCCCCATGACCGCCCAATCCGCCGTAGCAGCGACTTCGATGTCGAGTCACCCAGGAGCCGCGGCGCCCGTCATGAACGCTCGATCCGCGCCGCCCCGACGCGCACCCTCAAGGCGCCTGCTGCTGTCCGTCGTCGTCGGGCTCGTTGTCGTCGCGCTCATCGCCGCCGTCTTCGCACCGAGACTCCTGCACGGCGGTGGCAGGCTCAGCCCCCAGGAGATCTACCAGAAGAACGTCGGCAGCGTCGTCGAGATCAAGGCGAGCTTCGCGAACACGTACAACATCCTCGGGCAGCAGACGGGCGGGGGCCAGGCACTGGGCACCGGCTTCGTAGTCTCCAAGGACGGCTACATCTTGACCAACGCCCACGTCGTCAGCGAAAGCGGTCAGGCCGTGAAGACGGTCATCGTGATTTTCCATGGCAGTGGCTCGCAGGGCCCTACTGTCGAGGGTGCGGTTGTGAGCGCCGACGAGTCGACCGACGTGGCCCTCATCAAGGTGGACCCGAGCCAGACGCCTCGGCTCGTGCCCATCACCTTCGGTGATTCCTCCAAGGTAACGGTGGGCGAGCAGGTCGTGGCCATCGGCAACCCGCTGGGTCTCGACTCCTCGCTCTCCCTCGGCGTCGTGTCGGCCACTGACCGCGACCTGCCGTCGCCCAACGGCGACGTGATCACCGGCGGCATTCAGACCGACGCCGCCATCAACCCGGGCAACTCCGGCGGCCCACTTATCGACGTCACCGGGCACGTGATCGGCATCAACTTCCAGATCAACACGCAGTCGGGCGGCAACGAGGGCATCGGCTTCGCTGTACCGATCAACACCGCCATGCGCGTGATGAAACAGATGATGAAGGCCGACGCTCTGGCCCAGTGAGTGCGGTCGGCAGCACGACGCGCCACGCGACTCCGCCTTACTCGCCGTCCGCCAGCGCCTTGGCTTGATCGACCTCCGCCGACGCGGACACCCAGGCCGCCTGCTGGCTCCCGGAGTAGCCGCCCTGGATTTCGCTGTTCCAGCTATCCAGAGCCGCGGCGTAGAACGAGGCGGCGCTCGTCAAATGGGCCTTGATCGACTTGCCCTGGGCGTCTGAAGGCGAGTAGGAATCCACGGCGAACTGCACACCCTGCACGCGCTTCGTGTAGTCGGCGAACTGGATACCCACCTTCAGGGCGGCGTCGAGTTGCAGGAACGGATCCATGGCCTGCGTCGTGGCCGCCTTGGTGTCTGCGACCTCCTTTGCGGCGGCGGCCGTGACGGCGTCCGCCGCCGCCTTCCGATGGGCATTCTGCGACGAGATGATCGAGAGGCCGACCGCAAGGAGGACGACCACGAACACGGCGCCCACGACAGCCGGGATGATGATGTTTGGTCGCTTCCACCACATGCTGACCGCCGCGGGGGCTTCCTCGCCGGCGTTCTCAGGGGCAGCGGCGGCGGTCAGTGCGCGGGCCATTGGCGGGGGAAGCACAATCGGCGCCTTCACAACCGCAGCGCCGCAGAACGGGCAGACGCCCCGCTTCTGGTTGATGGACTGACCGCAGCTGCTGCACTTCACGAGCCTCACGGAGGCCCCCTTCCGCGATTGGATGATCGGCGTGCCCCGGGGAAGTGCCGCGTCCGCCGACCATCACGCGACTCAGTCTTGCTGAAGATATCGGCGAAGGCCATGGCCGACATGAATCTGCGTCCGGGCTCGCCCACGCCATGTCCAGTCTACCCACTCTCAACGCCGCCGCTCAGACCCTTGGCGCGGGCAATCGCTGCGTCGGCAGCTCCACAGCCGCAATCGCTGCGCGGGCTTGCCCGTAGTCGCGCGCCTTCGGGCCAGCACGCTCGAGGAAGCGTAGCGGGTGCACGTCGATGGCCGCCGTGTTCTGCTCGCCACAGGGGATCTTAAAGTGCCCCCTCGCGTAGCGCGGGTAGGAAGCCTGACGTGGTGGTCGCCTCCGGAAGGTCGGAGTTGGAGCCTGGGCAAGCCCACTTCCCGCTCCGCCGGACATCTAGATCTCGTAGCGCACAGCGACCCACTCAGCCCAGTCGCCCCACGCACCCTGCGCATCGCTCCCGCGATGGAGTCGTCGGCAGGCCCATTCCCATCCAACTCCTCAGGCTGAAGAGCCCTCGCACCGTGGACTCAGACATGTAGACCGAGAGCAATGGTGGTTCTACTGGCCGCAATGCTTCGGAGAGCAAGAGCCGATGGAGGCGTTGGTGACACTCTCGAGTTCGCCCTCGTCTGAAGAGCCTATCGCGCTGTTCGCAGCGAAGGTCGACAGTGACGTCCAAAGCAAGTCTTTGCCGCCACGAAGGTCGAAGTTCGAAAGGATGCTGCCGCCTGAACCGACAACCCAAGCCTTACTCTTGCCCCACGTGCCGATGGCCGAGAGGAACTGGTCACTGGTCTCTGTGGCGACAAGTGACCAGGTCACGCCGCCGTCGCGAGTGTTGAGGATCACCCCATCCGACCCTGCAGCCCAGCCGACCGACGCGGACGAGAAGCACACCGCGTCCAACTCCGTGTCCACAGGACAATCGACGTACTTCCATGTCTTGCCACCATCCGCAGAGCGCAGGATGGCAGAGCTCGACAGGCTCCCCCCGACCGCGCACAGGACCTGGTCACTGGCGTAGTCGACGCTGGTGAGGGTCCTGTACGCCGACGTGGAAGCGCGCGTCCAGGTCCGGCCGCCGTCGGTCGTCAGCAGTGCGGTCCCGGATTCGCCGACCGCGCAGCCCACGTCCTTGTCGAGGAAGGCGACACTGAAGAGGTCATTCGTCGTGCCGGAGGTCACACTCTCCCACTTCTTCCCGGCGTCGTCCGAGTGCCAGATCAGCCCCTTGTATCCAACCACTGCTCCATTGGATCGGCTTGAGAAAGCCACGTGTTCCATGGCTTCGACGGTGTGCGTCGGCACCCGCGTCCAGTTCTTCCCACCGTTTGCGGACCTCACCAGGACGCCATCGAGGCCGACAGCGACACCCACCTTCTTCGAGGCGAAGTCGATGCTCGTGAACCACTCATCCCCGTACGTCTTGCGGAACGACATATCTTGCTGCCAATAGGCACCCTGGTCAGTCGTATGAAGGAGACTGCCCCAGGCACCGACCACCCACGCCTCGCTCTCAGACATGGTCACGATCCCGGTCAACCAGGCGCCCCACCCGGCGCTGGTCTGCCTCCACGTCTTCCCGCCGTCGTCAGACCTGACAGTCAGGCCGTCGATGCCGACGATGCGGCCCAGCTTGGGTGAAGGGAAGTCGATAGCGAGGAGATTGTCACTGAAGCTGGTCTTGTAGGCCGTCCACTTGTCGCCGCCGTCAGTGGTCTTCAGCAACAGACCGTCGGATCCGGCGATGAAGCCGGTCTTCGCATCCTGGAACCAGATCGACTCGTAGAAGCAATTGAGGTCGAAGTTGATCTCCGTCCAGTTCTCGCCGCCGTCGACGGTGCGCAGGATGCCCCTGTCTCTGTCCTCTTGGCTCCAGATGGCCGCCCAGCCCAGCTTCTCGTTGAGCATGAAGATCGAGGTCAAATGCTGCTTCGTGTCAGGCCAGTCAGAGTCCCAGTTCTCGCCACCGTCGATGGTCTTCAGGATCTCGCCCGACGTGCCGCAGATGAAGCCGAGCTTGCCATCGAGGAACTGCACGTCCCGGAGGGACTCGTCTGACCAGGTGTACTGGCGCTCCCAGGCCTGCCCACCGTCCGCAGTGTGCAGGATACGGCCGTCATCACCGACGGCCCATCCGCTCTTGGCGTTGAGGAAGAAGACTGCCCTCAGGGCCTCATCGACCCCAGAGTCCTGGGGCGTCCACTTCCGCCCACCGTTCGTAGTGGCGATGATCGTTCCGTTGTCGCCGACCATCCAACCTTTGGAGTCACTCACGAAGGCGACGTCGTATAGGTCGTCCTTGACGCCCGACGCTTCGAATCCCCACGTGGCGCCGCCATCCTTCGTGGCCAGGATCCGACCACCATTGCCGGACGCCCATCCCAGACGCGGAGTCGGGAAGGAGACTCCCGAAAGCGTGTTGCCCTGCGGCGTGGGGTTCTGCCAGTACCAGGTAGGGCCCCCAATGAGGCTCCGGCCGGCGAAGACCGCCGGCGCGACCGCGAGCGAGCAGAGGAGGACAGCGACGCACACGGTCGCTGTCCGGAACAGGTGATTCATGACCGCCCCCCGAGACTGTGTGGTTGAGGCCCACCCCGGCCTCCTGTGCCCATTGACTTCACGCCGACCCTGCGGTGCAGCAGTCATGTCCCTAGCGCCGATTCAGGAAGATAGAGACGGACGCGCTGCCGTGGTCGCAGGCGACCACATCGTCCCAGCCGTCGCCATTCAGGTCCCCGGCCGCGACTCCCTGCGTGACATCCTGGGCCCTGAGGATTGTTCCGGACACGAAGGTGCCGTTGCCGACGCCACGCAAGACGGTCGCAGATCCGTCCATCTCCCAGTCGGCACTGACGAGGTCGGGGATCTTGTCGTGGTTGAAGTCGCCGACCGCGACGCAGAACGGTTCGCCGGCCACGATGTAGCTGTTGAAGTCACCGAAACGACCATCACCCTGGCCGAGCAGGATGGAGATCGTGTGTGCCCGCCAGCAGGCGATGGCGAGATCGCTCTTGCCGTCCCGATTGAAGTCGGACACCGCGATGAAGCGAGGGACAGAATCCACCTCGTAGCTCGACTTGATGTCCTCAAAGCCGCCCTTGCCGTCGCCCTGCAGGATCCTGACGATGTCGTCATCCGGGCTCGCGATGGCCAAGTCGGGATTCCGGTCGCCGTTGAAGTCGCCACTGGCGATGACCTCGCAGCTCCCCCCGCGCTTGATGCTCTTGATCGACTTGAAGCCTCCGCTGCCGTCTCCCAGCATGACCGTGACCGAGTGCCCCAGGTAGTTGCCGGTGGCGATATCTGGGGTGCCATCGCGATTGAAGTCGCCCACCGTCATCGTGTTGGGCCAGCCATCGGTCTGGAACGACCTGGCGTTCGCGAACCTTCCACCCTTCTGCCCGTACAGGATGGTCACTGAGTCAGACATGGAATTGGCCGTAGCGAGATCGCGATAGCCGTCCGCATTGAAGTCGGCGGTCACGACCTGCCCCGGACTGTCGCCGACCCCGTAGTCCTTGACTCGCTTGAACTGGCCCTTACCGTTCCCGTCAAGAATCGACACGGAGTCCACTCCTGGATACGCGTTGGCGACGGCGATGTCGGCCTTGCCGTCACGATCGAAGTCGCCGATGGCCGCTGAGCAGGCCCACTCACCCACCCGGACCGGCGCACCCTTTGTGAACTTGACCTTCGGCACAGTCTTGCCCGCGTTGACTGCTGAAGTCACGGGTGCCGCCGCCGCGGCAAGGGCCAGCACGGCGAGTACGACGAGCAGCGCCAGCGCACTTGCGACGGTCGTGGATGATTCTCGTCTTCCCTGAGTCCCCATGACGTGCCCCTCCCCGTAGCCCATTGGCTTCCGAGAAGTCGGTCCCCGGACCGCGTGCAGCGCTGCACCTCTCAGGAGTCTCGTATGGGGTCGGCGTACCCGCCGTGCGCGGGAGTAGTCCCGTTGGGGCCCGGCGAGCCGCAGCCGCTGCCATGCAAACGCAAGAATCTGGGTTGCTCAGTCGCGCCGCCGCGTGGCCGGCTCCGCCCGCTCCCAATACTGATCGCGCCAGATCACGCGGTAGACCTTGAGACCGTGCGGCAGCCGGTTGTGGCCGGGGATGACGCGCGCCAGCGTGAGCAGCGCGGAGATCGCCAGCATGTTGGTGACGACCAGGAGGTCGGCATTGTCGGCGTCCCCGATGACAGAGATCTCGTACCAGACCTGATACGCGTTGAGCCACACTAGGCGCCGGGGCGGTCGCCGGTCTCGTGCACGATGCCCCACTGCGGGTCGCCCTGATGAACCGGGTTCGCGGCCGTGTCGAAGTACGGCGGCGCCACCGCGAAGTAGGACGACTTGCGCTGCAACGGCATGATCCAGAGGGAGACGATGGCCAGGACCGCCGCGACCGAGAGGGTCAAGACCAGTGCATCCCCATCCGAATCCCTTGCCGCGCACTGTCCCCCGCCGAGTCGCCGGCGGCCGGAAGACAGCGCGGTGGCGTCAGTGCCATCGCGGTCCGCTCCGCGAGGGGGTCGTGATCCTCTCCAGTCCGCAGCGCCATTAGGCGATATAGTGCGTACGAAGCGTCCTACGCGGCGGGGGCAAGCCATGTTCGGGTCGTTCACCATCCAGAGCCTGGGCAAGACCGAGGAGTACCCGTTCACGCAGCCCCGGGTCGAGGTCGGCCGCGGCGCGGACAATGACCTCACGCTGGACTTCCCGACCGTCTCGACGCACCACGCCCGGCTGCTCGCACATTCCTCCGGCTGCCGCGTCCTCGACCTGGGGAGCGCGAACGGCACTTTCGTCAACGGCGAGGAGCTGCCGGTCAAGCAGGAACGGGCGCTGCACGACGGCGACGAGGTGCAGATCGGCCCCTTCACCATGCTGTTCCATCGCGTCGGGGTCGGGGCCGCGGCAGTGCGCCCGATGGCGAGGCCGGGCCACATCGTCGTCGTCCCGGCCGCCGCCCCGGCGCGCCTGCGCGTCACGACCCCCGACGGGTCGCGCGAGTTCCCGCTCACCAAAGCCACGCTCGCGCTGGGCCGCGACCCCGGCAACGACATCGTCGTGGCGGCCGACGCGGTGTCCCGATGCCACGCGTCGCTCGAACTCCGCGGCGATGCACTGCTCGTCAGGGACCTCGGCAGCACTAACGGCCTCAATGTGGGAGGGCGCCTGGTGCCCGAGGAACTGCTCGCCGACGGCGAGAAGGTCGACATCGGCGCCAGCGTCACGCTCACATTCCTGGCGGCCGCGGCCACGGGCAAGCCGGCTGGCCGGCCGCGCGCCGCAGCCGACCCGGATACCGCATCCGTGGGGGCCGTTTACGACATCCCCGAGGGCCGGGGCCTCAGCCTGGGCCGCAGTGCCGAGACGAGCGTTCACCTCATCCACCCGCAGGTGTCGCAGGTGCACGCCGAGGTGCGGCGCCGCGAGGGCCAGTACGTCATCCAGGACATGAACAGCAGCTCGGGGACGTACGTCAACGGGCAGCAGGTCGAGAAGAAGGAGTTGCGCGAAGGCGACGTCGTCCGCATCGGACCCAACCAGCTTGCCCTCAGGGACGGGCGCCTGCAGCTGATGAGCGAGGAAGGCCGGCTGCGCCTGGACGCCTTCCACCTGGTCAAGACGGTCGGCAAGGGCAAGAAGATCCTCAATGACGTGTCGCTCTCTATCAAGCCGCAGGAGTTCGTCGCCGTGGTCGGCGGCAGCGGCGCCGGCAAGTCGACGCTGGTCACGGCGCTCTGCGGCTTCAAGCCGGCGAGCGAGGGCGCGGTGCTGCTGAACGGCATCGACCTATACCGCAACTTCGCCGCGTATCGCAACGAGATGGGCTACGTGCCGCAGGACGACATCATCCACGTCGACCTCACCGTGTACAAAGCTCTGGACTACGCCGCCCGCCTGCGCATGCCGGCGGACACCAGCGCGGCGGAGCGTGCCCAGCGCATCCGCGAAGTCATCGACGAGCTCGACCTCAAGTCGTCGGCCCAGAAGCCCATCCGCCTGCTCAGCGGCGGCCAGCGCAAGCGGGCCTCGATTGGCGTCGAGCTGCTCACGCGGCCGAGCCTCTTCTTCCTGGACGAGGCCACGTCGGGGCTCGACCCCAACACCGAGACGCAGATGATGAAGTTACTGCGCAAGCTCGCCGACCAGGGGCGCACAGTCGTCCTCATCACGCACGCCACCAAGAACGTCATGATGTGCGACAAGGTCTGCTTCCTGACGCGCGGCGGCTACATGGGCTATTACGGGCCGCCCGAGGAGGCGCTCGCGTACTTCGGCGTCCACGACTTCGACGAGATCTACGACAAGCTCGACAGCGTGGACAGGCCGGAGCTGTGGGCGCAGCGGTTCCTCGCCTCGCCGCAGAACCAGGAGCACGTGCTCAAGCCGCTCACCGAGGTCTCGCAGGCGGGCGGCATCGCGGCTCTCGCAGCCGCGCCCGGCGCAGCTCCTCCTGGGTCGAAGGTCCGCCGGGCCTCGGGCTTCCGTCAGTTCGGCATCCTGTGCAGCAGGTATCTCAGCCTCATCGCCGCGGACAAGAAGACGCTCGTGCTCCTGCTGGCGCTGGCTCCGCTGCTGGGAGCGCTCGACTTCGTCGTCTGGAAGCACACGCTCCTCGACCCCGTGATCGGGACCGCCCTCAATGCCATGGCCATGCTGTTCATGTCCTGCATCATCGGGATGATGGTCGGCACGCTCAGCTCCGTGCGCGAGATTGTCAAGGAGAAAGAGATCTACCAGCGCGAACGTATGGTGAGCCTCAAGGTCTTCCCCTACGTCGCGTCCAAGGTCGTGGTCGGAGGCATTTTCGCCGTCTACAGCGGCGTCGTCCTATTCCTTGTCAAGGTGGTCGCCATCGACTACAGCTTTCTTGGCGCCCAGGGCTACGTGAGCATGCTCATCACGATGATCTTCATCGTGGTGAGCGGCATGATGTGGGGCCTCCTGGTGTCGGCGGTTGCGCCGACCGAGGACAGAGCCATGCTGCTGGCGATCCTCGTCATCATCCCGCAGATCGTGTTCGCCGGCGGCTTGGTGCCGCTTTCGGACCTCGGCAAAGCGGGCACAGTTCTCGGGGCCATCACCTCCACACGCTGGTCGTTCGAGGCGCTCGCGACCATCTCGCAGGTGAAGACCGGGGCCGGCAAGGCGGCCGACCTGTCGGACATCTCAATGCCCGGCTTCCAAGGGCTCAAGTCGCTGGGCGAGAAGATGGCGATGGTGAACAACCTCGACACCAAGTACGGTGGCGTCTTCGACGTGAACGTTTACCAGAGCTGGCTCTGGATGGCGGCCATCATTGTTGGCCTCTTCGTGATCATCCTCTTCCTGCAGAAGCGGAAGGACATCCTCTGACCGGACTCGTGGCGGGTGCGGGCGCGGCCGGTGTACGGGCGCGGCTTCATTGTCTTTCCTCACCCGTGCGAGACAATGAGCGCAGGGATGGTTCACCGTGTCGTGGGCGGTGGGGCCGCTGGCCGGAGGGGGTGAAGGTTGGAACGGGCTGAGGACCTCATCGGCCAGTCTCTGGGGCGCTACCAGATCACAGCACTCATAGGTCGAGGCGGCATGGCTACGGTCTACCTGGCCACGCACCCCGGTCTGCGCCAGAGAGTGGCGGTGAAGATCCTGCACGCGCACGTCGCGGAAGACCCGGATCTGCTGGTGCGCTTCGAGCATGAGGCACAGGCGGTCGCCGCCCTGCGCCACCCCAACATCGTGCGCGTCATCGACTTCGACTGCATCGACGACCGGTACTTCATGGTCATGGAATACGTCGAGGGCTCGACCCTCGCGGCGCGCCTCGGCGAGATTGCCGGCGAGAAGCGAAGAATGCCTCTTGCAGAAGTGCTGCGCATCTTCGAGCAGCTCTGCAGCGCCATCGACTACGCCCACGGGGAGGGCATGGTCCACCGCGACGTGAAACCGGCCAACGTGCTGCTCACGGCCCGCGGCGAGCCGGTGCTGACCGACTACGGTATCGCGCGGATCCTTGGCGCCCACCAGCACACCGCCACCGGTACTGTCATGGGCTCGGCTCACTACATGTCCCCCGAGCAGGCCCAGGGCCTCGCCGTGGACGTCCGCAGCGATCTCTATGCGCTGGGCGTGATGCTCTTCGAGGCTCTTGCCGGCAAGGTGCCCTATGATGCCGACTCGCTGCCTGCCATACTCTACCTGCAGGTTGCGGCGCCGGTTCCCAACGTCTGCGAGATGAACCCGACGCTGCCTCCGTCCACAGCAACGCTGCTGCGCGTGGCGCTCGCCAAGGACCCCGCGGAGCGCTTCCAGACGGGCGAAGATCTGGCCGCGGCACTGCGTGCCGAACTTGAGCCCGTGGCTACCCAGGGTTCACCTGCCCCAGGCACTGCTCACTCTCCGTCAGCTCCCCCGCAGCGTCAGCGGGGGGCGGAAGACGCCGCTGCACGGGCACGCCAGCCTGCGGACGAGCTACCACTCCTCTCGGCAGAGCCGTCGACAGGACCCACACGCGTCGAGGAGCGGCCGCCCCTATCGCCTTCGTCGCCTGGCGGTGTCACGCCGGCGCGTTCTGCGGGAGGCCAGGCACCGGCCGTAGCGCCGCCACAACCCACGCGCGTGGAGGGCCCGTCGTCAGGCCCATCCTCCGCCGCTGTCATCACATCTGGGCTTGCCGCTGCGCCTGAGATGCCAGCGGGGAAGACGCAGCCATCGTTGCCTGCATCTCAATCCGCGTCCGTCGACAGGACGCGTCCGTCGCTGATCACGCCCCCGCCTTCGCGAGTCCCTGAGACGCCCGCTGGCAGCGGAGGCGATCGGTCGGCCCCGCGGTCGCGCGGCCCCCGACGCAGCCTGTGGGTGGCGTCGGTCGTTGCGCTCGTAGTGGTTGTGCTAGTGGTCGTCATATGGGCCACGCAGCACGGCGGCTTCGCCTCTACCGGGGACGACGCCGCATCAAGCGGCGTCGCCTTGGGTGGCGCCTCCGCCTCGGCAGCCGCTGACCCGGTTGCGGGCGGTGCATGGCGCGCGGACGATCGAATGTACGACGCGGGGATCAACGACGTTGCCTTCCTCGACGACCGCAACGGGTGGGCGGTGGGCTTCTATGGCGTTCTCGTCACTAGGAACGGTGGCGCCTCTTGGCAGAAGCAACGCCTCGGGAACACGCGGATCAGCCTCTCTGGGGTCATGTTCGTCGACGTCGCCCACGGTTGGGCGGTGGGCGACGTCGTAGTCGAACCGAACAGTGTGCCTCTAGGCAGCGCCCTCTCAAGCCGCGGCATCATCGTCGCGACAGGGGACGGCGGCGCCACTTGGCGCGAGCAACTCTTGGGGAGCGCCGCCACTTTCACGGATGTTGCTTTTCCCGACACTAGCCACGGCTGGGTGCTTGCTGAGGACGGCACCATTCTGGCGACGTCGGACGGAGGCACCACGTGGCGCAGTCAGCGCCCGAAGGGCGCCTCTGCCGTCGAAGGCATGGCATTCCCAGACGCCAGCCACGGCTGGGTGGTGGGCCGTAGCGGCAAGGTCCTTGCGACATCAGACGGCGGCGCAACCTGGAATGCGCAGAACTCGGGCAGCCGTGCTTGGCTGTATGCCGCGGCCTTTCCTGATGCCAGCCACGGCTGGGTCGTGGGCGCGTCCGGAACGATTCTCGCGACATCGGACGGCGGCGCCAGCTGGAGAGCGCAGAGGTCGGGAAGCGGCAGCATGCTCACTGGTGTCGCTTTCCCAGACGCCGCCCACGGCTGGGTCGTGGGCCGAGGTGGCACCATCCTTGCGACATCAGACGGCGGCGCAACCTGGAATGCGCAGACCTCGGGCAGCACGAGCGATGTCACCAGCATCTCCTGTCCCGACGCTAACCACGGCTGGGCTTTGGACTACCACAGCATCATCCTTGCTTACAGAGTCCGGGGCGAGTGAGCGGAGTCGGTGGAGTCCACTTCGTCGCCTTCCTTGGCTCGTGGTACTGTGACGAGGCACCAAGGTCGCCAGACAGCGATTCACGGTGAGGTTGGAGTTCAGTTTGCCGGTCCACCGCTGCCGCGCTGCCTTGCGACCGCATCGCGTGAATTGGTGGCCGACCGGTCCACCGCGCCACGAGAGACGCGTGGTAGGCTGCCCCCTGCTGCCTCGTCGCCGATTCAAGTGAGCCGTCCCCGCTGTCGAGTAAGTGGGTGAAGACGAGAGAGTTCGCACCTGCGCAGCGGAGCACGAGACGGGCGCCGAAGAAGGGCCGTGACGCCTGACCCGCGGGCCCTCGCAGGGAGCGAGGTCCGCCCCCTACAAGAGCGCGACGGCGCGGGCAAGCCAGAAGGCGGGACGGGGAAGCAGATGGCGGATGAGCTGATCGGTCGCACGCTGGGGCGCTACGAGATCACGGCGCTCATCGGCCGCGGCGGCATGGCCACGGTCTACCGCGCCACGCACCCGGGTCTGCGGCAGACCGTGGCCGTCAAGGTGCTGCACGCGCACCTCGCGGACGACCCCGACCTGCTGGTCAGGTTCGAGCGCGAGGCACAGGCGGTCGCCGCACTGCGTCACCCCAACATCGTGCGCGTCATCGACTTCGACCACATCGACGAGCAGTACTTCATGGTCATGGAGTACGTCGAGGGCCGTACCCTCGCGGCGCGCCTCGGCGAGATCGCCGGCGAGGGGCGCCGCATGCCCGCCGCCGAGGTGCTGCGCACCTTTGAGCCGCTCTGCGCAGCGGTCGACTACGCCCACGGGGAGGGCATGGTCCACCGCGACGTGAAACCGGCCAACGTGCTGCTCACGGCCCGCGGCGAGCCGGTGCTGACCGACTACGGCATCGCCAGGATAGTCGGCGTCGCGCAGCACACCGCCACCGGCACAGTGATGGGCTCGGCCCACTACATGTCCCCGGAGCAGGCCCAGGGCCTCGCCGCCGACGGGCGCAGCGATCTCTATGCGCTGGGCGTGATGCTCTTCGAGGCTCTTGCCGGCCGCGTGCCCTACGAGGCCGACTCACTGCCCGCCGTGCTCTTCAAGCACCTCACGGCACCGGTGCCGGCGGTGTGCCTCCTGAACCCCGCGCTGCTGCCGCCCATCGACGATCTCATGCGCACGGCCCTCGCCAAGGATCCGGACGGACGCTTCCAGACTGGCCAGGCCCTGGCCGCCGCCCTGCGCGAGGGGCTGGGACCGCTGGCCGCCGAGAGCGAAGCCGCAGCGGCGACGGCGACAGCTCCGGAGAGGCCCCCGAACGACGCCGCCGCGATAGAGGCGGTAGCCTCGCCGCCCGCGCCACCGCTGGACGCCACACGTGTGGAGGCGCCGCC
>Ga0114951_10003328_pt1 | contig 16705 bp, 18 predicted proteins | sample AM7aDNAmetaG_FD_88677 | JGI IMG/M metagenome (GOLD analysis project Ga0114951, IMG submission 88677) | Freshwater microbial communities from Finland to study Microbial Dark Matter (Phase II) - AM7a DNA metaG | ecosystem: Environmental > Aquatic > Freshwater > Lake | place: Finland: Lake Alinen...
ATGATGTGGATTTTGTTCCCGCCGGGAAATGGTATCTTTTGGGGCAGCACTTTTCCGCGATCGCGGCCGCGGGGCCTATCGTGGGACCCATTCTTGCCGGTATGTGGTTCGGCTGGTTGCCGACGCTTCTCTGGATCCTCCTGGGAGGCATCTTTATCGGCGGCGCGCATGATTTTTTTACCGTGGCTGCTTCTGTTCGTCATCAAGGACGCTCGATCGCTGAAGTGCTCCGGGAATATATGAGCAAAAGGGCCTACATCCTCTTTCTTCTTTTCCTCTGGTTCTCGCTTGTTTACATCATCACGACCTTTATGGATATTACGGCGGGAACTTTTGTGGACCCGGTGAGAGGCGCTGGCGTGGCGTCCTCTTCCATGATGTATCTCGGGCTCGCTGTTGTTATGGGGATCATTCTCAAGAAATTTAATCCGCCTCTTGGGATCACCACGCTGATCTTTTTGCCCCTGGTCGTTGCCGCTGTTTTTCTCGGACCGCATTTTCCTATCACGATGCCCGCTATGGGCGCTCTCGATTCGAGAGCTATGTGGAACGGAGCGCTTCTTATCTATTGTCTGATCGCAGCCGTGATCCCGGTATGGTTTTTACTTCAACCCCGGGGCTATCTGGGCGGTTTTTTTCTGACGATCATGGCGGGACTGAGTCTTCTCGGGATCATCGTCGGGAATTTTCTGAAACCGCTTGTGGTCCAATACCCCGCGTTCACTGGGTGGGTCAGCCCTGCCGGTTTTCCGCTGTTGCCGCTTCTTTTTACCACGGTGGCCTGCGGCGCGTGCTCTGGGTTTCATTCCATGGTCGCTTCCGGGACGACTTCCAAGCAGATCGCGAAAGAAACCGATATCAAACTGGTTGGGTACGGCGGCCTTCTTCTCGAAAGTTTTGTAGCTGTGATCGCTCTCGCGACGGTTTTAATCCTTACGACGGGCAAGGCCAACGGACTACAAGATCCGAATCAGATCTTCGCTCACGGAGTGAGCGTGTTTCTCGGCAGCCTCGGGGTTCAAAAAGAATTCGCATTGAACTTTGCGCTGCTCGCGTTCGCGACGTTTGTTTACGATACTTTGGATGTTGCCACGAGGCTCGGACGCTATATTCTGGAAGAGCTGACCGGGTGGAAGAACGCGTGGAGTCCTTATGTTGCCGCGGCTCTGACGCTTGTTCTTCCGGCGATTTTTGTGACAACGCGGATGACGGACGCAGGGGGGCATGTGATCCCCGCATGGAAGATGTTCTGGGCTGTCTTCGGATCAAGCAATCAATTGCTGGCGGCCCTGGTGCTGCTGACTCTGAGCCTCTGGCTTTTCAAGAATAAGATGCGGTACGCAGCGGTTCTGTGGCCCGCATTTTTCATGATGATTGTGGCGATATGCTCACTTTTCTTCATCCTGAAGCCATGGGTTCTGGACATGATGACGCGCCGGACCTTTATTTTTAATCCCATGGGCATCACGGGTCTTCTTTTGGCGGGGCTGGCAATACTGCTCTTATCGGAGGGTGTGATGATTTTTGTAAAGACCTCCGGAGAAAAAGCCGAAACAGTAGTTGCCGGCAAAACCCAAAAAACAGGGGACCCTTATGGAAAAAAAATGTGAAAATCGCGCGTCCGCTAATAAAGAGAGACGAAGATTCGTCCGCGTCAGTATTTATGCTATCACGCGGTATTTCTGTCCTCTGCGCGATACGGAAGTCGGAGTACAGACCCGGATCTCGGATATTTCCGAAGGGGGAGCGCTGCTTGTGACTTTTATGGAGGGTGTTCCTGTCGGGGTCGATGTTAAAATGAGCTTTGTACTTCCCGGGAAGGCAAATCATCTCATTTCCGTGTCGGGCATTGCGCGCCACACCGGAAGCCTTGAGAAGGATCTCTATCGTTCCGGCGTCGAGTTTCTTAAGGTGAACAAGAAAGATCTTCATGCGATCCGCGAGTACGTCGAGTCGAGAAGCAAGAGATCGTGACAGGGATTTAGAGACAATCGTGGAAAACTCATTTCATCAAAAACCCTCAAAAAAAATGAGGGAGGCGCGCGTCAGTATTCGCGAAGAGTTCAGCGCGAAGGTTATGTATCGCGCTTCTGCTACGGGGGAAGAGATCCGGACGCAGGCCGTCATTATGGATATTTCAGAAAAAGGGGTCCTCTTTTGCGTTGCCGGAGATGGGATCCCGGAGGAGACAGAGGTGCGCGCGGCATTTCATTTGCCGGGGCTTGGAAATGAAACCCTCATTCAGATTGTCGGCAAAACGAAACGGGCCAAATTCTTAGAAGGCGGTCGATGCGGGATAGGGGTCGAGTTTACAGAGATTTCCAGGGAGAACCTGAAATCAATCAGGAGTTTCATAGCGAATCACCAGCTTGGAGAGGCCTTTTAATGTTAGAGCTCGGCTTTTCCCGGCGATCCGAGAATGTCCTTAACGAACTGATTCAATAGCGTTTCCAAGTGGATCGGTTTAGTCAAATACTCGCAGGCTCCAAGCGCGGCCATTCTTTTTACCGTTCCCGTATCTTGGTTTCCGGAGAGAATGATCACCGGGAGCGAGGGGGAAATCTCCTGGATCTGGCGCATGACCTCGATCCCATCCATGCCTGGCATACCGATATCAAGGAGCACCAACGAGGGCGCGTCTTTCTTGATCATGGCGAGGCCTTCCGAGCCATTGAGAGCATAAAAGGCGGTGTACCCGGCATCAAAAAGGCAGTCGGTCACCATTTTGCAGATCTCAAGTTCATCATCAATGATCAGGATTTTCTTGGGCATTCCTTTTTCCCTTCAGTTATGCGCGTCTTCATTATAAAACAAGAGGGCCTGACCTAAGGAAAAGGAATTTTTCTATCGCTAATCACGGGATGGATTGATAAGATAAAGTCCACCGTCATCTGATGGAGCGTTCATGATCACAAGTTTTCTTTATAAAAAAGGCGGTCAGGTTGAAACGAATCTTTCCCGGGCGAGGCTTTTGTCGGCCCTGAGCGAAAAAGACACCGTTCTCTGGGTCGATCTTGAAGACCCCAGCGAATTTGAAAGCGATGCTCTGGTTGAGATCTTCAACTTTCATCCCCTGGCGGTTGAGGATTGTATCAACGAACACTCCGAACCCAAGGTGGACGACTACGAAGAGTATCTTTTTTTGGTCGTTCACGCGCTGACCATCGTGGAAAATAACGGGCAGAAAGAACTTTCCATCATTGAGCTTAATTGCTTCCTTGGCGCGAATTACGTGGTAACTTTTCATAAGGCGCCCATCGAAAGCGTTACCCAGGACATCGCCAAGGCCCAACAGAAACCCACGGGAATGATGAGCTCGGGAGCCGACCTTTTGGTACACACGATCCTTGATCATCTCGTGGACCAGTATCTTCCGGTGGTTCATCAATACGAAAACAGGATGGACACGCTCGAGAAAGACATGTTCGACAAAAGCCCTTCGCGGGAAAAACTCTCAACACTGCTCCAGCTCAAGCAGGATATTTCAACGCTCCGGCGCATTGTCGGACCTCAGCGAGACACGCTTCATTTTCTAACGCGAAACAGCGGCCATTTGATCAAAGCCAAGCATCTGATCTATTTTCGCGACATAAGCGATCACCTTTTCCGGATCGCGGCGCTCGCGAACGGGATGTATGATCATCTGACGAGCATGCTTGAGGTTTATTTCTCCTACCTGTCGAGCGAACTCAACACGGTGATGAAGCGTTTGACCGTGGTGGCGACACTCACTATGCCCGCCGTAATGATCGCGAGTATCTACGGCATGAATTTCAAAGTGATACCCGGAGCGACGCATGAGTATGGTTTTTGGGGCATTATGATCTTTACTGCACTGGTCACTGCCGGCATGTTTGTGTGGATGAGGGTTAAGAAGTGGATGTAAAGGAGCGCAACGCGCAAAGCTTAAAGCGCCGCGTCTTGCGGGACAGTTCTTTGTGACGACACTCTACGGCGCAACACCTGACGAAATAGAAGACCTGGTCCTGGCGCAGGATCTTCCCAAGTATCGTGCGGCGCAGCTGCTCGACTGGATTTATAAAAAGAATGTTCTCGCTTGGGACGAGATCAGAAATCTTCCCAAAGAGGCCCTCCAGAAACTGTCCGAAAAAATCCAGCTTACGGCGCTTGAACCGATGGAGGAAAAAAAGGCAACAGCCGGAGGCTCGACGAAATTCCTTTTCAAAACCGCCGACGGACATTTTCTTGAAAGTGTTCTGATCTTCAAAAAAGATGAGGAAGAGGAAGCGGGGGGACGTCAGACGGTGTGCGTGTCGACACAGCTCGGGTGCAAGGTCCAGTGCGTGTTCTGCGCCAGCGGACGGGGAAAATTCACCCGTAATCTTACGGCCGGCGAGATCGTCGAACAGGTCGCGAGGATCGCGCGTCTGACCGGGAAAAAGATCACGAATGTCGTGTTCATGGGCATGGGAGAGCCGCTCGACAACTTTGATGCCACGCTTAAGGCTGTTCATATTCTGATCGAGCCCTGGGGCTTTGCCTTCGGAGCCCGCCGCGTTACGGTATCTACTTCCGGGATCACGCCGAAGATCCTAGAATTCGTGAAGGCGGTGGACGGGCGCGTCCGGCTTTCTGTTTCCCTCCATTCAAGCATCGACGAGGTACGCAGCAGCCTTGTTCCGATCAACCGGCGTTATCCTCTCAAGGATCTTATGAGCGCCCTCCGTCGCATTGACCGGGACCTGAAGCGCGAGATCACATTTGAATACACGCTCATCGCCGGAGTCAACGATACGGCTGAGGAGGCGGAAGGCATTTCCATGCTTGCGAAACCGCTTAAGGCCAAGATCAACGTGATTCCATATAATCCGATCGCCGAATTTCCGCACAAAGCGCCCACGATTGAAGCCACGGAAAATTTTTGCAGAGAACTGGAAAACCGCGGTCTTCACGTGATGCTCCGGCGGACCGAGGGCCGGGATATCGATGCGGCCTGCGGGCAGCTCCGTCTTGATCGCGTACAGCGTGAGGAGTAAGGCGACCGGCGCGGCAAGCTGCATATTTTGGTTCTTTCGCATTAAGGGTAGAGCATTTGGTGCAACTGCTTTTAAGATAAAGAGATGCGTCAAAAGCAAATTTTCTCTCTAAATTACTTCTCGTGGCTTGCTTGAGCGGAACCTTGAAGCACTCAAGCGAAAGCAAGCAAACGACGTATGCTATGTCTTCGCCGGATTTTTCACATTAATACCAACACTTAATGCGAAAGAACCGAAACACAGGATGTCTCTGGCTGTGCCGGATAATTTCGTGTTCGTCTTCAACATAAGCCCCCCCCCCTCTCTTATTAACAATTATCATATAATATATTCAGACCATGAAAGAATATCAATGTTCTCTAGAAGATAATTGATAGATTTTCATTTCAAGTTCTTTTAATGCGGGCTTAGGCGGCCAGTAAAGCCTTAAAATAACTATTACAAAAGAGCAGAAGTGACCATTTAAGCCTTTAATAACGAGGGCTCTCAAGTAGCGCGGAAGCGTGACGGAGGTTCACATTGTACCTGAGGGGTTTTTTTGATATAGTCCCAATGCTATTCAATTTTAGCAAACCGGAAATTGGGGCAATCCAAACTTCCATTGATATAAAAAATGCATAAGTTTGGATAGCCGCGCTGGCTATCACAAGTCGAAATTCACTTCATAAAAATCGAAAGGTAAGGGACCATGGGATTCAAATGCGGGATTGTCGGTCTCCCCAATGTTGGCAAATCCACTATTTTTAACGCGATCGCAAAGGCTCATGCCGCGGCATCGAATTATCCTTTTTGCACCATCGAGCCAAATGTGGGAATGGTTCCGGTTCCCGACCCACGGTTGTGGGAACTAAGCAAACTCTACAAACCTCAAAAGACGACTCCCACCACGGTTGAGTTTTATGATATCGCCGGTCTTGTGGCGGGCGCCTCCAAAGGAGAAGGCCTCGGCAATCAGTTTCTTGGGCACATCAAGGAGGTCGAAGCGATCCTTCATGTTGTCCGCTGCTTTGAGGATCCCAACATTGTTCACGTCTCGGGGACGATCGATCCGGCGCGGGATATCGATGTTATCGATACCGAACTTTGTTTGAAGGATCTGGATACCATTAACACCCGTTACGACAAGACCGAAAAACTCGCGAAATCCGGCGACAAGGAATCTAAGGAAAGAATGCCCGCCTACGAGAAAGTCAAAAAAGCGCTCGAAGACGGAATGCCTCTTCGCAGTCTGGGACTTACGGAAGAAGAAAAAAAGATCGTGAAGGATCTGGCTTTTCTTACACTGAAGCCAGTGCTTTATTGTGCCAATGTGGCGGAAAAAGATCTTCCGGGCGGCGGACCCTTTGTCGAGCTTTTGCGGCAGCGGGCAGCCAGGGAAAAAGCCGAAGTCGTTGTCATTTCAGGAAAGGTGGAGTCGGAGCTCATCGATCTTTCAGAGGAGGATCAGCAGGTTTTTCTCAAAGATCTTGGACTTGAAGAGCCGGGACTAAACTCTCTTATCCGGACCGGTTATACGGCGCTTCAGCTCATTACCTACTTTACGGCAGGAGAAAAAGAGGTTCGCGCCTGGACTGTCCGGAAAGGAAGCAAGGCGCCGCAGGCCGCGGGCGTGATCCATTCAGATTTTGAACGGGGATTCATCCGCGCCGAGGTCATGCGCTACGAAGATCTTCTGAAATACGGTTCCCAGCCGGCCGTGAAGGAAAAAGGCCTCCTCCGGGTTGAAGGAAAAGAATACGAAACGCAGGACGGCGATGTCATGCTTTTTCGATTCAGCGTCTAAATAGCACACAACACTGAACGATCAAAGTGCAATCTTATGGAACTTACAGGTTTTCGTTGCGATTTGCGCGGTGAGTCCGCAGGGGAAAATATTAGATAAAGCGCTCGTTATGCTTTAAAATGTCTCCTATATGAAAAACCCCTTCTACTCGAGCTATTGCGACTTCAGGGCCTGCTTCGAACGTGATCCCGCCGCGCGGACGCCGTTTGGCGCACTTGAGGTTATTTTTCTCTACGCCGGGCTTCACGCGGTGGTTTTTTACCGGTTCGCGCACGTGCTCTACACGTGGCGTATTCCTTTTATCCCGAGGCTTATTTCCCAGATCGCGCGGTTTTTGACGGGCGTTGAGATCCATCCGGGAGCGAAGATCGGCCCAGGTTTTTTTATTGACCATGGCATGGGCGTGGTGATCGGTGAGACCACGGAAGTTGGCGAAAATGTGACGATCTACCAGGGCGTGACGCTCGGCGGAACGGGAAAAGAACGAGGGAAGCGTCATCCGACGCTGGGTCACAATGTAGTGGTCGGTGTGGGTGCCAAGGTGCTCGGGAATATCAAGATCGGAGATCATGTGAAGATTGGCGGCGGATCGGTCGTGATCCACTCCGTGCCGGATCATTGCACGGTGGTCGGCGTGCCGGCAGAAATTGTAAGGATCGACGGAAAAAAAGTCGAAGATGTCGATCTCGAGCACGGGGATCTTCCGGATCCGGTGAGGGAACTTAAAAATCGTGTTCGAGAGCTTCAAAAAGAAGTCGATTCCCTTGAAACCCTTCATAAGGGCGAGCGCAACGCCCAACGCTCCGTGCGCAACGGAAACGCAGATGCTTCATAACAATTTTCGTTGTGCCGGATCATGAAAAAGGGAAAGATCTACTCCGACGGCGGAGCGCGTGGAAATCCGGGGCCTGCGGCGATCGGGGCGTTGGTCTGCGATGAAAAAGATGAAAAGCTAACCGATCATGGCGAGACGATCGGCGATGCCACGAATAATGTTGCAGAATACACGGCAGTGATCCGGGGTCTGACGATCGCGGCAGAACTAGGGATCACCGATGCTGATTATTTCCTGGATAGCGAATTGGTGGCGCGTCAGCTCTCTGGGATCTACCGCCTCAAGGCCGAGCATCTCAAGCCGCTTTTTATGCGGGTCAAAGAGCTGGAGAAAAAGTTCTCACGCGTGACCTATTTTCATTTACCGCGCGAACATCCGAAGATCAAACACGTCGACCGTCTCGTAAATCGGGCGCTTGATCGGACGGAATATTAATGCTTCCCTTTCAAGCCATGTTTTTCCCTTGGATCATTAGCTCCGTTCTGTGAAGGGGAGGTTCTTTGTGGTAACAGCGCTGATCGGAATTATCGGCGGATTTCTTGGCGGACTATTTGGGGTTGGCGGGGGAATAATTTTCGTTCCGCTTCTCATGCTGTTGAAGGGTTTTGATGTTCACCGGGCTGTCGGGACATCCCTTTTGATCATTATCTTTACGGCGCTCTCCGGGGCGTTTTTTCATGGAAAAGCCGGGATGGTGGATTGGAAAGCCGCCATGATCTTGGGACTTTTTAGCGTTCTCGGGGTCTGGCTCGGGACACGGCTCTCGCTCAAGCTTGACGCGGCCGTACTCCAGCGGGCCTTCGCTGTTTTTCTGATACTGATCGCAATCAAGATCTTTTTTTTCAAGCAATCCTAACCTCTCAAAGGAGGAACTCATGAAGGTTTCGTTAGCGAAGTTGAGCCGCTCTGCGGCCAAAGCCGATCTTTTTATAGCCGGATACTTTAAAGGTGAGAAGGACCTAAAGACGCTCAGAAAGATCGATCCTGTCTTCGCTCGCGCTGTTGAAGCCGCAATTACCAAGAAACGGTTTGAAGGAAAGGCCGGAGAAGTTTTCAGTTCTTATCAGGCCGGATATCGTCAGGCACCGGAAATGCTTCTTTTGGGATTGGGCGAAAAAAAGGATGTCAAGGCGGCCTCTCTAAGAAAATCTGCCGGGACTCTGATCGGAATTGCCAACAGCCGCAAGGCGAATAAGGTTCGGGTGCTGCTCGATTCTTTTGTGAGCGCGGCAGTTTCGGCGGAAGAGTCAGTGAAGATCTTTACCGAGATATCTTTTTTGGCGGCCTATAAATTCACGCAATATAAGACCCCAAAGAAAGATGATCCGTCGAGCGCTCCGGCATCGGTTGAACTTGTGACCGAAAATGAAGCCCTGGTTTTAGGGGCCCGGCCGGCCATGTCCCGGGCCGAGAAGATCGCCAAAGCCGTTCTCTATGCCCGCGACCTGAACAATGAGCCCGCGAATGTGATGACCCCGCCGCGTCTTGCGGAGGAAGCTAAAAAACTCGCAAATGAAAAGAAGATCAAATGCCAGGTCCTCGAGCTCGAGGAGCTCAAGAAAATGGGCATGAACGGGATTTTGGCGGTGAACCAGGGAAGCGTGACGCCTCCGGTCCTGATCGTGATGGAATACGGCGAGGAGCATAAGGACAAGGGGACGGTTTGTCTTGTCGGAAAAGGCGTGACATTTGATACGGGCGGTATTTCGATCAAGCCGTCGAAGGGGATGGAAGAAATGAAATATGACAAGTCTGGTGCGATCGCGGTTGTGGCGACGATGGGACTTGTTGCGGATCTGAAAATACCGCTTCATATTGTAGGCCTTGCGCCTTCCGTGGAAAATAACGTCGCGAATGATCCAACTCGCCCCGGCGACATTATAAGGATGTATAACGGAAAAACCGTGGAAGTGATGAACACAGACGCGGAAGGCCGGCTCATCCTTGCCGATGCCCTTTCCTATTGTAAAACGTTCAAACCGACCGCGATCATTGATGCCGCGACACTGACGGGGATGTGCCATCACACATTCGGGGATAAGACATGCGGCATACTCGGGACGGATCAAAAACTGGTTGATGCCGTGCGTCAGGCCGGCGAAACTGTCGGAGAGCGCTGCTGGCAGCTTCCGCTCTGGGAAGAATACGGAGAATGCGTCAAATCCCACCACTCGGACCTCAAGAATGTCGGAGACGGGTTCGCTGGGACCATCACCGCCGCCATGTTCCTTAAAGAATTTGTTCCTGAGAATACGCCGTGGATTCATCTCGATATCGCGGGGACAGCTTGGTGCACGGCGAATCGATTCGATTGTCCGAAAGGAGCGAACGGCTTTGGCGTCCGTCTTTTTACCGAGTTTCTTTCGAACTGGAGTTTCGAGAACGTTTCAAAGAAGTAGGGAGGTGGCTTTTCCCGATTAGAAATTTTAAAACGTTACCATGCTCGCTCTGGCAATCATGAGGACGATGCGCCCCGGCAACCCGGTAATATTGATCTCTGAAAGGGTAAAGAATTTCTTCGGAAAGCCGAAAGATAGGGTGTAAGCGGAAACGACAATTTTTGAGGAGCTGGACGCCATGAAGAAAACCCTTTCGTGTTTGATTATTTTTTTGATGATCTTCACGCTTTCATATAACACAGCTTTTGCCGTGGGCGGTAAAGAGTTCGGGGCATCGCTCCTCTTGCCGACGACAGGCCAGGCGCTGAACGGTGAGATCGGAGCTACCAAGACAAAGATCATGGCGGGCATTGAAGTCGCCGCCGTGACGACCACGATCCTTCTTGCTACGCTGGCCAGCGGAGGTCTTTTTTGGGTCGGTCTGGGGCCCTTGATCGCCAATCACGCATGGAGTGCTGCGGATGCCTACAAGACCGCAAAGAGAGGCAACAGCAACGACCCGTATATTCAGCAACAGCTTTCTTCGGCACAGCGAACTCTGGACGTTTCCCGTCAGAACCGTTTTGACCGGGAATCCGACATTCGCCAGAGGATCCTGAACGCTAGCGAACAACGATAAAAAAGTCGCTCTTTGATTTTTTAATGTTCGGACGGGCCTGGTCTTCGCGATCAGGCCTTTTTCTTTTCAATGGAAGGAATTCATGAAAGACAGTCAAAGAGGTCTTGTTTTTTCGCAGCTTCGCATGGCAAGCGAGGTTTGGCAGGGGGTCATGAAAGATCCCATGCCCTCGGATCGCTGGTTGGCGCGTTATTTCTATCAGAACCGGAAAAAAGTCGGCTCTCGGGACAGGAAATTCCTTTCCGAAACGATTTATGCGATCTTTCGCCATAAAAGTTTTCTGGAAGCCTGGGTTGAGAAGGCCAAATCCCGTCCGGTCATGACTGAGATTGAGAGAGCCGAATGTCTCTGCCTTTTTGCTGCGGCGAAAGAAGGCCTCGTGACGAAAGAGGATTTTAGCCGGATCTTCCAACAAAAAGAAAAGGTCTACGCCGCGCTCCGGGAGCATCTTCTTCCTGAAAATGAAGGGCCCAAATCCAAAGAAGAAATGATGGCGCTCCTTTATTCCTTTCCGCTCTGGCTTGTTCAGCGCTGGGTGGGGACATTTGGTGTCCATGAAACAGAGCGGCTGCTTGGTTTTTTCCAGCAGCGCCCTCTTCTCGTGCTTCGTGCCAATACGCTCAAGATCAGCCGCAAAAAGCTTGTCGACATGTTTCGCCGTTACGGCGTCGAAGCCAATCAAACGATCCGTTCCTATTTCGGACTTATTTTGCAGGAGCGGCGCAATGTATTCGATACTCAGGCTTTTCGTGACGGATGGTTTGAAGTTCAGGATGAAGGCAGCCAGATGGTTTGCCAGACCATGGATCCTCAGCCGGGGGAGACCATATGGGATGTCTGCGCGGGCGGAGGCGGAAAAAGTTTGCTTCTTGCCGCGATGATGGAGAACAAGGGACGCATCGTAGCGACGGATCTCCGCTCTTATAAACTGGAAGAATTAAAGAAGCGGGCGAAGCGGGCCGGCGTGTTCAATGTTTTCCCCGCCGAGTTGGACCGGATGGGAGAGCTTAAGCTTGCCATGCGCGGATTCGACAGGATCCTCGTGGACTCGCCATGTTCCGGGACAGGGACACTGGGGCGCAATCCCGATGCCAAGTGGAAGATCACTCCGGCCTGGTTTGAGGCTCTTCCCAAGGAACAGCTTTCCATTCTTGAAAAAGCTTTGCCCTATCTCGCGAAACACGGCAAACTATATTACGCGACATGCTCGGTTGAGGCGGCAGAAAACGAAAATGTCGCGGCGGCTTTTCTCGTGGCGCATCCGGAGCTGGAGATCGTCCCAAGCGGTGAGGCGGGAGAAAATTTCTTCAAGCTCTGGCCGCCGGAAAGCGGGACGGACGGTTTTTTTCTGGCAGTTTTTAAACACAAAGGTCAAGAACCAATAGAGGGGAAGAAAACATGGAAAAAAAAGTGATCCTGGTGGTGTTCGGCCTCTTACTTCTCGGGTCCGCGGCGCTTTTTGCCGGAGAACCCGTGAAAAAAGATAATATTTTTAAACAAACGCTGGCCATTGAAAAACGCGGATTTGTGAATCTGGTCACTTGCCCCGGCGAAGTCGTTTATACTTTCAAATCTGAAAAGAAGGCCTACCCGAAGGTCTGGCCGGCAACCTATCTGCCGCGGCTTCTCATGAATTCGGCGACACGGATCGGCTCCAGCGTTTACGATATTTTTTTGCTTCCGTGGTACGCGCCCGCCATGAACGATCCTACCCCGCTGACCCGGCATTTCGATATGCCGGATTGTGTCTGGAAAAAGGAATAAGCGGTCAAGAGCTCCAGAAGAGAACACAACCTTTCGATGCTTTCCGATAATATTGCTGTCATTCTTGTCTCACCTGAGAACCCCGACAATATCGGCGCGGTCGCACGCGCTATAAAAAATATGGGTTTTTCGGACCTGCGTCTGGTTAAGCCTCCCAGAGGATGGCGCGGCAAAGCTAAGAAAATGGCAGTGACAGCGGTGGATATACTTGAAAAAGCGAAAGTCTTCTCATCTCTCAGGGAGGCACTGCTTGAACTGGGGCGGGTTATCGGAACGACGCGGCGAGGAGGAGGACACCGCGGGACCTTCCTCTCATTTGAAAAAGCCATTTCTGAGATCCGCCGGAATTCTTTAAGCCGGAAAGCCGGGATCGTTTTTGGTCGTGAATCAAAGGGACTCGCGAATGAAGACAGCGATCTTTGCGATCAGCTTGTTACGATCCCTACGGGGACGGAGTATCCGTCGCTTAACCTTGCGCAGGCCGTGATGGTTATGTTGTTCGCCCTTTCATGGACGCAGCCGGGTCACGAAAGTGCCTGGCCGGCGCAGAATGAGAGAGCGCTGAATAAAGAAGAGATCCAAGTAACGATCGCGCATTTTACCGAAGCGCTCAAGGTTTTGGGTTACAGAAAAGGCGGGGCCGATCTTTTGCCGCGCATCTTGAAAACTTTTCGAGGTTTGATAAAACGCGCCGGACTAATAGAACCAGAGGCTCAAATGATCAAGGGCCTTTCTCGAAAGATCCGCGAAAAGGTTTTGAATGGCCGGCAGATCATGGGTAGAATGGCTTCACCCCGGTAGAGATCCGGAGGATGGATCAAGCTCTTAGAGATTCATATCCTTGAATAACAGTCGCACAAACAACTCTTGATATCTGATTTCTAACGGAGCGAGGGAGTCTAAAGTGATGGACGAAAAAACACTCAAGCAGGATCTGCTGAAACTCATTCAGGAAAAGGCCGTCGTGCGAGGAGAGCGTAAGTTGGCTTCAGGGAAGATCTCGCAATATTATATTGACGGCAAACAGGTGACGCTGGACGCTCAGGGACTTTTTTTAACGGCGAAGATCATTCTTCATGCGGCTCAGGCTGCCGGCGCCGATGCTGTGGGCGGCCCGACGCTTGGAGCGGACCCCATCGCTGCCGCCGTGTCTGTTTTGAGCTCTCAGAGCGGTAAACCGATCAAAGCATTTATTGTCCGCAAGGAGGCGAAAGATCACGGAATGCAGAAGATGATCGAAGGTCCCGCTCTTGCGCCGGGCGACAAAGTGGTCATGCTCGAAGACGTCATCACGACGGGAGGTTCCGTTCTGAAGGCGATCAAAGAAGTGGAAAACCTAGGAGCCAAGGTTGTGAAAACCATCTGTCTTGTGGACCGCAACGAAGGAGCCTCGGAAGTTCTTGCCAACTACCACTACGCGCCGATTTTCACGCTTAGGGAACTCGGCCTCTAGTTTGTTTTACCATTTTGCTGCGATTCTCTGTTAATCCGGATCTGGCGAGACTTTCTATCTTCATAGGTCTGTGCGAGTTAGACCGCCAACTGTTGCCACGCAATGTTCCAGGGAAGGGCCTTCATCCAGGAATGAGCAGGCCGTCTATTTTTCCTTGCGACGGGTTCTTTCAAGCGCGACAGGTGAATTTATTTTTCATTAAACAGTTTACGTTCTTCAAGAAAAAAAAAGCCCCGTCAAAAGACGGGGCTTTTTTATTTTATAATTGCTCTATTTCTTGACGTAATCGTAAGCGTTATGTTTTTTGACCACGTGCTTAGCAACAGAAGCCGGTTGTGTCTCTGTAACGGTCACCAGGGGCTCTGTCGTGGCGGTAACGGCGGGTTGCTGGAAAGGCACTGGCGCTTGAGTCTCCACAGTGGAGGGCTCTTCCAAGCAATTATCATAAGAGCGTGAGATGGGGAAACCATTGAACCCGGGGACCCAAAAAAGTCCGATGTCCACGATGCCTGAGCTGGCACGAAGGGCTGTGCAACCGAGGCCGGCAGCCATTCCCGTAAGTGTTCCAACAAGCGGCGGGCCGTCTTTGCTTCTGTTTACCGTTTGAACAAAAATGTCCACGGGGCTAGTGGCAGCATTAATGAGGCCGCGGCCGAACATACCGCCGGCCTTTTCTTTATAGGAATCGGACTCTGCCATTTCCCAAGTATCTTTCGCGAAGCTGACCGGAACCAGCAAAAAAGCGCAAAGGAAAAGAGCCAACAAACCTTTTAATTCTCTCATGAACAACCTCCGTTTTTAAAATTCTTAAAGATGACCGATGGGTTAGAAGCATTTTTTTTGATACGAACAGGCACAGATACTACAATGAATAAAAATAACAAGCAATAATATTTTTTTTTGGAGGCGGTGGATTTTGTAAGCGCATTAAATACAAGAAGTTACAGAAAACATCCAAAAGCGTAATAACTAGCAACTATTGACAATTTATAGTATGTGAGTTATGTTGTGTTGTAGTATATAGCTATAATGAACTCAAAAATAGCGATAGTGAACAAGGAGGACTAGAATGGAACAATCAAAAGAGCAGGAACAGCAGTTTCAGTATCCGAGGCGTGAGAGGACCCAGATTATGACGCCCAAAGAAGCAGCGAAGTATCTCGGGTTTCATCTGGTCACGATTTACCGTTTGCTGAAGAAGGGTGAAGTGCCGGCAACGAAGATCGGCGGGCAGTGGCGTTTTAAAAAAGATGTCCTGGACGCCTGGTTGACTGATCGCATGGCGCAGTAAGGAATTTTCGTGCCCGCGACGCATGCCTGAGAAATGACAAGTTTCAGAAGGGCTGCGGCGACGGGCTCGCTTTTCTATAGAGCCTTACTGGGTAAAGGGCCTGTTACAGAAATCGCACGGGTGATGATCGCCTGTGCGATTTTTTTATGCGGAGACGGGAGAGCCAGGCGAGGGAGTTTTGTGATAGCGAACCATTTTCCCGATCGTTGTTTAGTATGAAGCCTCTTTTTAGATTCTTCGATGTAGACTTCCAGCATGATCCGGTATTTCGTAAAGGCATGGGGCACGGTCAGAAAAAGGGACGGTTTTAAGTTCATGCCGCAGATTTCTTGCATCATCTCTCGCTTATTGGTCCAGAACGGGAACATCCATAATCCTCCCCAGCGACCCTGATCGGGTTGCTTTTCAAGCCAAACCTCATTTTTGCTGTTTTTCAATACAAGCGCAGCCATCCGGAGTTTTTCATATCGGTCCTTGCGAGTGCGAACCGGATAGGAAAGCTCCCTTCCTTTTTTCCGTGCCGCACAAACTTTATTTATAGGGCAGTGGGTGCATTTTGGGATAAGCGGAAAACAGACGGTTGCGCCAAGTTCCATCATGGCTTGGTTCAGATCGCCTGGATTGCTTTCAGGGAGAAGAGAAGCGGCGAGGCCCCATAACCTTTCCAGCGTCTCAGGAAGATCCACGCTCTGGCGGAGGGCGAAGATCCGTGAGAGGATGCGGATCACATTCCCGTCAAGAACCGGCGTCTTTTCGCCCAAGGCGATACTGGCGATCGCGCCAGCCGTGTAACGTCCGATGCCGGGTAATTCCCTCAATTCCCGAGCTGTTTTCGGAATATGTCCACCGCGGTCTTTTTGGACCTGCTGAGCTGCTAGGTGGAACATTCGGGCTCTTCTATAGTAACCCAATCCGGCCCAGAGCTCGAGGGCTCTTGAAAGCGGCGCCTGCGCCAGAGAAGCCAGGGTAGGAAAGACCTCAAGCCAGCGTTTGTAATAGGGGATTACCGTAGAGACCTGAGTTTGTTGCAGCATGATTTCCGAAACCCAGATCTTGTAAGGATCGCGGGTGTGACGCCAGGGGAGATCCCTCTTATGCTGGGAGTACCAGCGAAGGAGCTTTGCTCGGAGCTTAACGGGTGGGATCAACGTCTGTATCATAGGCGTATCATATCGGGATAGATAGGAGCCGGCAAGGGGACTGAAAAAAAACGCTAAAAAAAGATAAAGGAAAGAATAAGGGAGACGATACTCTCTTCGAATATTAGATGTTGAAGGCGTCGCCAAGTTGTGGCAGAATTCGTTTAGCAATAACGCCACACCAAGGCTTTAAAAAAAACCAAGGGAGGAAATGCAATGAAGAAAATCATGAGTCTCGTAGTGGTTCTTTCGATGCTTCTCGCGCCGGTCGCTTTCGCGGCTAGCCCGTGGGTGGATGGTAAGACCTATGGTGAGAAGGTTTCTGGGAAACTCGGTTTCGGCTTGACCAACACGGTTCTTGGTTGGACGAAGATCGTTTCCACACCGAATGAATATTCTACGGAAAAGAAGAATGTTTGGCAGGG
>Ga0114951_10003333_pt1 | contig 16702 bp, 21 predicted proteins | sample AM7aDNAmetaG_FD_88677 | JGI IMG/M metagenome (GOLD analysis project Ga0114951, IMG submission 88677) | Freshwater microbial communities from Finland to study Microbial Dark Matter (Phase II) - AM7a DNA metaG | ecosystem: Environmental > Aquatic > Freshwater > Lake | place: Finland: Lake Alinen...
CGAACCGGACATCGGGATCATCGATATCAAGATGCCGCATATGTGGGGCGATGAGCTGATCGAGCGGTTTAAAGCGGGGGAAGGGCGCTCTCCCAAAGATTTTGTGATCTACACAAGCGTCGCTGATCCGGGGCAAGAGGATCGAGCGAAGAAGCTCGGATATAAATTGTTCTCAAAACCCACGGACCTTGAAACCCTGGTGGGAGTTCTCAGGAAGATCTGCGTCAGGCATAAGCTCCTGAGGAAGAAGGCCTGAACGAACCGTTCCCCGTCAATTTCAGAATAGCGCCGCAGAGGCCCTGAACCGATTTGAAAATTCACGGGGGTCAGGGCCAGTCCTTCCAATATTTAAAAGAGAGCCGGACTTGTAACAATAAATAGTTTTGCTTCGATGGAATCGATATTTTTGATCTTGTGCGGAACCCCGGCATCGAAATAGACCGATTCGTTCGCGTGAACTTCCCGTTTCTGATCGCCGGACATCATTTCGAGCGTTCCGGATTCCACAAAAATCGCCACGCTGGAGTTATCCCGGCATTGCCATTTCCGGATCTCTTTAAACGGCTTGATCGTCATCCTTCCCAGGAAAAAATCACGTTGGCTATTGGATTGCGGGCTTAAGGATTGAATGGTTAATCCATGCTGAGGGTAATCGATAAAGCCTCTCTCACCTTACCCGCAGACAAAGAAGTTCCCGGGATTTTCCGCCGTAGCCCGGGCGGCGAGTTCTCCCAAAGATATTTCAAAGGCATTCGATATCATGACAAGCTTATCGGAAGACGGATCCCGCACTCTGCCCGCGATAATATTATGAAGATTGTTTTCATTGATCCCGGTTTTCTTGCCCAGCCAGCTGACGGGAAGGGGCTCCTTTGAGTCCGACTTCTGAATCAATAGGGATTTGATGGCTTTTCCCCAATGAGGTGCCCGAACGGGTCTCCTGCCCTTACTCTGCGCTTTCAGGAGACGTGTCCGGATGATCGAGCCGGAGCTAGGAAGTTCTCTTGAAGTGCGCTGACAAGCCTGAATGGAAAGGGATACGAAGGAACAGAAAATTTACAATATCCCGGAAAGTCACAAACGCTGTCTTGTAAAGGCTATCGAAAGGATCCCTCCGTTATTGGGTCAGGACGTCGGCGCGACTACGCCCAGATCCAATCGGCGAAGTCGATCCTTTATGCCGCTATTGAGCCATTGGGGATGCGGGGCGAGAGGATCTTTTTAACGCAGAGACTTCTACGCGAGTTTCTCGCCATCGTTGCCACCCAGTAGACGTCTCCAGGCCATGACAAACATGCCAGTCTCCAGATCCCGGAGGATCTTAAAGTCAAAACGAAATCCATTTTTTTAAAATGATGATTTTGTGCCAGAGGTGTTGCGTTAGAGCCTGTGCATGAGGTAGACTTACGCGTCGTAAGAGTTCAATGCTGTCAGCGTGGCTTCCGGTTTTTCAACATAAACGTATCAGGGGGATCTATGAAAGTTAACACGAAGTATGTCGCGGGTTCTTTTGCCGTTGTTGCCGGACTTTTTCTCTTGAACCCTTTGGCCAGCGCCAATTTAAAAGAATTGAAGACCTACAAGGAGGCGTTTCCGGAAGCTAAAGTGAAATGCGCTTCGTGCCATGTCGCGACGATGCCGAAAAAAGGCGCCGCGGAATTGAATGCCTACGGAAAAGCCGTTGCAGCCGCAGGCGCAACTCCGAAGGCTGAGACATTCAAGAGCCTCGGGAAGGCCGAAGATTTTAAGAAATAATCAGGGCTTCCGTCAGAGACTCCCAGCCTGAATGATCCGTGATGGCCGTTGGGATCGAGGGTCTCGATCAGAGAATTGATATTATGCAGATCGCAACGATTACCCCGGATTCGTCTTTTACAAGGATTTGGGTCCAGGGTTTCGTTTAACATAGCCGCTGATAGCTTAATGGTTCGCGGCCGTAAAAGTTCGTGTTACGATCCACAGCGAATTCGTTGAAATTATCTTACCAACAAGCTGTTCCAAAGCTTAGCATTTGTCAGCCCTGTAATGCTGAAGAAGGCAACTTTAAGAACACTCATGGAAGAAATTAACCGGATTGCTAATCAGCCCTGTATTCCCGCCAGTTCCTCCAAAACCCCTCCCCAGATAACTATTCACACGAAATGGTGCAAGAAATGCGGCATTTGCATCGCTTTTTGTCCCAAAAAAGTTTTTGATGTTGATGACGTTGGTTTGCCCTTAGCGAATCGGCCTGAGCTGTGTATACGGTGCATGCTTTGTGTGATACGGTGTCCGGATTTTTCCGTGGACGTGGACCGTCCGGCAGAGAATCCGGAGAAAAAGATCCCCGGGCCATGATCGCTTCCGGGTCGGTCTCAGTGAGCGCCTGTTTTTTTTCAGGGGGGCTATAATCCGGTGGGAAAAAGAGTAGGCGTTCTGTTGTCCGGCTGCGGGTACCTTGATGGGAGCGAGATTCATGAAACCGTGCTGACGTTGCTTTTTCTGAACCGGGCGGGCGCTAGTGTTGTCTGCCTGGCTCCCTCAGGGGACCAGCGGGACGTAGTGAATCACCAAACCGCGGACGCGGTCAAGGAGCGCAGGGAAATAATCGCGGAGGCGGCGAGGATCTCCCGGGGAAATGTTCGGGATGTTGACGAGGTGGAGCCAAAAGATTTGGACGCGCTCATTCTTCCGGGCGGATACGGGGCGGTAAAGAATCTCTGCGATTTTTCCGTTGCGGGCACTCTGTGTACAGTTCATTCAGGGGTCGAGCGCCTGATCAAGGGGCTGCACAATTCTAAAAAGCCTCTCGGATTTATTTGTATCGCGCCTGTCCTTGCGGCGAAGGTTTTGGGGAGTTCCCGGCCGGAACTGACGATCGGTCATGATGAAGCTACCGCAACGGCTCTTGAAGAAATCGGGGCCAGACACATTCCTTGCAATGTCGATCACATCGTTGTCGATTCCGTTAATAAGATAGTATCGACGCCCGCCTACATGCTGGGCCCCGGTATTTCCGAAGTTGCTTCCGGGATTGAAAAATTAGTGAAGCAAATCCTGCTGTGGGTCGAGAATTAAGGGTCTATGAAAAAAGGAAAAGCCGAGCAATTCGTGCAAGGGAACGCGGCGTGCGCAGAGGCGGCGATAGCGGCCGGGGTGCGTTTTTACGCCGGGTATCCGATCACTCCTTCCACGGAGATCGCTGAAATTCTCTCCGCAAGACTTCCGGAAGTGGAAGGCAAGTTCATGCAGATGGAAGATGAGATCGCGGGCTTGGGCGCGACTTTAGGGGCCTCCTTGACGGGAATTAAATCAATGACGGCGACATCGGGTCCCGGATTTTCGCTCAAGCAGGAATTGATCGGATATGCCGCGCTTTGCGAGATCCCTTGTGTTATCGTGAATGTTCAGAGGGGGGGACCCTCGACGGGGCTTCCGACCGGTCCGGCGCAGGGGGATGTGATGCAGGCCCGGTGGGGAACGCATGGAGATCATCCGATCATTGTCCTTGCTCCTTCTTCGGTCGGGGAAATGTACGATCTGACGGTGCAGGCCGTCAATTTCTCGGAAAGTTTACGTACGCCCGTCATACTTCTGGCGGATGAAGTGATAGGGCATCTTTACGAAAAAACGGTATTCCCGGAAGAAGGCAGTCTGAAATTATCCGCCCGCCCGAGACCTGAAAAGAAACCCGGAGGAAAATATCTGCCCTTTGCGGTGAGTTCTCCCTCGGACGTCCCGCGCATTGCTGATTTCGGGGACGGGTTCCGCTTCAATGTGACCGGCTTGATCCATGATCTGGACGGTTTTCCGACCAATGATCCCCGCAAAACCGAGGCGTTACTCACCCGTCTGCACGAGAAGATCAATTCCCGCATCGGGGAGATTTGTCTGGTAGATACAGAGAATTTAGAAGATGCCTCCCTGATCCTATGCTCTTACGGGGCGACGGCAAGGTCCTGCGCAGAGGCCGTTATCGAAGCACGCCGCCGGGGATTGAATGTAGGGATGATTAAGCTGAAAACATTATGGCCTTTTCCGGATTTTGTTTTTGAGCGATGCGCCGGCGAAGGAAAGACCGTCATTGTTTGTGAAATGAATTTAGGACAGATTGTTCACGAAGTGCAAAGAGTCGCGAACGGACGTTTTAAGGTAGCGGGCGTTCATACTTGCCGCGGCTCGATGATAACTCCAAAGGAAATACTGGATAAAATTGGAACTCTTAGCTGAAGTAAAAAAATATTTGCGGGTTGAAAAAATCCCTCACATCTGGTGTCCGGGGTGTGGGCATGGGATTGTTATGCAAGCGTTTTTGAGGGGCGTCATCGACGCCGGCATTGACAAAAATGACATGGTGGTCGTTTCCGGCATCGGATGTTCTTCAAGAGCGGTGGGTTATGTCGATTTTGACACTCTGCATACGGCGCACGGCAGGGCCCTGCCGTTTGCGACCGGGATTAAAATGGCGAAGCCAAAACTCAATGTGGCCGTCCTCGCGGGAGACGGGGATATCGCGGCTATCGGTGGAAACCACTTTATCCATGCGGCCCGGCGCAATATTGATCTGACGGTCGTGATATTCAATAATTTCAATTACGGGATGACGGGAGGGCAAAGTTCGCCACTGACCTGTGTGGATACTATCGCGCCGACCACCCCTTATGGGAACATCGAGGCGCCGTTTGATATCTGTTCTTTGGCGATCGCGGCTGGCGCGACCTATGTGGCGCGTTCGACGACCTATCACGCGCTGCAACTGCCGGAGCTCATAGCGAGCGGCATCAGACATCACGGCTTTTCGGTGATCGAAGTATTTACCGGGTGCCCGACTTATTTTGGAAAGTTCAACAATCAGCGCAGTGCCGCTAAAATGCTGGAGTGGCAAAGAGACCATTCCGTGAACCTGAAACAATACCAGCTGTTGTCCGAGGAAGCAAAAACAGGGAAATTCGCGATCGGCATGATCCATTCTGTGGAAAGGGCGGAATATACAGATGAATATTCTAAAATCATTCAAAGAGTCCGAAACAACTCTCCCAAAGATGCCAGTTAATCCTGATCGTTTTGAGATCGTGATAAGCGGTTCGGGCGGGCAGGGAGCTATTCTGGCCGGGCGCATTCTGGCGGAAGCCGCGGCTCTTTATGATGGAAAAGAAGCGGTGATGGCACAGTCCTACGGGCCTGAGGCGCGCGGAGGCGCTTCACGGGCCGAGGTCGTTATCAGCAAACAGAAGATCCATTATCCGAAGGTGATGAGTGTTGATATCCTTCTTGTGATGACGCAGGAAGCGATGGATAAATACGGAGCGCTGCTGAGCCCTGACGGTCTTTTGATTGCCGATGAGATTTTTGTTAAAGAAATCCCACCGGATCTCAAGCATGTTTTCAAAGCTCCCTTCAGTCAGCACGCCAGGAAGCTTTTGGGAGTACCGATCGTGTCCAATATTGTTGCCCTGGGCGCTCTTGCGTCCATTACCAAAGTCATTTCAAGGAATGCGTTGATCCATACGGTGTTGGGCTTGGTATCAAAAAAAGTTTTGGTGATAAACCGCATCGCGATCGATACGGGATTCAAAATCGCTCAGGAGAGCGGTTTTCAATGGGAAAAAAAGAGGGGCTGATAGATGAAAATCCAAGAGTATCAAGCTGCATCCTTGCTCAATAATTACGGAATTGAAACGGTTCCCGGGGAACTGGTCGATAGCCCGGAAAAAGCTGCGGCTATCGGGCTGAAGCTTGGCGGCAGGGTTGTCGTGAAGGCTCAGGTCCTGGTGGGCGGCCGAGGCAAGGCCGGAGGGATTCGTGTGACCCATTCCCCCGGGGAAACGGAGAAAGCCGTGCGTGAGATCCTTGCTATGACGATAAAGGGTATCCCTGTAAAAAAAGTCTGGATCGCTCAGGCGGTGGAGATCCAGCAGGAGTATTATCTCGGCATTGCGGTCGATCGCACGGCAAAAAAGGTCATTTTTATGGCCAGTGCCGCCGGCGGCGTTGAGATCGAAGAATTGGCGGTGAAAGAACCCGAAAAAATACACAAACTGCATGTCGACCCCCTGAAGGGGCCAGATGAAGCCGGGTTGCGGGCGATGGCAGGCACCGTCTTTGGGGGCGGGCCTCTTTCGGAGAAAGCGTATGAGATCATGAGCCATATGTACCGGCTTTTTATGGAAAAGGATTGTTCCCTGGTGGAGATCAATCCTTGTGTCCGGACGAAGGCGGGGAAGCTTGTGGCCGTTGACTCAAAAGTGGATTTTGATGATAACGCTCTTTTTAAACATCCGGATATCGCCGGGCTTGAAAATCCGGAAGAGCACAGCCGGGATGAAATAGCCGCGCATGATGCCGGTCTCAGCTTTGTCAGCATGGACGGAAATATCGGCTGTATCGTTAACGGGGCGGGGCTGGCCATGGCGACCATGGACGTTATCAAGCTTCTGGGCGGAGAACCCGCGAATTTTCTGGACGTCGGCGGGAGCTCCAATCCCAAAAAAGTGCTCTACGCGCTCCAGATCATTTTATCCAATCCGAAAGTGAGGGCCATATTGATCAACATCTTTGGCGGCATCACACGGTGTGATGATATTGCGAACGGAATTCTTATTGCTAAAAACGAACTCGATATTACCGTACCTCTCGTCATACGGCTGATCGGAACAAATGAGAAGGCCGGCAAGGGGATCCTGACTCGGGCGGGGTTCGTCGTTGCCGAAGAAATGACGGAGGCGGTAAGGAAAGTGGTGGGTGCCGTATGAGTATTCTTGTGAATGAAAATACAAAAGTTTTGATCCAGGGTATTACGGGGCGCGATGGGTCTTTCCACGCTCTTTCGATGCTGGACTACGGAACTAAAGTGGTCGGCGGTGTGACGCCAGGCAAAGGCGGACAGAAGGTCGGCACCTTACCGGTTTTCAACACTGCGCGAGAGGCCTTGAAGGAGGTCGAAGCGAATTGTTCGGTGATCTACGTGCCGGCCAAATTCGCATCCGCCGCCATCCGGGAAGCCGCAGATTGCGGGATCGCTTTGATCCTCTGCATAACCGAAGGGGTCCCCGTTCTTGAGATGGTCGAGAATTATCATTACATCAAAAGTAAAGGACTGAGGCTTATCGGAGCCAATTGTCCCGGGGTCATCAGCCCGGGAAAAAGCAAGGTCGGCATTATGCCCGCGCATATACACACTCCGGGAAATATCGGTGTTATTTCCCGCAGCGGGACGCTGACTTATGAGGTCGTCTATAATCTGACGAGGCGGAAAATGGGGCAGTCGACATGCGTTGGGATCGGGGGCGATGCCGTTGTCGGAACCGGATTTGTGGATTTGCTTGCCCTGTTCGAAAAGGATCCCGGGACGGACGCGATCGCGTTAATCGGCGAGATCGGCGGTGAGGAAGAGGAACTCACGGCGGAATATATCCGCGCTCATGTAAAAAAACCGGTGGTCGCTTTTATTTCCGGGAGGTCCGCTCCCCCGGGAAAGAGAATGGGACACGCCGGTGCTATAATCTCCGGAGGCAAAGGGACAGCCGAGGCGAAGATCAAGGCTTTCAGGAGTGCGGGCGTCCAGGTTGCCGACAGGCCTGATGAAATACCGAAATTGCTGCAAGGGGTGCTGAAGCAATAAGACCCTATTCCTGACGAGAGATGCCGGGTCAGGGATTTTTCAGAGTCGTTGGAGAACGCGGAATCGGGGGGGCATGGAAAATTTTAAAGAAAAAATAAAGATCGTTGATACAACCCTGAGAGACGGAGAGCAAACGGCGGGAGTTGTCTTTTCCAACGAGGAAAAGCGCGGGATCGCGCGGCTTCTTGACGAGGCCGGGGTTTACCAGATCGAAGCGGGCATTCCGGCGATGCAAGGGGATGAGAAGAAATCGATTCTTGCTATCGTGAACGATAACCGGAAGGCGAGTATCCTTGGTTGGTGCCGGGCGGTTACGTCGGACGTTCAAGATGCGATCGATTGCGGTCTGGATGCTGTTTGCATTTCCATTCCCGTTTCCGACATTCACATCGAAAAGAAATTGGGTAAGGACAGGGCCTGGGTCCACGAGCAGATTATCCGGACTGTCAATTTCGCAAAGAGCCACGGGCTTTATGTTTCCTGCAACGCGGAAGATGCTTCGCGGGCCCGGATGGAAGACCTCATCGCTTTCACCCGTATCGCGAAGAATGCCGGGGCCGACCGGCTCCGTTTCTGCGATACCCTCGGGATCCTGAGCCCCTCCGCGACGGAGGAGAAGATAAAAACGCTGATTCATGAAGCCGGCCTGCCGATCGAAATTCACGCGCATAACGATTTTGGAATGGCTACCGCCAACACGATCGCCGGCTTCAGGGCTGGCGCTGAATTCCTCAGCGTGACGGTCAATGGCCTTGGAGAGCGGGCGGGGAATGCGGCGCTTGAAGAAGTTGTGATGGCGCTTAAGCACGTGGAGAAGCAGCCGGTTTCCGTGGACATCTCAAAGCTTAAGGCCCTCTCCGACTTTGTTGCGAAGGCTTCGGGCCGGGAAATATCGGTCAATAAACCGATCGTCGGAAAGAATATATTCATGCATGAAGCCGGTATTCAAGTGGACGGCTTGGCCAAGGACCCGCATACTTATGAAGCCTTTCATCCTTCAGAACTGGGCGGCGTGCGGCAGGTTCTTATCGGGAAACATTCGGGAAAAGGCGCTTTGCGCGTGAAATTCAGCGAATTCGGCATTGATTTGGACGACCGTCTTGGCGAAATTTTATTAAGGATTGTCCGGGAAAAAGCCGTTGAATATAAACGTCATCTTTTCGACAAGGAACTCATGTACATTTACTACAGCCAAACCGAAGGCCGGGGCAAATGACGCAAACAAAACGGGCGGATATCTCACCCCATTTTTTTATCAGGAGGCTTCACTCTCTGTCCGGGATTGTTCCGATAGGCGCTTTCCTGCTCGAGCACATGCTTTCCAATTTTCTGATCACGCGTGGACCGGCGGCCTATGATCATCAGATAGCTTTCCTCCAGAGCATGCCTTTCGTCACGTTCCTGGAGATCACTTTTATCGGCCTGCCGATCCTTTTCCATGCCGGGTACGGTATTTACGTGATCTTTACAGGGAAGAGGAACCTGACGTGGTATCCGTATCCTGAAAACGGGCTCTATACTTTCCAACGATGGACCGGGGTCGTCACATGCCTCTATGTGGTCCAGCATGTGTGGCAGACGCGGATCGCCAAAGCGATCTATGGAACCGAGGTCAGCTTTGCGCGCATGGCGGAACTGATGCATCACCCCTTGAATTTCTGGATCTATCTGATAGGTTTGACGGCAGTCATGTTCCATTTTGCGAATGGCATCTGGGGATTTTTGATCAGCTGGGGGATCACGCCGAATGCCTTGACCCGTCGTATCTCCGCTTGTTTCTGTGCGCTGCTCGGCCTGGCGCTTTACTCGGTCGGCGTGAGCGCTCTCATCTGTCTGGTGAAATAAATGGCACAAAATAAAGTTCTTGTGATCGGCGGCGGCTTGGCAGGCTTGATGGCGACGATCAAGTTGGCCGAGGCCGGTATTCCTGTCGATCTTTTTTCGCTTGTCCCTTGCAAACGATCTCATTCCGTCTGTGCCCAGGGCGGGATCAACGCCTCGGTGAACACGAAAGGGGAAGGGGATTCCCCTCAGATCCATTTCGAAGAAACGCTTCTTGGGGGCGATTTCCTGGCGAATCAGCCGATGGTGCTTGAGATGTGCCAGAACGCGCCCGGCTTTATCTATATGCTCGACCGGATGGGCGTTCAATTCAACCGGACGCCGGAAGGCATGATCGATTTCAGACTTTTCGGGGGCACCCGGTTTCACAGGACAGCATTCGCCGGATCGACCACGGGCCAGCAAATGCTTTACGCTTTGGACGAGCAGGTGCGCCGTTACGAAGTCGAGGGGTTAGTTACGCGGTACGAGGGTTGGGAATTCCTTTCAGCGGTGATCGATGAGCGCGGCATTTGCCGTGGGATCACGGCGCGGGAGCTGAGCTCTCTTGAGGCCAGGGTTTTCCGCGGGGACGCGATCATTATGGCGACCGGCGGCTGCGGCATGATCTACGGCCGTTCGACCAATTCCATGATCTCTACCGGAGCCGCCGCGGCGTCTTTATACCGGCAGGGAGTCTGGTACGCCAACGGGGAATTCATGCAGATCCATCCCACCGCCATTTCCGGAGAAGACAAGAATCGCCTGATCTCCGAAGCCGTGCGCGGAGAAGGCGGCAGGCTCTGGACCTACAAGGACGGACAGCGCTGGTATTTCCTCGAAGAGTGGTATCCGAAGTACAAGAACCTTGTGCCGCGTGATATCGCTTCCCGCGCGATCTTCAAGGTGGTTCGCGAACTGGGTCTCGGCGTGGACGGTAAAGATGTCGTGTATCTGGATATCTCCCATGTGGACCGCAAGACCCTTGAGGAAAAACTGGGGGGCATTCTTGAGATCTACGAAAAATTCATGAACGAAGACCCCAGCAAAGTTCCGATGCGGGTGTTCCCGTCCCTTCATTATTCCATGGGAGGGCTCTACATTGATTCCGGACATATGACCAATGTTCCCGGGATCCTCGCGGCCGGGGAATGCGACTATCAATATCATGGGGCGAACCGCCTGGGAGCCAACTCGCTTCTGTCCTGCCTGCAGGGCGGGCTCGGGGCGGCCCGCACAGCGGGGCAATATGTGAACGGATTGGACAGGACTTCCAAGGATCTCGGCTCCGGCTGCTTTGATGAACAATTGCGTAAGGATATCGCCAGACAGGATGAGATCTTCCGGATGCATGGCAAAGAGAATCCGTATCAATTATGGCAGGAGCTTGGCGAAGTCATGACGGCCAACGTCACCGTGGTCCGTTATAACAAAAATCTTGAGGCGACCGAGCGCAAGCTTTTAGAGCTTATTGAACGCTCCAAGAACATCAATGTTGTAGACGCTTCACGCGTGGCAAATCAGACCGCGGTGTTCGCCGGGCAGTTCTTCCAGATGCTGGATCTTGCGCGAGTGATCACGCTTGGGGCGTTGGCCCGTAACGAAAGCCGCGGTGCGCATTACAAGCCGGATTTCCCCGAACGGGATGACGCGAATTGGTTAAAAACAACCGTTGCCCGCTATACGCCAGAGCGTCCCGAATTTTCCTACGAAGCCGTGGATACGTCCTTATTGAAACCCAAAGAGAGGAAATATTGATCATGGCCGGCGAGAGGACTGTAACGCTTAAGATCAAGCGCCGGGAAAGCGCCTCGGCGAAGTCCCGCTGGGAAGAGTTCCGGCTGCCGTACCGTTCTTACCTGAACGTCATTATTTGCCTCCAGGAGATCCAGAAGGACCCAAGGACCTCCGACGGGAAAAAAACAACGCCGGTGATCTGGGATTGCAATTGTCTTGAAGAGGTTTGCGGGGCTTGCACGATGATCATCAATGGGAAGGTCCGTCAGGCCTGCTCCGCACTCGTTGACGAATTGGGCGATAGCATCACCCTTGAACCCATGACGAAATTCCCGTTCCTTCGCGACCTGATGGTTGACCGTGCCAGGCTTTTTGAGAGTCTCAAGAGAGTCCACGCCTGGATCCCTTTTGACGGCAAGAACGCCGCCGGTCCCGGCCCCCGGATAGCTCCCGAGCAGCAGCAGAAAGATTATGTGCTTGCCACCTGTTTTTCCTGCGGGTGCTGCCTGGAGGCCTGTCCCCAGGTCAATGGGCATTCGGACTTCATGGGGGCTATGCCTGTCAATCAGGCTAAGCTTTTTAACGATCATCCTCTCGGGAAACCGGACGCGAGAAAAAGGCGGCGGTCCCTACTGGGGCGGGACGGGATCGAGAATTGCGGGAACGCGCAGAACTGCGCCAAGGTGTGTCCAAAATGCATCCCCCTCGTGGATTCGATCACTTCGATGAACGGGCAGATCACACGGGATCTTTTCGGAATTCTCTTTAAATAACGGCGCGTTTTCAGACCCGGTGGATTCCGGCCTTTTTCGGGAAGTTAGAATTTCTTTATAAGTTGGAATTTTTCAAGGAGAGTCGATCATGAACATCTATGTTGCCGCGACCAGACAAAACGACGGGAAGACCATGGTGTCTTTGGGGTTGTTTAATTTGTTGCGGAAGAAGGTGAAAAACATAGGGTACATGAAACCGGTCGGGCAGCAATTCAAGGTGATTAATGGCAAGAAGATCGATAAAGATGCGGTTCTGATGTCTAAAATCTATAATTTGGAATCAGATCTTATGCATATGAATCCGATCGCCATCCCCCCGGGTTTTACCGAACGGCACATCCTTCAAGGGGACCGTAATACGTTAAGAGCCAAAGTGAAAAGAGACTACGGTTTTTTATCCCAGAAGTACGATTTTGTTTTGATCGAAGGAACCGGCCACGCGGGGGTCGGTTCGGTGTTCGACATGTCTAACGCCGATGTCGCGGAGCTGCTGGGGGCGAAGGTGATTATTGTCAGTAGCGGCGGGATTGGAAAGCCCATCGACGAAATCATGCTTAATTATACGAAATTTCAGGCTCAGGGGGTCGAAGTCCTCGGGGTGATTGTCAACAAGGTCCGCGAGGATAAATACGCGAAAATAAACGATCTGGTCAGGAAAGGATTGGCCCGGAAGAATATCAATGTCCTCGGCGTCATTCCCTTCAAGAATGTTCTTTCCAATCCCACGATGGCAGAGCTTTTGGAGGATCTCAAGGGGGAATTGATATGCGGAGAGAAAAAACTAAGCAATGTTGTTGAACGGTTTGTGATCGGCGACATGGTCGCTCATGAGATCCTGGAATTCCTTTCCGGAGGGACGCTTCTTATCACGTCCGGGAACAGGGAGGATTTCATTTTTTCCGCGCTCAGCGGATGGGCGCTTCATTGCGCGGGGAAGTATTCCATTTCGGGGATCGTGGCGACCTACGGAAAAAAACCGCCTCTGGAGGTCATTAACGTGATCAAGAACTACGACATCCCGCTTCTGGTCGTCAAAGAAGATTCATTCGATACGGCTAGCCGGATCAGCAAAATGATCTTCAAACTGAGGGCGGAAGATAAAATTAAGATCAATGAGACGCAGGAACTGATCGAAAAATATGTCGACGTGGACAGGCTCTATAAAATGATAAAAAAGGATTCCAAGAAGAGAGGGTGTGAACAATGAATAAAGGAAATATTTTGATCGTGGATGATGATAAAGATATCACCGCCTCGCTGAAAGTGGTTTTAGAGTCGCATGGTTTTAAGATAAACACTGCGGCGACCAAGTCCGAAGCCGTCGAGAAAATCAAGGCGGCCGCGCCGGATCTGATCGTCCTCGATGTCATGCTTGAGGGCATGAGCGACGGGTTCGATCTCGCGAGGCAGCTGAAGAATCAGGATCCTTATAAAAAGATCCCGATCATTATCATGACAGCGCTCGGGGAAAAGACCGGTTTTCATTTTGATCCGGATGTTGATAAGGAAAAATGGCTTCCCGTGGACGCCTATTTTGAAAAACCGGTCGATTTGCAGATCCTGATCGCTGAGATCGGGAAGTTGCTTAAACGATAATTTTTATAATGGAGGCCGTCATTTTAAAGGCATGGATATTGGAATCTTGATATTGTGATGCTTTTCATTAACGGATCTTTTGGCGGCATTAAAACTTAAGTTCAAAGCGAGGGGCTGAAAATGGGTCGTTACGAAAAAGTGGGTAACGCGGGGCTGAAGATCGGGGACAAGCATATCGAGCTTCCCATTTATGAAGGGACCGAGAACGAACGCGGGATCGATATGTCGGCGCTGCGTGAGACGACGGGGCATATCACTCTGGATCCCGGTTATATGAACACGGGATCCTGCACGAGCAGCATCACCTTTATTGACGGCGATAAAGGGATCCTCCGGTACCGCGGCATTCCGATCGAGGCACTCGCTGAAAAATCCTCTTTTATTGAAACGGCTTATCTCTTGATCTTCGGGAAACTCCCGACGATCAAGGAGCTGAACGATTTTTCGAATGGATTGACCGACAACGCGCCGTTGCATGAAGATATTAAGAAGTTTTTTGACGGTTTTCCGAGCGCGACACACCCCATGGCTATTTTGAGCTCCGTGGTATCGGCCCTGTCCGGATATTATCCGTATTCGCTCGATCCCAAGCGGGACGAACAGGAGATCACGTCGACGGCATTTCAGTTGATCTCTAAAGCCCGGACGATCGCGGCTTATTCTTACAGGAAATCCGTGGGGGAGCCGTTCATTTACCCCCGAGAGAAATTCAAATATTGCCAGAATTTTCTGCACATGATGTTTTCGTATCCGGGGGAAGATTACGTTCCGGATGCCGATATGACCCGGGCGCTCGAGTTGGTCCTGATCCTTCATGCCGATCATGAGCAGAATTGCAGCACCTCGACGGTGCGCCTCGTCGGGAGTGCCCGGACGAATTTGTTCGCCTCGGTCGCGGCCGGTATTTGCGCTCTTTGGGGGCCCATGCATGGCGGCGCCAATCAGGAAGTCATGGAAATGCTTGGAAGCATCCATTCCTCAGGCGAGAAGATCGATAATTACATTAACGAGGCGATGAAACCGGGTTCTACCAGGCGTCTCTCCGGCTTCGGACACCGCGTCTACAAGACCTATGACCCGCGTGCCAAGGTTTTAAAGGAAGCCTTTCATCGCCTGGTCCATGGCAAGAGCAAATTCCGCGGTAACGAGGAACTTCTTGAGATCGCCCTGAGGCTTGAGGAGCGGGCCCTTAAGGAGGATTTTTTCATCAGCCGCAAGCTTTATCCTAATGTCGACTTTTATAGCGGGCTGATCTATAACTACCTGGGCATCCCCACGGTCATGTTTCCCGTGATGTTCGCCATAGGTCGTGTCCCGGGGTGGATCGCTCACTGGAAGGAAATGCGAGAAACGAAACCCCCGCGCATCGGCCGTCCCAGGCAGATCTATACAGGGCCTGCCCAGACGGAATATGTTCCGATCGCGGAACGAGGGTAGCGAATACTGCGTTTTCAGGGAGTCGTCTTAGGCGGAAGTTTTGGCGTTGTTATAATCACAGCACTCCGGAGGTTGTGAGTGCGTTAAGGAGACCATGCTATGGATACAAGATCAAAGCTCGTGCGATTTCTAAAGTTTTGGATTTTGGTGTGCGTTGTTGCTTTTTTTTCCGCGCCCGGAGCTCGCGCCGAGGCAGAGCATGATTATGTCGGAGTGAAGAAATGCTCGATGTGCCATAAAAACCCCGCCAAAGGGGATCAGTTCGCAAAGTGGCAGAACTCCAAACATGCTAAAGCCTATGAGACCCTTGGCACGGAGGAGTCCAAAACGGCGGCTTCTAAATTAGGCGTGACGGATCCGCAGAAAAGCGGCAAGTGTCTCAAGTGTCATTCCACAGCTTTCGGACACGGCGAGACGCAAGTGACAAAGGTTCTTCCCGTGGAAGAGGGCGTGTCATGCGAATCCTGTCATGGGGCCGGCAAAGATTACATGAAGATGAGCGTTATGAAAGACGTTAATGCCGCGAAGGACGCAGGATTAGTCCTTCCCGAAGAGGCGATATGCAAAAAATGTCACAACGAAGAGAACCCGTTCAATAAACCCTTCAACTATCAGGAACGGTTTGAAAAGATCAAGCATCCCAACCCGGCGAAGTAGGCCTGGCCTTATCTCCGGATGTCCTGAGCCGAGCGGAAATTACAAAGGAGTGATTTATGTTTAATATGGGAATGCCTGAGTTGCTCGTCATTTTTTTGGTGATACTCCTTTTATTCGGCGGCAGCCGCCTTGTGGATATCGCCAAAGGACTGGGCTCGGCCATCCGCGAATTCAAGAAAACCTTGAAGGACGACGACAAACCGGGATCGTCAAAAAATAGTTCTTCTGATACTCCCTCCAAGTAGCCGGACGATGATCGACCGTCCTCAGGCGCTTGACGCCCATCTCGAAGAGCTCCTGAGGAGGATTCTTCCGGCGCTCTTTTCGGTTTTATTCTTCTGGGGATCCTGATCACCTTATCCGTCCTCAAACCTTTTGATCTCGGTGAGAAGGCCGATCCGCTTCAGACGCCTTTTGCCATCAAGCCGGAATGGTATTTTCTGCCGATGTATCAGGTCTTGAAATATTTCCCGAAACTGATCGGGATCTTTCTTACTTCCCTGGGGCCGGTATTTCTTTTGCTTCTGCCTTTTCTTGACCGGGGGAAAGAGCGGAATCCCTTGAAACGGCCGTTATCGATGGCGATTCTTGCCATCGCTCTTCTTGGTTTGGCGGGGCTTGGGACGCTGGGGTATTTGGCCGAAACAAAGCAGCAGTTTTCCGGAAAGAGTTATGAGTTTGATACCTACGGCATCCCGCATCTCGTGGCAGCGACTGAGGCTGTTTTAACCGGCAATCCGGGCGCTAAGGCGCAGGTTCCTGAAAAGAAAAATTTCCATTAAGCAGGTAAAAGAAAAGATTCTTCTCAGGGGTAACGATAAAAGCTTTGTCGCGTTCTTAAGCCTGCAAACATAATATTATTTTTATGTCGATAGAGGACGGCATCCATTGAAATTTCTGAAGAAAGTCCCGCAGCAAATTATAAGCATCGGAATCGCTTTCACTCTCATCTTGATTCGGGTGCATTACCTCCGTGTCGGAAACTTTTTCATATCTGGTACGTTAATATTAGGAATCGAGTGTCAGATTTGGAGATATCAAATAAGCGGGGGCCCGGGAGGCCTCTGGACTACTCGTAATC
>Ga0114951_10003336_pt1 | contig 16692 bp, 13 predicted proteins | sample AM7aDNAmetaG_FD_88677 | JGI IMG/M metagenome (GOLD analysis project Ga0114951, IMG submission 88677) | Freshwater microbial communities from Finland to study Microbial Dark Matter (Phase II) - AM7a DNA metaG | ecosystem: Environmental > Aquatic > Freshwater > Lake | place: Finland: Lake Alinen...
AAAATCAATCTCTGGATTGCCAAGCGCGGCACGCAGAACATTGCGGCCAATGCGGCCGAAGCCGTTGATACCAACCTTTACTGCCATGTGTGATTCTCCTTCGTAGTCGATGAGGCTGTGGTTTGAGCTTGTGTCGTGCTGCGTCTGGGTGCGCCAGAAGGCAATTCCACCAAACTCTTGATCGTATCATTCCAGTTAACCGGGCCGAACTCAAAACCTGCCATGGCCCGGCTCCATACAAAGAACCGCTCACCGCTAGGATGCTTGCTGGGGTGGAGAACTGTATGTGATGGGATGCACACTATTTGCAGCCCCCAGCGCAAGTATGGTATTCGGGTATCACAACAAAGGTGCATAAGGCGGCATGAGAAAACGCTCCAGACATACCCCCAATACCTCGGAATCCACAGGCAAGATTGGCCAGGAACTCCCGTCGAATCAACTAGCTCCACTGGTTCCGTTCTACCCGGATGACCCTCCCGCCGCTGCTCCTGCCCCGCCGCCTCGCGCCGTTAAGCCCCCTGAGGCCCGGCCCGTGGCTCCCGCCCGTGCTCCCAAACCGGAACGTCCGCCAAGGCAGGACTGGAACGACCCGGCCGCCGCAGGCCGTTTCGAGCTTGAGACCCAGCCTGACATGCACTCGACGCCTCCGCCCGATCCCGAGGAAGCCGAGCCTGCCCCTGGGGTCCCCAAGGGCTTTGTCGTGCTCGCTATCGGCCTCCCCGGCTCGGGAAAGACCACCTGGTTCGGACGCCGCGGCATCACCCCACTCTCCAGCGACCTGCTGCGCAACATCCTCTTCGACGATGTCGAGGAGCAGCGCTACCAGGGCCTGGTCTTTTCCACCCTGCGTTCTCTCTTGCGCGCCCGCCTTATCGCCCGCATGCCCTGGAATTACGTGGACGCCACCAACCTCTCCACCCACGAGCGCCGCCAGTGGATCAAGATGGCCAAGAGCTTTGGGTACGAGGTGCAGGCGGTTTTCTTTGATGTACCGCTGGACGTCTGCCTCGAACGCAACCGCAAGCGCGACCGCTCCGTCAGCGAAGACATCATGCGCAAGATGGCAGAAAAGCTCAAACCGCCGGTCTTTGAAGAGGGCTTTGAGAAAATCACCGTAGTGCGCGTCAAAAACGCGGGCTAAAGGACAACAGAACCATGAGCACTTCCCCTGTGCCCAACCCCGACGTCGAGCCCTGGCTGCGCGGAACCCACGCCGAGGTTCCCGCCGTGGGCCGCGCCGTCCTCCACGCCCTCCACCTGGCCCTTGAAGATCTCACCCGCTGGACCGCCGGCCTCACCGATGCCGAGGCGCATTTCCATCCGCTGGGGCTTACCTCGGTCGCGTACCATCTGCGCCACATCGCCCGTTCCACTGACCGCCTGCTTACCTACGCCGAAGGCCTTCAGCTTTCCGCAGAGCAACTGGCGGACCTCAAAGCCGAGCGGGGCGGAGAAGAGACTCTCGCCGAACTGCTCGCCGAGGTCGAGGTCTCTTTCAGTAACGCGAATGAGAGAATCCGCGTGCTGGCCACCGCCGACTTCGATACCTTTCGCGGAGTTGGCCGCAAGCTACTCCCCACCACCATAGGCGGCGCGCTCATCCATGTGGCCGACCACACCCAGCGCCATGCCGGCCAAGTCATCACCACGGCCAAGGTGCTCAAAGCACTGCGGGCATAATTCGCTCACACCCGGTGCTCCTGCGGTAGACTGTGTCACTGTGGAGCAAGCATGAAAATGAACCGGCGTGAGTTTCTGGTCACATCAGGATGCGCTCTTTCCGCTATTGCAGCGCCTACCATCGTCCCCGCCAGCGTCTTCGGGGCAAACGCGCCAAGCAACAGAATCAACGTCGGCTTCATCGGTACCGGCCGCCAGGCCTTCGGAGCCAACCTGCCGCAGATGATGGCTGTTCCCGGCGTTCAGGCCGCGGTTGTCTGCGATGTGGATAGCTGGCGCATGGCGGAGGCTCAGGCGTTCGTAAACTCGTTCTACGCCAAGCGTGACGGGCTTGCCGGCTATAACGGCTGTGCGCAGAAGCCGGATTTCAGAGACGTGATCGCGGATGCCAATATCGATGCGCTCATGATCTCCACGCCCGACCATTGGCATGTTCCCATTGGCATTCTCGCGGCAAAGGCAAAGAAGCATTTCGCCCTCGAGAAGCCGCTCACCCTGAGCGTGCAACAGGGGCGCATGCTCGCCGATGCAGTGGCGAGTTCCGGCGTGGTCAACAGGACAGACAGCGAGTTCCGTTCCATCCGCGTGCAAAATCACGCCGTCGAACTGGTGAGAAACGGCCACATCGGCAAGCTGGAAAAGATTGAGATCGTTTTACCGTCCGATCCTGATCCGGTGGGCGTGCAACCCGACATGCCGGTGCCGCCCGAGTTGAACTATGACCTGTGGCTTGGCCCCACCGCTGCGGTTCCCTATACCGAGAAGCGCGTGCACGATGTAAAGCAGCACAGCCTCAGGCCGAACTGGATGCGCATCGACACCTACGCCCAGGGCATGATCGCCAACTGGGGCGCGCACTACTTCGATGTCGCCCAATGGGCCATGAACACTGAACATTCCGGCCCCAGCGAAGTCGAGGGGCATGGCGTTTTTCCGGTGAGCCTGTGGAACACCATGATCAACTTCAAGGTCCAATACACCTACGCAAGCGGCGTGATCATGACCTGCGAACAGACGCCCACCAGCAAGCCGAGCATCACTTATTTTGGAAGCGACGCGTGGATCAAAGTGGAGGCCTATCCCGGCGTAATGCAGAGCAGCAAGCCGGAGTTAGTGACGCTGGAGCCGGAGCCGGGAGAGTTGAATTTCTCTCAAACTCTCTGGGACAAGAACGACCTAATCGCGGCCATACGCGAACGCCGCCCCACCCTTGAGCCCATCGAGGTAGGCCACCGTTCCATCACCATCGCCCAGATCGGCCTCATCGCCTGCCAGGTGGGAGACAAGCTGCGCTGGAATGCCGAGAAAGAGCTGTTTGAAGGAAACAATCACGCCAACGCATTGCTGGCCGCGCCGCTAACGCGGCCGCAATGGGCGATTTCCTGAGGCGAGGAAACACTCATCGGCAAAGGCCGAATTTCATCAGGCCAGCTTCTTCAACTCCGGGTAGCGCGCAAAGATGCGCCTCTGATCTTCGGCAGTCAACTGTCCCAGCCGCATCGGCTTGTCCTGGGGACGCGTGCCCTTCTGATTCAGGACGTTCATCAGGCTCCACTCCCGCTGCAGCGTCCGCGGCTCGTGCGCCGGCAGATCGTAGCGGGTAAAGTCAATCGCCATGGCGGGTCCGCCCGTAGTCCAGTTCTTGAGCAGTCCCAGCCGGAATTCCCGATTCATGAACCACTGGATCTCCAGCTCCTTTTCTGAGCCCGGCGCGCCGGTTCCCTTGGCGTCGAACCGGTAGTTGAGCGCGGCATTGCCGGGCGTATGCTTCCGCCACTCCAGGCCGAACGCCCCTTCGGTCATTACCTGCGTGTCCGGCCACCTTTCCCTAACCGCCTGCAGCCACCAGGCCAGGTCCTCGTCGTGGCCCACCGAGACTTCCCAGATGCCCGTCACCCATCCCATTCCGTTCAGAGCGCGGCCCTGGTCAAAGTGCATCGCGGTGGTCGCCATCATCTCTTTGCGCCCGGCTTCCAGTCCGAGGTTCCCCACGGTTTCAATGGGGCCCACGCCCAGGCGGCTATTGAATCCGCCTTGGAAGCCGTCTCGCCGTGCTGGAAGAAAATCGCACGTCCAGCCATCTAGGCAAACGCAGTCAATAAAATCAGCGGCACCCTGGGCCGGTTTCAGATAATGTTCGCGGCTGGGGTAGTAGGGATAGCAGATGCCGCCGTCGCCATCACCGTAGTCGATCGCGTGCTGGCTCCATATCTGGCCCTGGCAAACATGAATGCCTTCTTCTGTGGCGAGATACCTCTGGTTTTCCGCACCCAGAAAACCTGCCACCAGGCACTGTGGGCGGTACCCGTTGCCGACCATCTCCGAAATCATATGCAGCGACGTGTGGATCGTCTTTCGGATGTTTTCTGGCGTGTCGTACATCGGCGCGTGATAGCCGCCGGGAATGAACGTGATCTCGTCGCCATACTGCTCGTGATAGGAAGCCAGAAGCCGCCGCGCATCCTTGTATTCCTGTCGGGTGTCGTGCAGAGCCAGCCAGCTTATCGCCCAGGTCATCCTGCCGCCGGGGCAGCCTCGCGCAAAGGCCTCCCGCCGCGACCGGATGAGGTCGGGGCGGTTATCCTTGGCCTCGTCCAGGCCGATCGAGCGGGTCGGAGTCACTTCGATCTGGTTTACGCGCACTACGGAAACGTGGGTCAGGAATCTGCCCTGAAGAGCCGCTGTGCCCGCGCCGTATGCCAGCGAACGTGCTGCCGCTCCCGCAAGCGCGAGAGAAGCCGTGGAACCCGCCGCACGGGTCAGGAATTGCCGTCTGGTCCAGAAGTCGTTCATGACTTTCCTTTAATCCCCGCTCAAAGCCGCGAAGCGAAGGAAGGAGAATCTTACTTATCCGGCCCACGTCCGAGTCAAATCAACTCCCAACAATGCGGATCTACCCTATCGCAATGGCCCTATCGTCAGGTCCGTCGACAATGTGCCCCATCTTCTCCTGTTTGGTGCGCACATAGTCCGCAAAGCTATCCAGGGGAACGACCTCGGCTGAGACCCGCTCCGGAACCGCGATGCCCGCCGACTCCAGCGCAGCCACCTTTTCCGGGTTATTGGTAATCAGCTTGACGGCCTTGACGCCCAGTAGCTTCAGCACTTCAGCTGGCAATTCGTAGGCGCGGCAGTCGGCGGCAAACCCCAGCTCGACATTGGCTTCCACGGTGTCCAGCCCGTGGTCTTGCAGTTCGTACGCCTTCAGCTTGGCCATCAGCCCAATACCGCGGCCCTCCTGCTGTTCGTACAGCAGAATGCCCGCGCCGGCCTCGCCAATCTTCTTCAGCGCCAGTTCCAGTTGCAGCCTGCAGTCGCACCGCAGAGAACCGAAGACATCGCCCGTAAGGCATTGCGAGTGGATTCGCACCAGCGGCGGCGCGGAATGTATATCGCCCATCACCAGCGCCACCAGCTCTTCAACTTCGCCTTTGACCGAACCGGCAGGCACAGCCTCCTCGCAGACGCGAGGCTCCGTCACTATCCCCTCAAAGCCCAGAATGCGGAAGGCTCCCCAACGGGTGGGAAAATCCGCCTCGGCTACCTTCGTCACGCTCTCAAATCCCATGCTCCTATTCTACGGTGCGAGAGTTGCCGCCCTCCCAACGCGCACGGTCCACTGCTCGCTGCTCACTGCATTGCGATACAGTGAATGCGTGGTCGATAACAAGCTGATTCTCATCACCCTGCTGGTCAAGCTGGGCGTGGCGGCGGCGGTTGCCAGCGCCCTGGCGCGGTCGCGCACCTTCCAGCGGCTGCTGTTTGCCGAGCATCGGCGTCGCCGCCAGACTGCGGCTTTGCTGGCTTTCTTCCTGGTGCCGCTTACCTTGGGCGTATGGGTGCGCACCACGGTTCCCAATTTTCTGGCTGCTGACATCTCCTTCGAGACCGTCATTCTGCTCGGCCTGCTGGTGGGACCGGGGTGGGCCATGCTGGGCGGCATGGTGCTGTCTGCGCCGGCGGTCTTTCACCACGAGTTTCTGGCATTGCCCTTCAACGCGGCTCTGGGCCTTGCCGCCGGGACCCTGGGCCGCTTCGTCGAGGCCGACGAGATCTGGTCCTTCACCCCGCTCATAGATCTGAGCCTCTACCGCTGGGTGCGCCGCAATCTGCGTCAGCCGCGTATCGATCGCCAGATCCTCATGCTGTTCCTCATCGCCGCCCTTGAAATCTGCCGCGAATGGCTGGCCCGACTCTATCCCGGCCGCCTGTTCGCGCTTGATACCGGCGTGCTGGGCCTGCAGGTGCTGGTGTGGACCTGTGCCCCCATGGTGGTCGGCATTGCCCTCAAAGTCTGGAACGCCCTGCGTATTGAACTCAAGCTCGAGGAGCAAAAGCGGCTACTGCTTGAGGCCCGCCTCGACGCCCTTCAGCGACAGATCAATCCCCACTTCCTCTTCAACACGCTCAACTCCATCGCCTCGCTGGTGCGCAGCAAGCCGGAGCTGGCCCGCGTCATGACCGTCAAGCTGGCCAATATCCTGCGCGCCCTGCTCAAGGACCACGACACCTACGTCCCCCTGCGCGAGGAACTCAGCTTTACCGACGATTACCTCGACATCGAGGTGGTGCGCTTCGGCACCGACAAGCTGCGTGTTGAAAAGGATATCGACCCGCGCACACTGGAGGTTCTGGTTCCCAGCATCCTGCTGCAGCCGCTCATCGAGAACAGCATCAAGCACGGCCTGGAGCCCCGCATCAACGGCGGCACCGTCACCCTGCGCAGCCGCCTCGAAGGCGACCGCGTGCTCATCGAGGTGGCCGACGACGGTGTCGGCATGGGCAATCGGCCTCCCTCAGCGTTGCGCCGCGCCGGAGCCGGCATCGGCATGAAGAACGTGCGGGAGCGGCTCGATGTCCTCTATGGCAACCAGGCCAGCTTCAATGTCGTCAGCAACCCCGGCCGCGGCACCCTCGTCTCCATCGACATCCCCGCCAACCTCCCTGGCGCGCCTTAGACGTCGTCGCACGACGGTTGCGCCCGGTGGTCCGTTGCTTTGAAAGGGCACCGCTCTGCCGGCCATTGAAAACATGTAATTTGCTGAATCTAAAATTGGTAGAATGGGTGAAAGAGTCGAGACAGGCGCACCCGTAATGCAAACTGGCACAGAACCTGGCCTGGGACTGCCACGGGCATGAGCAGAAACTTCCCAATTGGCGACAATTCACTCGGAACCTATGGAAAGTGCCTACGGCTCGGGAAGCCTTGGTCAAATTCAGAGAGGCCCTTCACGATCCGTTCAGCGACAAGCCATTTTGACCCGTCGAAGTAAAACCGCGCATAGGTAGTTCTGAAGTCTTGATCGCCGTTGAGAGGCGCTGACCAATTCGGTCGACATTGAGCCAGTAGAATCTGCTTCCCTTTGCCGTCCGGCGCAGCCACAAACTTCCAGGTGGTCTTTAGCGATTCCATCAAACTTATCTCTCCTTTCTTGCCAGTCGTGACCTCTGTCGATTCGACCCAGTGCAAGTGGCCACCCTTCACCTCCACCAGGGTCGTAATTGGCCCGGAATAAGAGCCGAATCCCGCGGAATAGTCTACGGTAAGTAAATACGTCAGCCTGGAATCTGCATACAAATGCGCCGTCCGAAGCTTTGCAAGCGGGCGCTCCAGCTCTTTCGCTTCCAGTACCTTTCCTGCTCGATCGACGATTTGAATCACCGCGTTGTGCGGCGGTTCACTCTTGAAAATCGCTAACACCGGATCATCATCGAGGTTGGTATCGCCTGTACCCCACACGAGGCCGCTCAGCTTTAGAGTGAGCCGGGAGTCTTGCAGCACTTCCAAGTGGCCGTCGACGCCGCTGGATGTTTGGGTCAACGGCAATCGATAGGCAATTGCATATTGAGTCGCTCGCTCCCGAGGTTGAGCTATCTGCGCGTTACCACAGGGAACAGGCAATACGAGGGAAAAAGCGAGAAGAGTTGCGATCCGTAGCGGCGTGCCGGTCATGGGGGAAGTATAGTTCCCAGAAAGTCTTGTTATCGTGGCCTTGGCGAACCCACCCCGCGCCACAGTTCCTTAGCGGTGACTCCGGGCGAGTCACCGCCAATGCGGAAGTTTCATCTGCGGAAACGCCTGTTCTCGGCTTTTACGGTCAGGCATAGCGGCGGGTGGCCACGGTCTCAGTGACTTTTTTCAACCCAGATGAGGGTGCCACCGGTCCCTCGCATTTGGGGACCGGTGATGACGGCGATACCGAATCATCGGCGTTTTGTAGGTCGCGCCTGAATCACCGCCAATGCGGAAGTTTGATCTGCGGAAACGCGCGTTCTAGGCTTTTACGATCAGGCATAGCTCAAAATTGGCACGGAAATTTGCAAGCGTGCCACATGATTAAGTATCTAAGTTCGTTTCATACCGTCCGCTTTGAAAGGGCAAGGCTTTAGCCGCCGAGGGGATGCAAACGGCCAAAATCCGCCCCCCCCCGCAGCTAGCCTCAGGACGAGCCTTTTCAATAAACACTAAATGCACAACCGTTCGCTGTATCCTCAAAGCATGGTGCGTTTCACTGTGCTGGCGTCGGGCTCCAAAGGGAATAGCACAGTCATCTCTGGCGGTCGCACCCGCATCCTTGTGGACGCCGGTCTGAGCTGCCGTGAACTCTTCCGGCGCATGCAACTGGCCGGCGAAGAGCCTGAAACCCTGGACGCCATCCTCATCACCCACGAACACTCTGACCACGTCAACGGCATCTCCGTGACCGCCCGCAAGCTGGGCATTCCGGTGTACTTTACCGAGGCCACCCACCGCGCCTGGATGCGCTGGCTCACGCCCCGGCGGCAGATGACCTACGCCCAGTGGCTGGAGCAGTGCCGCCGCCAGGCAGCCGAGCGCCAGGCCGAGGCCGAGTCTGCACCGGATGAAGCAGAGCCGGACGACGCTGAGATCGAAATCCAGCCCACCGCCCTCGCCTCCGAACCGCCGCCGGAACCAGCATCGGACCAGCCCCCCTCCCGCAAGGAAGATCCAACCTGGTTGCCCGCAGTCGAATACTTTCAGTCCGGCAAGCCTTTTCAAATAGGCGATATTGCCGTCAGCCCCTTCACCACACCCCACGACGCCGCCGATCCGGTGGGCTTCGTCTTCTGTACCGAGGGCATCCGCATGGGCTATGCCACCGACCTTGGCTACATTCCGCCCAACGTCAAGGCGCAACTTCAGGGTCTCGACTTACTACTGATCGAGTCCAACCACGATCTTGAAATGCTCCGCGACGGCCCCTACCCCTGGGCAGTCAAACAGCGGGTACTGTCCAGAGTTGGTCACCTCTCCAACGAAGCGGCGGCGGAGTTCCTTGAGAACGACTACGACGGCCAGGCCGCCCACATCATCCTTGCGCATCTATCTGAAAGCAATAATCTTCCTGAACTGGCACGGGTTACCGCCGAGCGCGCTCTCAACGGCCGCGCCAGCCTGTTGGCGAATCGCTTGCTTTTGGCTGTTCAATATGAACCACTTTCGGCTATTTATTTTTAATGCAGGTGCATTACAATGGAGATACACGGGCATCTCTCTGTAGCAAGCAGGATTGGCACGGGAACCGCCTTGAGTTTTTTGTCATGGCATGCAGAGTTGATCGGGACCGCACTGAGCATACCATCGCTGGTGGAGCCCCCTAACTAGAGCACTCCGTTGCCTCGTGAATGCCGCGCGCACGCATTGCGGTTAAACAGATCCTTCGCAAAGTGAGTCTAATGTCTATGGCAAGTACCCGATGCAATGACCGAGTTGTAGGCGCCATCCTGGCAAGCTGGCGCTATGACATCTCTGGAATTTCTCCGGAGATGCGTAAAGATTACGAACAGCACTTTGTTGAATGCGCCCACTGCCGCGCACGCCAGAAGTTTCACCGCAGCCTCGATGGATCCCTGGCCGTCCTCACTTCTCTTTCGGCTCTTTTCTTCCTCTTCGCTCTCGCGGTCCTCAAGCACATCAAGCCCGTCGAGCACGTAGCCTTCAACGTGTTCGGCCTCGACGTCGCCGACACCTATCACATGCTGTTTTCAGCCGGTATCGCGGGTCTCTGCTTCTCGGTCATCGGCCTGGTGCTTGTCCTCACCACCACCCCGGCCCCGGCCTACCTGGGCGGAATCGCTTCGGAGCGCGCCAAACTGATTGAGGAGAGCCTCCCCGCGGTCATAAGATCCCTCCGCCCGAGATAGAGCGGCTTCGCGGCAATACACTTCAGGGCCTCCCTTCGCGGGAGGCCCTTTCGCGTCAGGCGAGCTCCTTGCACCCAGCGCAGCCGCAAAACAACCAACGCGAAGCCGCAATGGCCTCGCGTTGTTGTCTTGGCTGTGTCTGAACCTACTTCACAATCGTCGTTCGCAGATCTCCACCCGTCATCTCTTTAGGCAGCCCCAGCTTCAGCAGGTTCAGCAGCGTCGGCGAAATGTCGCGCAGCGACCCATCCGCTCGCAGGCGGTAGAAGGGCCCGTCCTCGGCCACATAGATCATCGGCACCGGGTTGGTCGTGTGCGCTGTGTGCGGAGCGCCGGTGATTAAATCCACCATCTGTTCTGCGTTGCCGTGGTCGGCGGTGATCAGCCAGGCCCCGTTCTTTTCCTTGATGGCCTTGTAGACGCGGCCCAATTGCGCATCCACGGCTTCAATGGCCTTGATGGTCGGCTCCAGCTTGCCGGAGTGCCCCACCATGTCCGCATTGGCAAAGTTGGCGACAATCAGGTCGAACGCGGTGTCGTTCACGGCCTTCACAATCGCGTCGCCGATAGCTTCGGCCTTCATCTCCGGCGCCAGATCGTACGTGGCCACCTTGAGCGAAGGAATCAGCACGCGGTCTTCACCGGCGAAGGGCGTCTCGATACCGCCGTTGAAAAAATAAGTCACGTGCGCAAACTTTTCCGTCTCGGCCACGCGCAGGTTGCGCAATTGATGCTGCGCCAGCACGTTGGCCAAAATGTTATCCAGCGACTCCGGCGGCATGATCAGCGGTAGAGTATAGAGCTTGTCATACTGCGTCATGCAAAGGTAGTAGAGGTCCTTCGGAATTTCGCTGCGGGGAATGGTCTCGTCCAGCGCTTCCCACCCATCCAGATTGCGGCCGCCCTGTTTGTTCAATCCGCTCTCGCGCATCAGCACGCGGGTTATCTCGCGGGCGCGGTCAGAGCGGAAGTTGAAGTTGATGCAAACATCCTCGTCGCGAATCTGCGCCACCGGCTTGCCCGCGCCGTCCACCACGATAAACGGAATAATGAACTCGTCGGTTACGCCGTTGTTGTAGCACTCGGTCATGCGTGCCACCGGGTTGGCGTAAGCGCCGCCCTCGGCCTTGCCTGTGACCATCGCGTCGAACGCCTTGCGCTCGCGCTCCCAGCGCTTGTCGCGGTCCATGGCAAAGTAGCGGCCGCTTACCGTGGCCACCTTGCCCACGCCGTACTCGCGCATCTTCTGTTCAAGCTGCGCAATGTACTCTGCGCCCGAGCAGGGCGGCGTATCGCGCCCGTCCATAAAACAGTGCACGAAGACCCGCGTTAGCCCGTATTCCCGCGCCGTGCGCAGCAGAGCATACAAGTGCTCCAGTTGCGAGTGAACGCCGCCGTCCGAGCACAACCCAAGCAAATGCAGTTGCCGCCCGCCCTCGCGCGCCCGTTGCATGGCTGTCACGATGGACGGGTTCTTGACGAACTCGCCCGAGGCAATCGCCGCGTCGATGCGCGTGATGTCCATCTGCACAACGCGTCCCGCGCCGATGTTCAAGTGTCCCACTTCACTATTGCCCATCTGCCCGTCAGGCAGGCCGACGAAATGGTCCGACGCCTGAATCAGCGTGTTCGGAAACTCGCGCAGCAGCTTGTCGTAGGTGGGCTTCTTCGCCAGCGCAATGGCGTTGTTCGAGGTTTCGGCACGATAGCCCCATCCGTCGAGGATGGTTAGCAGCAGCGGACGCTTGTAGTTGGACACTTAGAATTACACCTCGGAATAAATCGATGGACTCAATATTCAGAATAACCTGTCAAACGGATGTGACACCGCACAATGGAACAACAATAAAGACCGATCATACTGAGCATCTTTACTCGCGGCAGCGCGTTACGCCTGGGGATGAGCGGTCGCCGTCCACCCCGCAACTAAGCACCGTGCCCCATCCATTCCGCGCTCTTTGCGGAATGGGTGGGACAGAACAACACTCAACCGGGCCGTTCATGAGGAGCATCTTTACTCGCGGCAGCGCATTACGTCCGGGGATGAGCGGTCGCCGTCTACCCCGCAACTAAGCACCGTGCCCCATCCATTCCGCGCTCTTTGCGGAATGGGTGGGACAGAACAACACTCAACCGGACCGCTCATTAGGAGCGGAGCGTAGTGAGCATGACTGTCCGGTAGTGAAAGAAATCGCGGCTCAAAAAAGTGAAGGGAAAAAGCTCTCGCTTTTTCCCTTCTCTTCATTTCGATCGTGCCTCGGAGTTAGCCGTTATAGTTCAGGCTTTCCAGTCCAAGGTAGATTGCGCCCGAGCCCAGCTCTTCTTCAATGCGGAGCAACTGGTTGTATTTCGCAATCCGGTCGGTGCGGCTGGCGGAGCCGGTCTTGATCTGGCCGGCGCCGGTGGCCACAGCCAGGTCGGCGATGAACGTGTCTTCGCTTTCGCCTGAGCGGTGCGAAATCACTGAGGTGTAGCCGTAACGGCGGCCCAGTTCAATGGCGTCCAGTGTTTCGGTCACCGTGCCGATCTGGTTGACCTTGATCAGAATCGAGTTGGCCACGCCCTCTTCAATACCGCGCTGCAGGCGCTTCACATTGGTCACGAAAAGATCGTCGCCAACCAGTTGAATACGGCTGCCCATCTTGTCGGTTGCCAAGCGCCAGCCGCTCCAGTCGTCCTCGGCAAGGCCGTCTTCGATGGAAACGATCGGGTACTGGCGAGTCCAGTTATCCCAGAACGCAACCATCTCTTCGCTCGACAATTCGCGCTTGTCGCTCTTCTTGAAGACGTACTTGCCCGTCTCCTTGTTATAGAACTCGCTTGACGCCGGATCGAGCGCAATCGCAATCTGCTCGCCTGGCTTGTAGCCGGCCAGTTCGATGGCTTCGAGAATCACTTCGATGGCCTCGGTGTTCGACTTCAGCGAGGGAGCAAATCCGCCTTCGTCGCCCACGGCCGTGTTGTAACCCTTCTTCTTCAGCACGCCCTTCAGCGTGTGGAAGGTCTCCGCGCCCCAGCGCAGCGCATCGGCAAAGCACTCTGCTCCAACCGGCATCACCATGAACTCCTGGAAGTCCACGTTGTTGTCGGCGTGTGCGCCGCCGTTGAGAATGTTCATCATGGGAGTAGGCAGAACCGATGCATTGATGCCGCCCAGGTAGCGGTACAACGGAATCTCCAGTGTCTGCGCCACTGCGCGCGTCGCGGCCATCGAGACGGCCAGAATCGCGTTCGCTCCAAGCTTCGCCTTGTTCGGCGTACCGTCCAGAGCAATCATTGTCTGGTCAAGCAGGCGCTGATTGGCTGCGTCCATGCCTTCCAGTTCAGGTGCAATTACGGTTTCCACGTTGGCCACGGCCTGCAGAACGCCCTTGCCGAGGTAGTGGCTCTTATCGCCGTCGCGCAGTTCCACGGCCTCATGCTCGCCGGTGGAGGCGCCCGAAGGCACAATGGCGCGGCCCATTGCGCCGCTTTCCAGAATTACGTCCGCTTCCACGGTAGGGTTGCCGCGCGAGTCAAGGACTTCACGGGCACGAATTGCAACAATCTCAGTCATATCGCTCCTCATAATGCGGTGCAGCAGCCGGTCATTCAGTTGGGGACGGCGATCCACGGCAAGAGTTTCTCCGGCGGCGCTTTGAATCGTGTTCAGAAGCTCCTGCACTTTCGGAATCTCCTATTCGTCCTGCGTTCAAAAAAAGACGGTTCTATACCGTACCGATTCTAGCAAGCCGGGCGCCAGCGCCCCTTGTGGCGGCGGTCACACGGGCCGCACGGCCCCGAATCAGGCCGGGAAGGGGACTGGGGTAACCCTTTTGATTCGTATTCCCGAAGGCACCCGCCATACCCTCCCCGCTGACGGGCTTTGCTCATACGCGCTAGCCTTACGTTGGGTGTGCTGGCTCCTGGACAGCGAACCGACCCGCCGCACGCAACTCTTTGCGACCGGAGGGGTCTAATGAATCAGGAAGATTTGTGCCCGCTCAAGGGATGTTCCGCGCAACGGACCCCCCTATGGAGACTCGAATGAACCGTCCATTTCTGATGTCGGCCTTGTTCGTCGCAGCCGCCGCTGCTCTCGGAGCGCAGCAGGGTAGCCAATCCGGATCCTACGAGGGGACTTCAACTCCTCCCCCGGATGACACCATCATTACAAGTTCCGCCCCGGCGCCCATCGCCAAGCCTTCGGCAGGCACGCCCATGTATCCCTCGGCGCAGCCGGTGGCCCAGGCGCCTGCCCGGTACCAGTCCCAGTCCGAGCCGCGGCCCACTTCAGTCGATCCGTCGGTCAATTATCCCGATTCCGGCAACGACGATGGCATCGTGCAGATTGCGCCCGACCAGCCCGCCCTTAACCAGCGCACTTCCCAGCGTGCTTCCGCGTACGATCCCGATGGCGATATCGTGCATCCAGGGCCACTTGGCCCGGGAGAACTAGGCGAAGGAACCACGATTCGGGTCCGGCTGCTCCAGCGTCTGTCCACTACCGATAGCGTGGATGGCGAGGTGTTCAAAACCCGCGTGGCCACGGATGTGTTGCAGGGAGGCCAGGTGCTGATTCCCGCCGGGTCTGAGATTGATGGCCGGGTGTTGAATGTATCTTCCGGCCGCCCCGGCGGTCACGGCTCCATGCACCTGCGCCCGGATACGGTCACCTTGCCGGGCGGTGCGCGTTATCGGCTCTACGCCCAGGTCACCGGCACTCCCGGCTCCACCACGCGCGTTGGCAGCGAGGGTGTTATCAACCCCGGTTCACGCCTCAAGCGCGATGGCATCGAATATGGCGGCACCGTGGGAGCGGGCGCGGTTACCGGGGCCTTCCTCGGCGGCCCAGTCGGCGCATTGGCCGGCAGCCTGGTCGGCGCCGGTGTGGTCAGCGCCCATCTGCTCATCAGCCATCCCCAAGCCACGCTCGAAGCCGGCACTACGTTGCTCTTTACGCTGACCGAACCCCTCAACCTGGTCCCGGCCGGCGCCAGCAGCAACTAGTACCGTGAAATCATGATTGTGTGATGGTCGGGAAATGTAGCGCCGGTCTCCAGACCGGCTGTCGTGCGGGCGTCCACGCCCGCATTGGCCCAGCATCGATTACCAATTCATACAGTCTGGGTTCCAGATTCCATATCGACGCGGTCCATCGAAAGTCCGCGTTCCTCCAGATCCCGCATCTCCGTCCCTGCCGCATCGATTTACACTAAGAGGCTAGGACTGTGCGGCAAAGGGAATCCCTTCGGCCATGAGCCGTTGAACAAGTGATTTCCGAGCCCATCCCCTGGAGCTTCGTAAGTACCTATGGACAAATTTGTCATTCGCGGCGGCAACCCGCTGGTCGGCGTCATTCGTGTGTCGGGCGCAAAGAACTCGGCCCTTCCCTGCATGGCCGCGGCCATTCTCACTGAGGACGAGGTCACCCTCGAAAACATTCCCCAGGTTCGCGATATTGAAACTGAGCGCAAGCTGCTCCAATCCATGGGTGCCGAAGTTGGATTGCGCGAAGGCGAGGCGCAGGATCGCACCACCATCTGCTGCCGCAATCTCTCTGACCCGGTCGCCCGCTACGAGATCGTCAAGACCATGCGCGCCAGTTCGCTGGTGCTTGGTCCGCTCATCGCCCGCACTGGAATGGCGCGCGTAGCCATGCCCGGCGGCTGCGCCATCGGCGGCCGGCCCATCGACCTCCACATCCGGGGGCTTGAGAAAATGGGAGCCACCATCACTCAGGAGCACGGCTACCTCGAAGCCCGCGCAGACCGCCTGCGGGGCGCGCACCTGGTCTTTGACAAGATCACCGTCACCGGCACCGAGGACCTGCTCATGGCCGCCGTGTTGGCCGAGGGCGAAACCCTCATGGAGAAATGCGCGCGCGAGCCTGAAGTCACTGATCTGGCCGCCCTGCTCACCGCCATGGGTGCTCAAATCGAGGGCGCCGGCACCTCCACAATTCGAGTTCAGGGCGTCAGCCGACTGCACGGCGCGCGCCATTCCATCAATCCCGACCGCATCGAGGCGGGAACGTTCCTCGTGGCCGGAGCCATTACCGGCGGCGACCTGGTTGTCTCCAACTGCAACCCGACTCACCTCGGCGCGGTGATCGCCAAATTGCGCGAAGCGGGCGCAATCGTGGACGTTCTCGGCCCGGATGAGGTGCGCGTCCGCTCCGGCGGCCCTTTGCGTGCGGCCGACATCTCCACCGAGGAGTACCCCGGCTTTCCCACCGACATGCAGGCGCAATACATGGCTCTGGCCACCCAGGCCGAGGGCGTCAGCATGGTCAGGGAAAACATCTTTGAAAATCGCTTCATGCACGTGCAGGAACTGGTGCGCATGGGCGCGAACATCAAGGTGGATGGAAGTGTCGCCACCGTGCGCGGCCCGGCCCGTCTTTCCGCTGCCGCCGTCATGTGCTCTGATCTGCGCGCCTCTGCTTCGCTGGTGCTCGGCGCACTGGTCGCCGACGGGGAGTCTATCCTCGACCGCGTCTATCACATGGACCGCGGCTACGAGCGCATCGAAGAGAAACTGCGCGGCGTCGGCGCTCAGATTCGCCGCCTCGGAAACCTTTTCCCGCCCAGGGAAGACGAATAGTTCGCGGGACGCACCCGGCGTCCCGTTGCAGCATTCTTGCGGAAATCCCCGCCAGTGTCCTGAGTCCAAAATTCCCAGCAAAATATCCGCTGTCATCCTGAGCATCTTTACTCGCGGCAGCGCGTTACGTCCGGGGATGAACGGCAGCCGTCTACTTCGCAACCAAGCACCGTGCCCCATCCATTCCGCGTTCTTTGCGGAATGGGTGGGACAGAACAACACTCAACCGGACCGTTCATGAGGAGGCCATCAAGAGCC
>Ga0114951_10003337_pt1 | contig 16692 bp, 18 predicted proteins | sample AM7aDNAmetaG_FD_88677 | JGI IMG/M metagenome (GOLD analysis project Ga0114951, IMG submission 88677) | Freshwater microbial communities from Finland to study Microbial Dark Matter (Phase II) - AM7a DNA metaG | ecosystem: Environmental > Aquatic > Freshwater > Lake | place: Finland: Lake Alinen...
CTCCCGACACGGTCGCGTTATGGAATGAAGTCGAAAAAAGCATTGATCGGAAAAATGGATTTCTTGTTCTTGATGATTCAACTTTGGATAAGCCATATGCAAAAAAAATGGCTTTAGTTTGCCGTCATTGGAGCGGTAAGCATCACAAAGTCGTCAAGGGGATTAACCTTCTTACCCTTGTTTGGACGGATGGCTGCCGGATTATCCCTATGGATTTTCGACTTTATGATTTTGACAACGACTCCAAAACAAAAAATGATCACTTGCAGGATATGCTGCGTGTTGCGAAATGTAAAGAATTTGAACCCCAATACGTGATGTTTGATAGTTGGTACAGTAGTATTGAGAATCTTAAGCTCATACGAAACTGTAATTGGCATTGGTTAACTCGTTTGAAGAAAAATCGCCTCGTCAATCCTGACAAAAAAGGAAATGTCGAAATTGATTCCCTTGAAATTCCTTCATCGGGCATGAATGTCCATCTCAAGGAATATGGGTTAATTCGCATTTTTTGCACATTTTCTAAAGATAAAGAGAAATATTTCTGGGCCTCCGATGTACTGAATCTTGATGAGGCAACTTTTGATACTATTTCTGGACATGGATGGAAAATTGAGGAGTATCATCGAGGTCTCAAACAGTTTTGTGGTGTTGAAAGCTGCCACTGTCTAAAAAATATTTCACAAAGATCTCATATTTTGTTTTCAATCCGGGCATTTTTCAGATTTGAATGGCAAAGAATTATGTACGGCCAATCATGGTTTGACTCAAAAAGGTCAATTATTCGTGATTCAATTCGCGATTACTGCGCTCGGCCAAGATATAATATTCCCTCATAATCGCGTTTTTTATCTTTTTCGTCAAACAATTTCGATAGAACCGAACCGCATATTACAGGGCATGATTCGCACCGCCACCTTGATATTCTGTTGGTTTCACAGTTCTTGGTTCACACCAAACCCAGATTGTCGGACATTCCCACCACTGCAAGATGCGGGGTATACAAAAAAATGAAGTTAAGTACTTTTGTCTATTCAATTGCGTAACTCCTAACAATAAAACAGCAGCGATGTATATTTATATCCACCAACCGCAACCTTTCCCCATGTGGTCGGATATCATTCACGAGTTTGCTGATTCCCCGTCTCAGTCCAAAGTGGTGCGTTTTCTGCTCGAGAATGGTTTTGGAATTAATGAAGCTGGAAGGGTAGCATGTAACGGGATCGAAATCCCGGCCACGCAGATCGCAAAGGCCATCGGGTCCGATCGACGTGTCGTTGATGCGACGGCCCACCGGATCCTTACGATACCGTCACTACGGGAAATTTTCACCAGGATGCGGGCGACACCGGACCTGTCAAATGTCGCGGAGTCACTGGGTCTTGCGGTCATCACAGTCCTCCCGAACAATGCATCAGAACGGGGGATCGTTGGTGCTGCGGTCATGGTACTCAACCATCATCACCTCTCGATCCGGCAGATATTTGTCACGGACGCGCAGTTTTCAGAGGAGCCAAAACTTGTTATTATCGTGGATGGCGCACTCCCCCACGGGGTCATCGACGAGATACGGTCCCTTCCCCAGGTAAAAAAAATAATTATCTGACTCTTAAAAAAGGGATGTTGTTATTATCCCTGGAAGCTTCGGGAGAATTCACTTACCCGGACCGCCGCATCCGGCTTCAGGGGAAGGCCATGCCCCGGAAGCATCAGATCATAATCTAGACGGGATAATACGTTGATCGAACTTTTCACCTGTTCCATATCATCCGAAAATTCTTTTGGCGGACCATGGACTCCACCCTCGTCAAAGCCAAGCGTATCACCAGAAAATAAGATCCGTCGGTTCGGGTCATACAGGGCAATACTACCCGGGGTATGACCGGGGCAATGGACACAGGTGAGTCCTGCAATTTTATCCCCGTCCTGCAATAATGTATCCGGAGTCACATGCTGTACTGCGGTGCGTCCTGCCGGTACTTCCTTCTTTCCGGATATATATGCGGCATCATCGGCATGGATGGCAATGATGGCACCGGTGAGATTTTTTAATTCGTATACATTCCCTGAATGGTCTGCATGGTAATGGGTGAGGATAATTGTTGTTACATCATTTGGAGAGCGTTTGAGTGCTACCCGGATGTAATTAATTATTTTCCTGCTGTTACCGGGGAGCCCGGTGTCAATGACCACCATCTTTTTCCCGTTGATAATATAACTGTTCCCACTGATCCCGTCAACCTGATGAACTCCCCGGACTATCTCCATAGCAACACCCACTCACTTTTTTGTGTTTTAAAAAATCATAAAAAATTTTTGTGCCACGAGCCCGGCACGGTACGTTGTGATGTACCTGTTATCTCCCATTGCTTATTATCCGGATCTATTGGTCAAGGAATGAGCCTGGCAGGAGAAGATCACCTGGCCGTTCTACACAGGGTATATTTTATCAATAAAAACGTTTTTTTATTGGCTAATCACGGATGGGCCCTGGCAATGAGGAGCACAGGGTAACGATTCCATCGGGGAGGACAAAGTTCATCCTGTGTGTCACTACCTGCTGATACGCAAAGGCCGCGGGATTTTGTCACTGCCTGTTTCAACGCGGTAGGAGGGCAGGTAAGAAAGTCCGGTCCGTTTTTAGAATTCTTCAGACCTGGCACTTCACGGTATCTGCATGCATCAGGCTACCTGTTCTATGGGGCGGGTTACCGTCTCATTACTCCCGGGATGGCTGTCCGGTCCCATGACGAGGTCATTCCATCACGATGATCAGTCATCAGTGCAGACCGGGGTCAGAAGTTTCCTGCGAAGGGACCACAGTGGTGAGAAATAGCTGATTCCGGGCAGGCGGGCACTCCTTCAGCTGACACCCGGAAGAGTCAGCCCTGTTGTTGGTACCAAAAAATTCCCCGCACCAGCTACAATCGAAACATCGCGATAATCAGGTTCTAACGAGTATTGTGAGACCAAATCTCCCTTTAAATATGGCCAGGCTTCTATCCTGAAACTGGCATGGTCCCCGGGATTTACATTTGTCAGGGTATCGGAAGTCGATCCGAGTACCGAACCATTTTCATCGTAGGTCGTCAGGACGATGTTCACTTTTGCAATGGGATTCGTTCCGATATTCCGGGCGGTACCGGTAACGATATAGGTCCCGGTGTGTTGATCAATTTCACCGCTCTGGTTAATGATCGATATACCTGTGACCGGGCGGGTATCAGTGATCGGGCGTGTATCTGTATGCGGTGCCGAGAGTGAAATCAGGGGGAAGAAAAGGTACAGTACAAACACCGTGAGAATGATCATACACATCATCAGGAAGTACAGTACTTTTGTATATTCCATTGTATTCCTGAGAGCAATGAAGGATTATTTAATTATTTGCATAAACCGGGCGGACATCAGGACTGGGATAATTCCGGATCACTAAAAAAACGGGCATTTTAGCCAGGCATAAATAGGATAGGTCAGGAGCCGGAAAAATTCAATCGTCGCCGCGCCACTGAGGTCGCTCCACGGCTCCCCTACCCAGGCCTGTTATACCACGATACAATGCCGTATCCCGGCCGGATTCCCGGATATCATGACCTGAACAGTTCCATCTCCTGCCAGAGCCGGTACATCCGTTTCCGGACCTTCCGCGGGAGTGCGAATGCGTCCATTAAGTCCTGTTCAATCGATATCCTGTGTTTTCCCCCGGCCAGGTTATCGGCATTCGTGAGAATTTTTTCTTCGAGTGTGACCGGCATGCAGTCGATCGGAAGAAGGCCAAGGAGTGTGCACTCATCGGCAGTCAGTCCTGCACCCGTATGGCATTCAACAATACGTGCAACGGCTTCGGGCAGGCCAAGTTCCCGGCAGATCGTTGCTCCCTGCTGTGCATGCCCGATTGAGTGCGTTCGTGAACGTCCGATATCATGGAGCATCGAGCCCGCGAGGACCAGGTCCGGGTCTGCCGGGGAACCCTCGTGGACATATTCCATGGCAATCGCGCTGACCGCACGGCAGTGGGCGATGACCTTTGGACTGCACCCTTCCCGGGTCAGCAGCCCTTCTAAAAAAACAGGATCCTTATGCATGCCCAAGCGTCAGTCTCATCGTATTGATACGCTTATTAAGGGCACGGAGAAGCATGTCGTTGTCAAAATGCGCCATCTGCTGGTCACAGTCAGGACAGATAAAATTCACATCAATCGCCTGGTTGAAGGTGCAGATAATCCCGCAGGACTTGCAGATATAGAAGTCATTCTCCTCCTCAAACCTTGCCCGTGTCTCAAGTTTTTCAAGCACCCGTTCGAGGTCCACCCGGATCGCATCGTAAATGGTGTCCAGCCTGAGCTGCCAGAGATAGGTGAGCCATCCGGTCTCGTTATTCTTAATCCGCCGGTATTCCGCAAGCCTCTTCTCGTAGAGCGTGTAGAGGGTGTGACGTACCGAGTTTAAATTAATGCCCGTCTTTGCAGCGAGCTCTTCATCGCTATATTCGTCGTTATCGGGGTATTTTGATAGCAGGTCAAGTCCCTCGTCGCCAATAATGCGCTGAAGGTATTCACGGATTGCCAGATTACTCAGTAATTCTTCCATCAGGACGTCCTGCTTATATATTGCTGCACAGTGCTAATATGTTTATCCAGCATCAGTAATGCGTCCCTGCGCGATGGTCCCCACCCGTAAATACTGACAATTGCGCCGCCGGATTCAACCAGCGAACCCGCCCACGGGATATCTGCAATAAAGGGAAACTGTTTAAGGTCATCTCCCACCCGGAGGTCATCTTCTGCAAAGATAATTTTTCGTGCCGCGAACTGCCTTGGTGCCGGCATTGTTCCGGGGATCCTGCCTTCACATGCATCAACATGGAGTGAAAACAGGTTGGTACCGGTTGACATTTCCACGGTATCGACGGTCCCCTGGAACCGTGGGTTCACTTCAATGACGTATGGTTTTTTCCCAACGACAAAATCAATTCCGATTGTTCCGATGCACCCGGAAGCAGAGGCAATAGTCTCCGCATACCGGATCATCCGGTCTGCCATGGGATGGACAAATGGCGTAACAGAACCGGAAAACCCGTACGCCGCTTCCTCCCCGCCCCTGAGCAGCTGCTCATTGACCGCCACCGCCCGTGCGCGGTGACCATCGGTGACGCAGCAGACAGATGCCGGAATTCCTTCGACCAGCTCCTGCCAGAGCGCCGGTGGATCGGCAAGTTCCTGTTTCCATCTGCACCACTCCTCCTCATTATGGATGACGGCATTGCGCCACCCCCCCGATCCACTCCTGGGTTTTACCATCGCAGGATAGGTCTGTTCCGGGAGTGTCGCAGGGGCAGGCACTCCGTTTTTTAAAAAAAAGTGTGAGGCCTCGCTCTTATCAAGAAATTGCGCTGCTTTTTCGGGGGTCGGACCGTACCGTGGAATTGTGACGGGCAGCATCTCGGCGCCGGAGGTGGGGACAAACAGATCACAGGCGTGCCGCTCCGACATCCTTGCAATTGCCGGAGATAATTCATCGAGTTCAGAAAAAGAAAGGCAATCGTCTGCGTAATGGTACAGGTCCTGGTCACAAAAGTGATCGACGGTGCATACCTCGTACCCGGCTGCACGCGCTGAGCAGGCCACGTGTCGCGTGGTAAATCCGGCGATAAGAACACGCCGGTTCACAGGCTTTCTGCCTGCTTCCCGTTTCCACATGGAACAACCCTGATCTTTGCACCCGGAAAATCAAGCGACAGCTCCGATCCCTCGAACAAACGGTCTAACAGGACTGCAAGGCTTGCGATCTCGGAGTGAGGTTGGTTTGTGACCGAAATATTCCAGTCAGACAGCCCGTACACCTCTCCCGGTACCTTCTCAGCCCCGACGATGACGAGGATCTTGTCTGCCTGCCGGATCTCGGCCTCATGTTGCCTGACCGGCAGGCCATACATCGTCAAATGGACCACCTTACCACCACTTCGCTTCCATTCTTCGATGCACCGGCGCCATTTAACCTTGTCCTCGATAAAGAAGTCTCCACCCCACTGCTCTACGACGCGGGTGATGCTCCGGACAATCCCTGTATCCTGCCCGACGAGGTACATGCCCTTCGCACCAAGTGCACGGGAAAGTAACCCGACGTGAGTCGTTACCCGCTGGTCACGCTCCGGACGGTGACCGAGTCTCAAGATGACGACCTCCATATTATTGCCCCGAATTTTTCACTTTTACTACGCCGTTTTCGATAGTAACGGGACTACCCACGTCGTGCCGGCACTGGCACCTGAGTAGCATCTCTGGAATGGACAGCACGTCGTACGTGCCTTCCCGGCTGTCTATGAGGAGATTTGAACTCAACCTGAAGAGCGATGCACTGATATCTCCGGCTGGTAACCCCGTTTCATCGACCAGTGATGCGGTTGTTTTCGGACCCCCGGTTGACAGGATATGGTACACGATCCAGTCCGTATCTTCATCTTTCACGGGCATGTATTGCACCCGGTACAGGTTAATGGTTGTTCCGGTGCTACCATGACATTTTTCTCGTCTGGCTGTGATATCAATGTGAATGAATGCTGGCCCGGAGCGAAAATCCTATCGTGATCTTGCGAAGACTGCGGAGAGGCTTTTTATACAGAGTAACGATGACGAGGAGCAGCTTGCGACCGCACTCGACTCAGTGGAGGATACCGTCAGGCAGGACCTGCTGACCTCGGACCTCCTGAATGCGTACCAGGTTTTTTACTACTATTTCCGGGAGTTTCCAGGGGATCTGGCAAAAGAGCGACTGCTATTACTGCCCGCCCCGGCACTTCTCCAGGGGGTAATCCTGGCGGAAATAAACGATGTCGAGGTAGTATTCCACGTGGAGCCGGATGGTCCGGTGATCACCCTGTATGATGAAGGCCGGGTGCTCGCAAATTACCATGGGAAGGATGCGTACCTGAATGCGAGTCAGTTCATCGATGACAGCTATTGACCGGTTCCGCGCAGTTCCCGGGCCTGGGAGTGGGGAATAACCCCGTGTATTCCGACCGGGACAAAAAGTTGAAATGCAGGGGCATGGGTACCTGAATAACAGGAAAGACCCCCGGTGATCCGGGGGCAACCAGGATGACGGGAAAGGTACCAGGCTTCCCGTACTGATTGCAGGATTCATTCAGCTGGTGAGATAAAAAAGAGGGGCTCAAAGATGCGGGAAATGCAATTGCTGGGATCATTCGGATTGTTTCTGTTTATCTGTATCCTGGTTGCGGGATGCACAACGACGGACCAGGCGGTGGGCGTCCCGTTCCCCACACGAAACCTCAGCCAGGATAGTTATCCTCTGCCAACACCGGCACTGTCTCTGATCAGTACGATACCATTCAGCTCGCTGCCGGATGCAACGATTGAAACGATCCCGGGAGTGGTGGTCAACTTCAGTAACTCACATACCCTGCTGCAGATCAAAGCCCATAATGAGAGCCCGATCACGCATCCTCCAGTCGATGAAAGGCCACTTTTTACCACGTTCCATGTCGGAGAGAGTGCAAATGACGGAAATACACGGATAACTCTGAATTCAGTCATGTATAACCAGTCTTTCCGCCTCGAACCATACAACCAGTACGGTGAGTTCCGCACCCAGCGGCCTGATTACCAGTTGATGTTACTTTCGATTACTATCCGTGACCTAGGCACAGGAAAAGCAGGGAGTGAAAGCCCCTTTAACGGTATTGTCATAAAAGATTCCACTGGTCAGCGGTATACCCCGGGACTCTCGATTATCAGCGATGTGGCGGCTGGGGATCATGACAGGACCGGGTACCTGTTTTACGAGGTACCGCATCCCGAGACCCCGACGACACTTGAGTACCATTTTCCCGGGGCAATTGGGGTAGTCTCAAAATTTAATCTCACTTCGTGAGCCTTTTTTTGTGAGGCAGGAGATAATCCACCCCGGCGGGCCGTTTGGGTATCCTGTCCCTTTCTTGTGATATGACCGTATTACAGGTTCATACCTGCAGTAATCAGGTCAGATTTGACGTTCGCCCTGACAAGCGGGGGCAGCACGCCATAAGGCCGGGTCCATTCGCCGATCACACAAAACACCCCGGTCACTTCCAGAAGGTCCACCCGGTGGAGGACTGATGTATCATCAGGGCGTATCTCGTTGCAGATCGCCGTCGCCCAGGCATCTGCGAGGGCCACATCAGGAGAAAAAACACAGACAGCATCCGCAATTCCAAAAGATATTGACGGTCCGACGGTCGCTGAAGACGTGCAAATCCCAAGCACGTCCCTTGTCGGCGGGATGGCAAACGCCAGCCGGTCGCTCACGGGTGAACCGCCTGCATGCACACCGACAAGGAGTTCATGGTCGGAAAACAGGGCGATATCTCCACCGTTATCAACAACACCATACTTCGCACCGGCTTTTTGCATCGCTTCAACTCCCGACCAGGCAATGGCCCCGGCCACCGCCGCCATGGGGCCGACACCGGCATTCTCTGCGGCCGATACCATCCGTCGTACGACAAGTGTATCTGATTCCGGAGTGTACGGTTCAAAGGTTGTGGCAAAAAACGGGTCTCCTGCAATACACCGCTCAACGTCCTGCCGGGCCCTGACGATACCTTCCACAGCGGCGTCGATATGGGACTGTTCATCGGCAAGGATTGTCGTAATCGTCTCCCGGAGTTCAAAGTGGTGGCGGATCATATTTTTTACGCACGGTACCTGTTCGCGACCAGAACTTTTGTAGGTTTGGAAAATCCGATCTTCCCAAACCGGGCCAACGGCCGATTGCTGCCCTCAAACAACCAGGTGATACCTGCGCACTCAACAGGCACAAAGGCTGTATATGTATATAGCATGATGATGAAAGGAATTCTGAACAGCGAATGGTAAAGGGCGGAAGGTGCCGCCCGCTGAAAAGATGGGGGCACCGGTACAGGGAGCGGGACGAATACATGCTGATGCTCCGGGTCGACGACTGGAAACTCGGTCAAAAATCCGAGGTTTTCCAGTCACTGGTGCAGGATACCTACGCATTCCCCGCCTTTCAGCACATCACCCTGTATGGTCCGTTCCGGACAATTCCCGGGGTGGCCCCGGTGGCGGTGTTCGATGCTATCGAAGCCGCATCGGAGAGAATTTTTGGGCTTTCATTTGACATTTACGGGTATCTTCGTCTCAAAGGCCTGAGGGGACAGGCGGTCACCCACCGTGTCGTCCCGTCCGAAGAGCTTGCCCTGTTCCACCAGGACCTTTTGCATTCACTCACCACAATCGCACGCAGCGGGAGCTGGATCGATCGGGACCCGTCAATCCGGCTGTTCCATGTCACTCATGCGTATAACCTCAGGACCCGTGATGCCGACCTGATCTGCACAAAGGTCAGATCATGCCAGGCTGAAATCAGGGAAGGGATCGTCCAGGGTAGTCCAGACGAAAATAACGGGGAGAATCTCTCCCCCCTGTCGAAAAAGCCGGTTGTCCTTCCGGATTATGCTCCCCTGACCTCGCTCCGGATCATCATCTTAAAAAATGGAATCATCGAGCGGGAATTCGATCTTCCGGCACATGAATGGCTCACCCGGCAACTGGTATTTAACCAGGCACGGTCAGCGGTATCCCTGATGCAGTACCGGAAACTTGCCGGGCTGGAACTTGCATCGCACCCGGAACAAAAGGATGGATCCCCGTTTATCTCATCAGATATGCATCTTGGGCACCAGAACATTATCAGGAACTGCAGGAGACCGTTTCAGAATGTGGGGGAGATGGACCGGGTACTGCAGAGCAACTGGAACTTCACGGTTGGCGAATCGGACGAGGTGATCTATCTCGGGGATCTGCGGTATGGGACCGATGCACCCCCGGCGTCAACGTACCTGGGCCGGTTGAATGGCAGGATCACGTTCATCCAGGGAAACCATGATGCCGGGATCGCGGATATGGTCAGGTCCCTGCAGGTCACTTACAGGGGTGAGACCTTTCTCTTCATCCATAACCCGGACGAGGCACCAGCCGGGTTTACCGGATGGGTCGTGCACGGGCATTATCATAACAACAATATAAAACAGTTCCCGTTTCTCAATATGCGGGACCGGCGGGTCAATGTATGTTGCGAGCTGACCGGGTACCGGCCCGTCAGCCTCAATACCATTTATACCCTGATACAGGAATATTCCGGCAGGGGAGACCTGGCGGAACTGCCGGTCAGGGATATCCGCACCACCCCGGCAGGCCGGCAGATAATTGACCTCCCGTGTAAACGGTCCTGAATGGGATTTATCGGACTCCCGGCTGGTCCGGGGCCAGAAATATCAAAATCAATCCACCGGCGATCATGAAGAAGACATAAGACCTGCCCATGAACTCTATTCATCGCTAAACAGGGAATGGAACGTTTGGTGTGACCTGGTCGACCATTCCCGCCTGGAAGTGGCCGGAAACGAAAGTCAACTCTTCGGATGGCAACCTGCAATTCTGATAGCCGAAAAAAAGTGATGGGGTGGTCAATCCACCCCGGCTACCAAGTCCCGGTATACCCGGTGGCACGCACGAATGTATCGCTGGTGCGGGGTCAGGCCTCGTCTTTCTGGTAGAGGGCATGGTGCGGACATGCATCGATACAACGGCCACAGAGGACACAGCGCCCTTCCCGCAACCGTATTACCCAGTGTTCATCGAGGTAGAATACTTCGTGGGGGCAGACACTCACGCAGGCCCCACAGTCCACGCACTCGGTCTCATCAAGGATAATCCCGTGCTCCAGGACCCTGACCGTCGCTCCAAGGTCAGCCAGTTTCTCCTTGACGATCCGGCAGGTGTCATCGGGGATGTCAATCAATGCCTCCCCTTCGGATGAATCAATGATGGCCCGTTCTACGTTGATTAACACCCCGGTGTCTTTTACCACCTGGGCAATAATCGGTTTCTGGCCCGCCTTTTTTGAAAAGTTGACAAGGAGCTTCATTTCAGCCACCTCCCGCCGATCAGCTTGCCCAGGTTAATCGCCGTGAGCATCGCAACCACGTGCATCTCCCGGTCCACGACCGGCATCGCACTGATATTATGACGTTCAAGTTTCTGGACGGCAATATCCACTGGTTCATCAGGGGTGGTCGTCACTACTTTCTTTTTCATGATATCACGTACAAGGGTCGCTTTTCCGGGGTTCGCCACCGCTTTCGAGATATCGTACGTGGTGACGATCCCGACCAGCAGACCGCTGTTGTTGATCACGGGCAGGTGGTTGGTCTCACCTTTCAGAAGTTTCTGCGCTGCAGCCCTGATCTCTTCGGTCTCCCCGACAGAGATGACCCGCTTGTCCATGATATCCAGCACACGCGGACCGTGAACTGACTCATGCATCGGCATCACTCTTGTTTCCGGGCTGATCGGACGGGTGGGCAGGACGAGGTTGACCTTGCCCTGTTCCACCCACACCTTCAGCGTTTCGGCCACCTCTTTCGCCTTCCGGTAACTGGAGAGCGAGGAGGTCCGTACTTCTTCGCCGTTCACCTCGACAAGGCCACTCCGGAGCTGGGCATAATTTACTTTCCTGACAACCGGCCGGCTCCTGCTCGGGACACCATAATCAAGGAGGTCAACGGTGATGTCCTCGTCCCTGACTGCCGTGCTCCGCACGACATCAAGGTCCACCACCGGGATCGGGATGCCGACACCGAGGTACAGTGTTACACCATATCCCTGCATGGTGGCCGCACGGACATAGTCCTGGGACATCTCCTTCATATTACCGGAGACCATCAGCGTGCCAAACCCACCGGCAGGAGAACTCTGGGTGCCTTCACCGATGACCATTCCCTGCGCACCACCGAGGAAGATCGGAACACCGTTCCCGATCATGTGGAGCTTCGGGTCATTGGAAATGGGGTTTAACCCCCCGGCACCGGAAAATGTAATATTTCCTGAATTCGGCAGGAGCATTCCCATGTACGTATGGAGCATACGGTCGGTGGTATTGATCGCCGCGTTATACCGCTGGTACGCATTCCTGGGGTTACACATGATTGCCTGGTTTAAGTGCTCGAGAAGCAGGTCTGTTGTAATCGTCCGCCGTGGGTAACAGTCAGTCCCCCGGGACATCGCCCTGAGTTCGACAGATTTACCGGCGATAAAATCCTCGATTACATGCGCACCGCCATACTGGTCCTCCCGCGTTGTGGATTGCTGGGTCGCCCCGATATAGGTGTCAACCGCCGCGAGCCCGCCGTATGCCTCGACATCGTTCAACCAGATTCGCTCCATGCGGATGGGTGGTTCTGCATGGCCAAAATTAAAGAAAGCACCTGATGAACACATTGCACCGAAGGTCCCGGTGGTAACGACATCCACTTCGCGGAGGGCCTCTTCCTCCCCAAGTTCAGCGACAATTCCGGGCATTGCATCCGCAGTGACCACCCGTGCATTGCCATCCCGTACCCGCTCATTGATCAGGTCGATGGACTTTTTCATACCAGTACGTATCATTTTGAGGAATATTTATAGGTTAAGTATATTACCAGTGGTAATATAGAGTATTTAAACTTCCCAACCAAAACCGGATTATGGACATCGCCCAGTTTATTTCCGGGATGGAATTGGTCGCACCCCCGGGCCTTGCAGAAGAATTTGATTCGGGTCGTATCGGCCTTATTATTGAAGGAAAAAAGGATATTTCGAATGTCTTCTGTGCACTTGATGCGAGTTTTAATGTCGTATCGGAAGCAGTCCGCCAACAGGCAGATATGCTTGTGGTGCATCACACCCCGATCTTTCACCCGGTGACCGCCGTCCGTGGGCCCCTGGCATCGTTACTCAGGCCTGTACTCGCTTCCGGGCTGAATGTATTCGTGATGCACACAAATTTTGACCATGCACCGTCCGGTGTCAACGATTCACTCGGCGGACTCCTTGGCCTTACGAATACTACCCCGATGTCCCTCGGCCTTGTCGGGGACTGCGACCTGACACCCGGCCGGATTGGGGACCTCCTCCATTCACCGCTGAGAGTATGGGGTGACCTGCCTCCCCTCCGGCGCCTGGCTGTTGTTGGGGGGAGTGGGTTCGATACCGGACTAATACAGGAGGCGGTCAGTCTCGGGGCGGATGCCTTCCTTTCAGCCGAGGCAAAACACTCGGTCATCCGGGAGTCGCCTCTCCCGCTGATCGAGGCAACGCACTATTGCCTTGAAGCACCTGCGATGCAGATGCTTTCGTCCCGCATGGGGTGGCACTATATTGATGACCCTCCAACGATGATCGCGACCCTATGAACAGTACACCAAAGCAGGAAGAGCAGAAATTCTGGGATACCCTGGAAAGGGACCGTGAACTCTCCATCGACCTGCAGGAGATCCTCCTCCGGGTATACGGAGAACGTGGGAGAAAAGCCCTCCTTGCCGTGGAAGAATCCCGGGTCAAACGATACCTCGACTTCTTTGTCGTGGTGGGTACCAGCGATGAATACGTAGTCGAAGATGAGTTCTGTACCTGCCGTGCCCAGGTGTTTCGCGGTGGCTCCTGCTGGCATGTACTGGCCGCAAGGATGGCGGAGCTGACCAGCAGGTATGAAATGGTGGATGAATGGTACCAGGAGACGCTGCAATGATCGCGATCCCGCCGTCCCAAACACTATTTATCGGGAAAACTCCAATATTTAAAGAGTAACGTGGTTTTTCATGCTGGGATACACCACCCTCCGGAATTTCCTGAACTTTGTGAAAGGTTTCTGCCAGCACAACAACTGCTGGTCAAAATAGTCACATGCATCATATAACTCTAAAAAAAGGGTGATGCGGGGAGATTTTTTTTAGTTCCCGGCGTTCTCGCCATACCCTTCTTGCAAAATTTCCTGGTCTACCACCTTCAACAACCGCTGGATATCGATCCAGATAATCAGCTCGTTGACATCCTTATTTTTTATTCGTATATTCTTTCTGATGATTCCATTAATATTATTACGTTCCCTGTTTACCAAGGTCGCTGTTGTATCAACTTCCGTCCTTGAATAGGTAGAGACAGAGTGGACATCATCGAACAGGATCCCGATTTTCGACGTTGTAATCCGGTCATCGAGAACGATGATTCGGGATGTTGTCTCATCTGTTTTCTTTTCACATTGAAGATGCATCAGATTTTTTAAATCGATGATGGTGGTAATTTCACTACTCAAATCGATGATACCCTTGATATGCGGGGGGGGTATCAGGGAGATGGGTGATCCGTGTATAGACTCCTTCCCGGACCTCAAAGAGATCAACGGCAAAATGTTCGTCCCCGAGAAGAAATTCCACCACCTGAATCGTATCACGTAGCTGTTGAATACCAGTACCACTTTTCGTATGTGATATCTTTGATGTCTGGTTTTCAAGATGTGAAGGGTGAAATGCCACATCCCCACTGTGGGGAGCAATAATGCTATGGTCATTCGTCATGTAACGTCTCTTATCAGACCTTAAACCTGGCCATCTCTTTCGAGACATTGTTCACAATCGTGTTCACACCGCCCATGACCTTGGTGATCTGGTCGATAGATGCCGAAGCTTCTTCTGAAGCGGCAGCAGCATCCAACGCGTCCTTTGCGGTTGCCTGTATCATCCCGTGCACTTCGGTGATATTTGCCGTGACTTCTTCCACCGTTGCAGCCTGCTCTTCACTCACACTGGCCACTTCCACCATGTTCTTGCTGATATCCTCAATGGACTTTGCGATATCCTTGAATGAACGGAGTGTCTGGGTCAAAGCCTCATTTCCTGTCTTCACCTCACGATTCGAAGATGCCACCGCTTCACCAGCAGCGATTGATTTTTTCTGGAGCGTTCCGATCATTTCTGCAATATTCTCAGCAGATGCACGCGATTCCTGCGCCAGCGATTTTACTTCTGTTGCGACCACTGCAAATCCCCTGCCTGCTTCTCCAGCCCGGGCGGCTTCAATTGCCGCATTCAGAGCGAGGAGGTTTGTCTGGTTCGCAATGTCGCGGATCAACCCGACAATCTTACCGATCTTGTCCATCTCTGCCTTGATATCGACAATAATTTTCTCTACTTCGGCTGATGAGGTGGTGATGCTTTGCATGCCCCGCTCTGCCTGCTCGGCTAGCCCAGTACCTTTCACACTCAGTGTATTTGCGTCCTCGGTCAGGTGTGAGACTCTTTCCGCCTTCTGGGCGACTTCGGTCACCGTCTGATTGAGGTCTTCCATTGCCCGCAATACTTGCGAGATCCCTTCATTTCCACGTTCTGCATTCGTACTGACACCTGCAGCATTTTTTGCGATCTGTTCCGCACCTGATAATACCTCTTCAATACTGGCATTGGCCTCCTCTGCACTAGATGTAAGTTTCGCAAACTGCTGGTTGATCAGGCTCACAGCTTTTGAGACCTCGATGCCAATGCTGTTCAGGGCTTCTTTGAACTTGATGAAGTCGCCTTCCACTTGAAGGTTTTCATTTACACGGGCTGAAAAGTTGCATTTTGCGAATTCGTTGGCAATGCGCATTGCTTCGTTGACCGGTGCAGCCACAGCGTCCAGGGTTGCATTCATGCCATCAACGATCTTCTTATACTCACCGTGGTGTTTTTTGGCATCGGTACGTGTTTTGAGTTTCCCTTCTACTGCGGCCTTTGTGAGCATGCCGGCATCGTTTGTGAGGGACTCAAGAGCATCAATTGTCCGGACTACTGCTGGTACCAACCGGTCCAGGTCTGACCGTTTCCCGATCTTACGTAGTTCTATTCCATCTGAAAGGTCGCCGTTACTTATCCTGGTAATGATATCGATAGTACGGTTAACCCGGTCCCGAACTAAATTTACACTCGTCTTGATTTCGGCAAATACACCCTGATAGGTGCCTTCCACCCCTTTTGAATGGTCATTGACTGCCATCCGGGCCAACACAGCATTTGCTTCAAGGAGTCCCTGCAGTCCATCGATGCAGGCATTTAAGTTATTCTTGATCTCGTTGAAGTCCCCGTTGTACTTATCGGTGATCTTCTGCGGGATATCTCCCTTGCTGATCCGGTCAACATATTCTGCCGCCATATTCAGGGGTCCGATCACTGCGTCGAGTGTCGTGTTTCTACCTTCAACAATCGTCCGGAATTCTCCAATATGCCTTGTCGCGTTGGCTCTTGTATCAAGTTTTCCATCAACTGCTGCCTTCGCAAGCATGTTCGTATCTGCGATCATATGCGAAAGTGCATCGCGTACATCGGTGAGGTTATTGTTGATCCCGGTAAAATTGGTGTGTGCCTCCCTTGTATTTTCTGTTGCAGCAATAAGATCGAGGTTAAAATCAAGGTCCCCTGTGGCAAGTCGTCCCAGGTTTGATGAGAGGGTCTCAAGATAAGAGGCAGTAAAATCTGCAAGTTCTTTTTTTGCCAGTTCAGCCTTGCGTTTTTCGGTGTTATCCTGGTACGTCGCCATCATGCTGACGATCTCCCCATCTTTATCAAGAAGGGGGATAGTATGCTGCTCCAGGTACTTAATCCCGGTCGGAAACTCTACGACTACATCACCCGAAACACCTTTCTTTGTCTGGATAGCTTCCTTGATCCCGTGTCCGCTCTTTTCAAGTACCTTGAATTCTTTAATGCTCATCTTCTGGAGTCGTTCCTCGGACCATCCGCAAAGAGTAATGAAAGATTCATTTGCAAGTTTGACGTCCAGGTCCGTTGAAAAAATGATCAGTGGCATAGGGTTCTGCATA
>Ga0114951_10003339_pt1 | contig 16690 bp, 17 predicted proteins | sample AM7aDNAmetaG_FD_88677 | JGI IMG/M metagenome (GOLD analysis project Ga0114951, IMG submission 88677) | Freshwater microbial communities from Finland to study Microbial Dark Matter (Phase II) - AM7a DNA metaG | ecosystem: Environmental > Aquatic > Freshwater > Lake | place: Finland: Lake Alinen...
TGAATTACATACCGGGCATTTTTTTTGAGTGACATATTCGTGGCATTTTAATGAGTAGTTAATTTACCGCTTTAGTATGCCACAAACTGATAATTTTAGCCTCCCATATTTTTAATTAAGCCTTGACTTTTGAGAATAAGCCCCACCACTATAGATCGGCCCAAATGACACCGCCTATATAGTTCATCCACTACCACATCTTCGATGTTTCCATAAGAGTAGTAGTATTTCAGGATCGGCAAAAGAGTGCCCATCCCAATTAATGTCCCTCCTCTAGAGGCATCCCGAAGCGTTAAAATCACCCCTCCTTTTTGTACAACACGATTGACAGCTTCGAATTCTACTACTGGAGCATTAGCATTTAATTGCTTCAATAAAACATTAAATGCCGGAATATCGCGTTCAGTGATATCATTTTCACACGCCTCGATACTTGATATATCCATAGTTCCCCCTAAAAGTTTGAAATTATGTTCTATATAGGAATGTAAAGAAACTCCTTTTCTTGCCCCTTTGGCAATTAAACCATTAAAGCATATGAGACACTGATTGTAAAGCAAAGAAAAACAAGGCTTTTTGAGCCTCGTTTAGCATGTTTGTGTAAGTAATTAATTGCTTACACCCACTTTACCCTACACAAAAGGATTAATTCAAATCTCCCGACACCCTTTCCATCAACCACTGATGACCTTCGGCATTTGGGTGGATTCCATCATCAAGCATTTTTTTGTAATCAAGCTTTTCTGTTCCTCCGTCTAATAAAAAACACGGGTTATCATTCCATGTCATTTAAGGTTGCTTCTAGATATTCCTCATTCTCCGATAATATGCTAACATTTTCTTCTAGTGATAACCTCATCTCTTCTTGTTCGCCGAAAATTTTATTCAGACTTTGAGGTATTTTTCCATTAATTTTAATCATAATTCTAAAAAATAACGACATATTATTTTTAAATTCTTTTAGACCCTTTTTAGCCACTTCTATTTCGCCCGGCAACTCTTGAAGGCGCCTTTGGATATTGCTTTTCTTTTCGGCTAAAAACTCCAGGCTATTATTGAGGCGCACATAAACTTTTCTCCATTTGACAATTGACTCTGCTTGGAATATTCCAACCATTTCTTCTTTTGAAAAACCAAACATTTCCAATTCCTCCAACAGACTAGTCGTTTCATATATAAGTTCCTTGTATTTTACTCTAGCATTCATCAACCTCTCTTCAATATCTTCCCAACTGCATCCCTTCAACACCTCATCCCTTTCTTCATCGTAGTCATCTCCCTTTCCATCTTTTCTTTTAATATAGATGTCGGCATCCATAAAATCATAATTTCCACCTTTCTCCAATAACATGTCCTCCATATAATAAATATCTTCTCCTTCTCTCAAACAGGCCAATATCTCATCCTTAGCTTCACTCAAGGCATATTGCAATTCTGCTTCAAAATATTGCTCGATATTCATTTCGGAATAATCAATTGCGGCGTTAACTGCATGCTCTATATCATATCTATTTATGCTCTTATTAACAATCTCATTTAAGCAGTGCTTCATTTCATGCTTTATAATATCTTCCAGCTCTTCTAAGTCTCTCTTCCCTGACATATCTACAAAAATTAACCCCGTGTCTGGATCAAAAAAGGCAGCCGTATCTTTGGCATTCATTTGCTCCTTCTCACTTGCGCTGACGACATCTGGATTTTCTAATAAAATTTTTGCATAATCATCATGGTCATACACCAGAAATACTATAGTCATAACATGGTTCTTCGCCTCAATCTTTCCTTGAAAATCATACTTTTCACCTACAAACTCTTTAACCATCTCAATAATTGAAACATCTGCATATTTTTCCCATCTTTCTCTTGTGGCTTCTCTGGCTTTTTCAAAAGCAGACAAAACGTTTTCGTATCTCGCTTTCTGCCAATGGCTCAATCCGTATCCTTCAGTCAAGCGTTCAAGTTCTTCGCGTAAATAATCAAGACTTACACTTGGATCATCCAAAACATTATACTCAAGGTATAAATTTATTTTGGACATTCCAAAGAGTTGATTAGCAAGTTTGCGTTTGTATTTTGCCACTCTTTCCTTCTTTAAAGACATTTCCTCCCTATTAATTGATTTAATTGCTATCAGCTCTTTTTGCGAATCAAATTCATCGTCCTTTCCTGATTCTCGGTTCGGTTTCAGTATCCCCCTAACATGTTGGAGTCGCCTCTCTTCATCAATCTTTATTTCTTCTTTCATGCCTTGAAGGCTATTGCTGTTTTCATTTTTATCCTTAGATGCTCTTTCTTCTTCTAATAATCTTACTTTAATCTTTTTTATTATTTCAGGAAAATATTCTGAGTATTCGTCATTCCATCCGTCATCATCACTTACTTCACCGTCTTCTTCGTAACTTTTTCTCTCTTTAAGCACTGCCTCGAATATCTTAAGCAACCCGTCATCATTTGCAATGAAATCAATACCCTCAGCAATTTTGATTTTTCTGACTAACTCCTCTAAAAGTCTATCCTCATTTTCTTTCAAAAATTCGATTTTTTTTGAAAATTTATCCTTGTCTAACTCACCCAGGCTAGAATGAAAATTCTCCGCATCAAAAAGTAATTTGTGCTTTTCATATTCAACGGTGTATAATTTTTTGAGCAATTCGAAATTATCTTCAACAAAATTGAATGCACGCTCATCAATAAGGCCTACTTTCTCTTTATTTTTCTCTGTCGAAAATTTTTTAGTCAGCCCTTCCATGATTGCAAAATTATTTATTCCTCCAATCCTTCACCAAAAGCACACCTTTCACTCTTTTCACCACCACTCTCTGCTTCTCCTTACATCCAAGTTCCCACACACACTTAATTGGCAGCGCGAGACCAATAGATTTTTTGTTTCATTAAATTAATCACTGGATTAATTCATGGAGTTATTTACCTCTATTTTACGCCATTTTCTCAAGTTTGGCAAAACAAAAACCGAGGCTTTGTATTCCCCGGTTTTTTATTATCTTGAAATTTTTCCTATTTCTTCTTATTCCGATTGGCCTTCACGCGATCGCCTTCGTTCAAGAATTGTTTTCGCAGGCGCACGGATTTGGGCGTGACTTCCAAGTATTCATCTTCGTTCATCACTTCTAATCCGCGTTCGATGTTGATGTCCATCGGCGGGATGATGTGGATGGCTTCGTCGGCGCCGCTGGAGCGCATATTGCTCATTTGTTTGCCTTTGGTCGGGTTCACTGCCATTTCGTCGCCTTTGATGGCATTACCAATCACTTGGCCTTCATACACTTCTGTGCCAGCCCCGATATACATTGTGCCGCGCTCTTGCAAGTTGGCCAAAGAAAAGCCCAGGGCTTTGCCGGTGGCCATCGAAGTCATCGAGCCGACTTCTTTTCTCCTGATCTCGCCTGTGTAAGGACGGAAGCCCAAAACTCGCGAGCACAGGATGCCTTCGCCTTTGGTGTCCACCGTGAACTGGCCACGATAGCCCAAAATGCCGCGCGTCGGAATTTCAAAAATCATTTTAGTTTGTGAGCCATGTGGCGCCATATCCGTCATCGTACCTTTTCTTTTGCCCAAAGTTTCAATGACTGAGCCGGACATTTCGGTTGGCACATCAATGGTCACTTCTTCGAACGGTTCGCTTTTCACGCCGTCAATTTCTTTCACAATCACTTGCGGTTGCGACACCTGCACTTCATAACCTTCGCGGCGCATATTTTCTAGCAAGATAGCAATGTGCAATTCGCCGCGGCCGGAGACACTGAAATATTCGGAAGTGGAAAAATCAATTTTGAGACCCATGTTCACTTCCAATTCTTTTTCCAAGCGTTCACGGATCTGCTTGCCCGTCACTAATTTGCCTTCCCGGCCGGCAAACGGCGAATCGTTGACCAGGAATCGGAGCGTGATGGTCGGTTCATCAATGGCAATGGCTGGCAAAGAGGGTTGCGCTGCGTCTTCACAGATCGTTTCGCCAATTTCAATGCCGGGAAACCCGGCAATCATCGCGATGTCGCCCGCCACCACTTCTGACACTTCTTTTCGGTTGGTGCCTTCGAAAGTATATAGTTTAGTCACACGGCCCGTCGACACTTCGCCGTTTATCCTTTTGACCATGAGCGTTTGACCCATCAAAATTTTGCCATCATAGAGGCGCGCCACAGCCAAGCGACCCAGAAAATTATCATAACCCAAGTTAAAAGGCTGCGCGAGCAATTTGGCGTTCGCGTCCCCGGTGGCCGGAGCCACTTTTTCCAAAATGACGTCCAAGAGCGGGGTCAGATCCTTGGCCACGTCGTCCATGTGCCGTTTGGCCACCCCTTGTTTGCCGATGGCGTAGATAGTGGTGAAATCCAACTGTTCATCGGTCGCGCCCAGATCCAAAAACAATTCAAAAACTTTTTCTTGCGCCGCATCCGGATCAGCCGCCGGCTTATCAATTTTATTCAAAACCACAATTGGTTTCAATCCTAATTCCAAAGATTTTTTCAGCACGAATCTGGTCTGCGGCATCGGGCCTTCTTGGGCATCCACCACCAGGATCACGCTATCGATGGACCTGAGCACACGCTCCACTTCGCTGCCGAAATCAGCATGCCCGGGGGTGTCCACGATATTGATTTTAGTATTTTTATAGAAGATGGAAGTATTTTTGGAATAGATGGTAATGCCTCGTTCTTTTTCCAGAGCATTCGAATCCATACTGACAGCGTCGTCCGTGACCATGCCGGTCTGGCGCAAAATGGCGTCGGTAATGGTGGTTTTGCCGTGGTCAACGTGAGCGATAATAGCGATGTTTCGGATTTCCATAAGTTTATTTTGTAATTAGAAAAATTAAAAACGCTGTCTACCAGCGGTATATATAGGTTAACTAATGTATGATAGCAAAAGAATGCGGATGTGTCAACGCAAAAAATTGACTTTAAATTCGATCTATCATACACTCTCATAAGCACCTTTTATCCGCCTATGACAAGGAGTTTCAGTCATATGAAAACCTTAACCGCAAGGAGGCTAATTAATGTATATACAAGATGAACAACCGGCTGATGTTGTCGGCGAAAAACGTATAGATTGTCCCATTTGTCCCGAGTGTCACTTCGGTCTTTACGTCAGAAAAAACAGGCGTTATGAAGAAGACAGATTATCTGTCAAAAGACCACCAGAGTGGTTTTGCAGAAAGTGTAAGCTTGATTTTTATTGAACCCTCTTTTAGCACCACATTGGTACAAACAAACAAAAAACGGATTAGATGATACTGTCTCTAACCGTTTTTTTATTTATTTTCATGACGGCTCAGGACTTTTGGCTTCAGCTTTGGATTTTTTGCCGAGGAAGAAAGCTTTTTCAATCCGGATCCAGAAGATGACCATGAAGGTGAGCCAAGCAGCGCTGCCAAGCAGCCGGGTGTCGGGAAACACGAAAAAAATTATCCAACTCAAAATGATGAGACTGGTGCAAGTCGGATGGGTGCATTTGCCGTACACCCCCGCCCGGATGATCCGCCTTTCCGCGCCGGATTTGGGATGGAGGCGGCTACGCCAATAACAAGCGCTGGCGAAATGATAAACCAAAAAAATCGTTAGAGGCAGAATAATCAGCCAATGGTTAAAACTTTTTTTGAAAATTATGCTCGGCGTGATAAAAGAAAAAGCCAAAGTGACCCCGACGGCCACCAGACTCCACAAAACCAGATGAGTTATAATTCTTCGGCGCGTAAACATAGGCTTTATAAATTCTTATTACCATCTTTTTTCGATCACTTTCCAATCCAGATTTTTCATGAAAGCTTCCAGATAGCCCGCCCGATTGGTCCCATAATCCAACATGAAAGCGTGCTCAAAAACATCCACATTCAGGAGGAGGTCCAAGCCGGCCGGATGACCGTCATTGTGCTCGTTGATCCAAAAATTCATCAGCTTGCCATTTTTCGGATCGCGGTAGAGGGCTGCCCAACCGATGCCGCGCATTTTGGCTGTGGACAGAAAATCATTCTCCCATGCTTCATAGCCGCCGAAACTTTCTTTCATGGCGGCGAATAATTTTCCTTTCTTGTCAATCTTGCCGTTGCCCCCGAGCGCGGAGAAATAGAATTCATGCAGCCGCATGCCGTCGAACTCCCACCCGAGGCGCCGCTTGAGTTCGGCGTATTCCGGCGTGTCCGTTTTCACTTCCCGTTGCAAGTTGCTGATTTCCGCCAAGAGCTTATTAGTGTTTTTGACATACCCGTCATAGAGCCCCAGATGGATGTCCAAGGCTTTGTCGGAAAAACCGATCATCTTGCCTTTGAGATTGGCAAATTTTTGTGTGGTATAAATTTCCATAATTTTGAAATTAAATTAATTATTTTTAAAAACCTAATTTTTCTTTGACAAAAATCAGCCTGACTCGTCCGGGAACATATTCTTTTTCCATAATCATAATCTTGCCCATCATACTGCCGGGATATCCAACGCTTTTCATGCGCGCGTCTTCCAAGGGAAAAACATATTTTTTGATCCGCAACATGGCGTCTTCAAAATTTTTCACAATCTTTTGCGTCCCCACAATCCAAATGACATGATCACTGGAAAAAGCATACGCCGGCAGTTGCGAACCGGTCGCGCTTGCAATCAGCACTTCGCCCTCTTCCGTCACCGCATGCACCGAGCCCAGAAAATAGTCCGCTAGTACGCTCTGCTTACGCAATTCATTTTGTTTCTGTTCATCTTTTTCCGTCAGCATTTCTTCCTTGAGATTTTTCCATGGATGATCCCCGCTTTTCAAAAGTTCCGTAAAACCGATTTCGTCGAGCGTCGTCGACCCGCCCGTCATCACAGACCTGCCCTCTGGAATAATGGTCTGAATTTTTTCCAGCGCCTCTTCTTTATTCGCAACAATTTCCACTTCAATATTGCGCTCTTTTAGGGCGTCCTTTGTTTTTTGCATAAGTTCCTCCGTCGCTAACTCTGACCAATTTGAATTTTCCATAAAATTTTTGTAAGATTAATTGTTTTCTTTAATACATCCGGACTAAAGCTATATTTCGAACAATCAATGGCTTTCATCCTCGGCGGAGTCTATCTTTTTAAACAAGCGAAGTGAAAAAAGATGACTCCGCCTATGGAGAAATAAAAAAGGGACGTCCACTTTTGGTGGAAATCCCTTTGAAAAACAAAGAACTTTTTTCCTGCGTTATTGCGCAGGAATGGCTACTGGCGGACCATTACTGAAAATAACGGTTTTGAGTTGCCCCGTTTCTACCGCCTTCATGAGAGCATCGGCATTCTCCTTCTTAGCTATCGCGCCCAAGAGACCCGCCATGTCTTTTGGAGTAATGTCTTTCGGTAGTTTGGCAAAAAGATTGGAGATACCCTGTCCTTCGTTTGTTCTCCGTAAGGCAATTTGCTCGGCAATGTCAGTTAAGGTTTTTTGCCGTTGGAGATCCTGATCAGTGGCAACTTTCTCGTTAATAGAATTTTGTACCTTCTCTGGTGGAAGAACCTTGCGAAGCTGAACTGGCAAGATAACAAATACCTCTCCAGCTTGTTCTTCATTGAGTCCTTTGCCAATTTTCATCAAATCATTCTTCAAGACCAATTGAAATGCTTTAGTCATTTCAATCTCAAGTTTTTCTCGATTTTCAGTCCCAGCCTCAAGAAAAGTGACTTTGGCAATTGCATCCCGAAGGGCAGAGCGGGCAGCTGGCTTAACAAAGCCCTTAACATATATTTTGTCATCGCCAATATTCTGATATACCCACCATGCCCATATAGGGTTCAATATGAAAGGACAGTTGGCCTCCACATCCACAATCAGATTATCCCTGCTCATAGCTTGAATAGGGTCATGCTCCTTTTCCTTTGGATTAGAAGATGATTGAAACTCGATAGCTTGCCGCTGTACCGTCATCTCATGAAAATCGTAGAAGGGATTAACAATATTAAAACCTTCTCCTTTGAAGCTTTTCTGAACTTCATTCATGAGCGTGGACACAGCTACTTTGCCGGTGGAAACAAGAGTGAATAGGTTGAAAAAAATAACCAGAAACATGCAAGTCCAAGTTCCAACGGCCATCCACTTCCATGGGGTACTGTCTTGATTACCTTTCGCCAGCCTCTTTCTTATGTAGCAACAAGTCGAAACAACAGATGCAATAAACATCACAGCTAGTAAGAATATGAACAACATAGTGACCTCCTCCTGTTTAACCTAAAAAATTTTTAAGGTAAATCCGCCTAAGCGGAGCCGCGAACACCGCAGACTTTACATTCAAGCATAGTATTTAAAATGCGTCAACCTCTTGCGCACCTTAGAAAGTAATTGTATAATTCAAGTGTAATACAAACATAAAAATAAAAATCGCCCAAAATTAAGGCGATCAAAAAACAATGGAGGAAAAAGATAATAATAATGAAAAAATTCAAAGTCTCCGCGAAATGATCTATAGCGCGGAGAAAACTTTACAAGGAGCCAAAACGATGCTCTTGCAACTGGAAGGCAAGAAAAAAGTCGGCCGGAGAAAAAAAATGAGCGAGAATGACGCGGAAGATGGGCGCATCATCGAAGGCACCTTTGACGGACAAATCATGATCGGCAATGACGGTAAGCAATATCCCGTGCCGGCCAACTATGCTTCTAAATCGAAACTCATTGAAGGTGATGTTTTGAAATTGACCATCACTTCAGATGGGTCCTTCATCTATAAACAGATCGGACCGGCGGAACGCAAAATTATTCTGGGCGTGGTGAGCGTCGATCCAGACGGCAACTATTTCGTCGCCGCCGAAGGCAAGGCTTATAAAGTCCTCTTGGCTTCCATCACCTATTTCAAAGTTGAACCGGGCGATGAAGTCACCTTGGTTATTCCGCGAGACATCGACTCCGATTGGGGTTCAATTGAGAATGTTCTGCAAAAAGGTCGAGAGCACAGAATGGCAAGTGCGCCGGCAGTGGAAGCCGCGCCGGAAAAGAGGATGCGCGATATCGACGAACTATTGAATGAAAATCCCTCGCTCGCTTCAGCTGAAAAAGCCACGCCGGAAAATGAAAACGCCGCGCCGGAAAAAACTTCCGCTGAAGATGCGCTAGCGGACGAATGGGCACCGGACCTGGAAGAATTGAAGCGGGAACTGGAAAAAAACGAGACTGACCAAAATTAATAAATATAAAAAAACAAAATGGAATTGAATCAATCGACCGGGCAGAACGAAAAAGAAGCTATGGTCATGAAAGACTATTGGCTGAGCCTCATTGCAGGCCTCCTCATCGGCCTCATGTTTATGCCCGTCCTCAAAATGGCTAAACCCGATCTCTATCTAAAACTGCGTCTGGCCATTCTGCCTTTTTTCGCCATCGGTTCCCCGCTTGGCCTGATTTTCTGCCACGCCATCAGTAAAAAAATCACCTTCATGTGGCAGTTCGGAAAATTTTTCCTGACTGGGATCATGAATCTTTTGGTGGACTTTGGCACGCTGGCGCTCGTAACAGTGCTCTTCAGAAAATTCCTGAACATCCATTCCACAGATACCCTACTGACCATTGGCGCAGTCATCACCTTCTATTCCCTTTTCAAAGCCCTGTCCTTCACCGTCTCCAATATCAACAGTTACTTCTGGAATAAATATTGGACCTTCGACCAAGCCGGCGACAAAAAATCCGAATTTTTCCAATTCTTCATCGTCAGTATCGTCGGATTCATAGTGAACGTCGTTGTGGCCTCTTTAGTATTTAATGGCTTCTCAAGTTCCGCCGTTCTTACTTCTGACCAATGGTCACTCATCGGTGCCGCTGGCGGTTCTGTGGCCGGACTTTTTTGGAATTTCTTCGGGTATAAGTTTATCGTGTTCAAGTCGTAGAAAATATTTTTTAGAAAATTTAAAAACCGTCCCATGTATATCAGGGCGGTTTTTATTTGCTAAAAAATAAGACTATTTCTAATATTTTGTCATTCTGAGCGAAGCCCGTACTCGGGCGCAGTCGAAGAATCTGCCCAGTGTAACCAGTGACTTTACTACAAATCACAAAAACAAGAGGTATCACAGAGCAGATCCTTCGACTGCGTTCATCGCCTTATTGGCGATTCACTCCGCTCAGGATGACAGTTTTTTAGTTGCCACAAATCCATCACAATGACAGTGCTAATTTCATTCCAGCACAATCATCGCCTTCCGGCCTTTTTCAATGTCCGCCGCTTTCCCGGGAAAGTCATGGATGGCGTTGTACAAAATATTAATATCATATTTATAATTCTCTCCTCTTCTGGTCCCCGGATCATTGGTGATGATCGTGTCGCCGTCATATCCGGTCAAAACTAAATTATGATAGAGTGGCCCGGGCGGCGTGAAAAACGGATTACCGAGCGCGCGACCAGCGGCCGGCACAATGATCGGTCTGCCGAGCGCTAAATATTTCTTCAAATCCTCAGCCGAGAAATCATAAATCACTTTCAAATTTTTTATCCCATAGAAATCCCCTGCCAGCTGGACCGTTTCCGTCGCCGTGGTATCTTTGTAATCGCCATAATTTTTCACTTCAAATTTCACCATCTTTTGGATTTCTTTTTCCATTATGGCCGGCGTCAAACTTTTGCCGTCTAAATAATATTTCAGCATGACGAGCGACGCCTCTTCGCAAGCTTCTTCGTGCATCGCGTCCCACTGCCCCAGTGGGGCTTGAGTGGCAAACGGCACGCTGATAGCGATTTTTTCCGGCAAAGGCGCGGCGGCCGGTTCCATCACATCTCCCCCTCCCTTGTATTCAGGGGAGGTGTCCTGTACTCGGGACGGAGGGGTTATGGACTCATCAATCTTTTCATTTCCACTACCGTTATTTTCAACCACTGTAGCCGGTTTTATGCCGCGGAGATAATCCCATTCATGTTGAAACGTGTAGTGCAAATCCAGTTTGATCTTTTCCAAAGAAACGGAAAAACTTTTCGTCTCACTGATCATCTTAAATTCTAAGCCAACCAACATGGCTAACGCCAAAAGCAAAACAGTTATATTTTTCCAGGTAATTTTTCGGCGCACCGCCACCACTAAAATTTCCAGCATAAAAAGAATGCTGGCCGCGTCATAAAAGGCATCAATGGCTTTGCCGGTGCGGCCCACTACGAAGGTTTGGTGGAATTCGTCACTGGCACCATAGAGCGCCGCCAGAATGAACGCCCAAAAAAAGGCGTAGCGCGGATAGAATTTATAGCCGCCGTAAAAAACCCGCCACAGTAAGATGACCAAAATAGCGAACTCCACAAAGTGCGCCCCTTTTCGCAAAATAATTTCTTCCGTCGTGCTCGGCAAAGCATATTGCAAACTCGGCACGGAGGAAAAATAGAAAATCACCCCCGCCCAAAGGAGGGCTGGAAAATAGTATTTGAGGAAAAATATAAATCTATGTTTCATACTGATTAAATGTTAGTAGAAAAGGAAAAATTATACAAGTAAAAAAATGAGGTCGTGGGCAAACAGCCAACGACCTCAAATAAACCGTTCCCAGCAATTATCTCATGTTGCCAAGTTAGGCAAAAAATACTTGCATAGAGTAGGCAACATTTTGCCATCAATATAAGCTGAGAGGGATTCCTGTTTTCCATTTACTTCTTTGGGAAAACAGAATATTACCTTTACCAGCCCTAGATTAGAAGCTTCCATTAACATTGCCCATCCAGAATCGTAAACTATTTTTATCTCACCATAGAAACTACGGGTTTTGTGGATGAAATCGCAATCTGTAACGAAGAGCTTAAACATGCGGGGTTTTGCATTCTCAAAAGAGCTTATTTGCATACGCAAGCATTCATAATCATTCAGACCGCAATTCTCCTGATCACTATTGGGATGACGCCCGACAAGAAAAACGTTGACAACTGCGGAACCTTCAAACTTCTCTCTTTTCGGAAATTGCATGGCATTTTCTCCTTATCTATTTTGGGAATTTTTTCGGTTTATTGTTAAGCTATCAGCCAACATGACTGATTTACTATATTATCACAAAACCAGCTAAAAGTCAATAGTGACGCAGCTCATTAAAAATGTTATTATTCTTGTTACAAGGGGGTCTCTCCTCATTTTTTATTCTAAGCTTTTCCACTATTTTTTTATGTCCGAAACTTTATACCGCAAATATCGTCCGAAGAACTTTGCCGAAGTGATTGGGCAGGCGCACATTGTGCGCACACTTTCTAATTCGGTGAAAAACGGCCGCATCGGGCAAGCTTATCTGTTCACCGGACCGCGTGGCACCGGCAAAACTTCCATCGCGCGGATTTTGGCCAAGACGATCAACTGCGAAAAATTAGAAGACGGCCAACCGTGTGAAAAATGTGCAGCCTGTGAAGTGATCGATTCGAAAAAATCCCTCGACATCATCGAGATTGACGCCGCGTCCAACACCGGCGTGGACAACATCCGCGAACTGCGGGAAACCGTGGCCTTAGCCAACGCTTCTTTGAAATATAAAGTCTACATCATTGATGAAGTGCACATGCTGTCCACCGGTGCTTTCAATGCCCTTCTCAAAACACTGGAAGAGCCGCCCGCGCACGTCGTTTTCATCCTGGCCACTACCGAAATCCATAAAGTACCGGAAACCATTATGAGTCGCTGCCAGCGTTTTGATTTTGAGCGCTTGCCCATCCAAAACATCATCCAAAAAATGGAACTCATCGCTAAAGCCGAAAAAGTGACCGTTGAAAAAGAAGCTTTGGAAATGATCGCTATGAGCGCGGAAGGCGGCATGCGTGACGCCGAATCACTACTTGGTCAGATCATTTCTTTGGAAGACAAAAACATTACCGTCGCCGAAGTGGAAGAGCTCTTGGGCACGGCTGATCGCAAGATGGTGGCGGAGATAGTTTCCGCTCTTATCAAAAAAGATTCTACCGCGGCCATTTCCCAAATCAATCAACTTTTCGAAAATGGCTTCGATCTGCAAGTTTTCAATAAAGCTCTCATCAACTATCTGCGCCAACTGATGCTGCTTAAGATTAATCCCGACCTGCAAAAACATTTTTCTTTTGAAGTACCTGAGGAACAGCTGAAAGGTATGTTGACTTTAGCCGCCAGCGCCGAACTATCCGCGCTTCTCGACGCCATCAATTTCTTCTTGGAAGCCCAAGGCAAAATTGCCGCTTCGGTCCTCCCGCAATTGCCACTCGAAATTGCCGTCATCAAGGCCACGCACACTTTCCCCAAGGACGTGAATTATGAATCAGGAATTATGAATCAGAAACAAGATGCAAACCCGAGCGCAAGTTCAAGCGTCCCGCTTGATTTGCCAGCTACTGGCAGCATTCCCCTAGTCGATAACTCCACCGAACCGGCGCCAGCCGCAAATGAATCTGCTAGTGCGTCCATAGAAGAATACAATCCCACTGGGGAAAATATCACCATTGATCTGGGTGATGTGAAATCCAATTGGCCGCGCTTGCTCATCGACATCCGCCCATTCAATCATTCCCTGGGGGCCCTGCTTTCAAACTGCCAACCGATCAAATTGACCGGCACTGACATCACCCTCGCCACACCCTATGATTTCTATCGCGAACGTTTGGCGGAACATAAGAACAAATTGACAGTTGAGAAAGTTTTTAGTACTATACTGAAAGTGCCTATTCATATCAACATTGTCCAAGACAAGACCCTGGTCATCAAAAAACCGGACGCCGCGCCGACTGCAGAAAAATCCGGCGAACAAGACTCCTTATTGGATTCAGCCCTGCAAATTATGGGCGGGAAAGTGGTAGAATAGTATCTAGTATCTGGTATTTTGTATTTAGTATAAATAAATTACATTTCACAATAATACTAGCTACTAAATACTAAATACAATCATGGGGCGTAGCCAAGTGGTAAGGCAATGGACTTTGACTCCATCACGCGTAGGTCCGAATCCTACCGCCCCAACATTGCGCATAAGTTGTCATTTTCAGGCATTTTTGCTAAGGCCTCATATGGCATTTTGTAGCTTGTTGTAGCCAATTCTCGACCTTTAAATTCAAGGTTCCAAAGTAGTGTTTTTAGCACTTCTCTTTTTTTCTCATCATCGGCATTAAGAAATTCTTTTTTGGCTCTGTTGGCCTTTAAAAAGACTTCTTTCACCTGTTCCAAAGTGTCAAAGCCCCCAGGGGAAGTTTTTTTGATTTTTTGCAGTTGTTGTTCAAGAGCAATTTTTTGATTGTTCAATTCTTTCATTTTTGCCCCGTACACCTCGTCAGTGATAAGTTCGGCCAACTGGTTATCTAGAAGCTTGGATTGTTTCTTGGTGACTGATTCTAGCTGTCTCACGATATTCTCTTCGGCATTGTCTTGGTAAGTTTCATTGTTTGCCATTTTTTCCTTTTTGGCTAAGTAGGCTATTTCGATAATTTCTTCATTAAAATAAATGCTATCAAGAGCGGTCGCCACGATGCCCTCTAAGTATTCAGACCGCATATATTTTCGGTGTGCCTCGCAAAGCCCCTTCCCGTTCGTGCAGTAGTAATAATGGTGCCCCTTGTGAACGCTGGCAGTCAAAGCACATCCGCAGGACTGACAACGAAGAAAACCCCTGTAAGGAAAAAAGAGCTTCTGCTTCTTAGAATGCGTTTTGCCGAATAAGACATTTTGTGCGTTGTCAAAGAGTTCCTTAGAAATCACCGGTTCGTGGCGACCTGGATAATATTTGCCGTCTTTGACCATAATGCCGTAATAGAATGGATTGGAAAGAATTGTATGAACTTTACTTTTACAAACTTTGAAACCACCACGAGTGCGAAAGCCTTGTTCATATAAAAGATTAGTAACGTCTTTCAGGCTGTAGCCACCAGTGGCATAGAGCTCAAATAGTTTTTTAACAAATGACGCACGAGGCGGATCCAGGGAAAGCGTCTTGTCGGCTTTATTATTCAAATATCCAAAAGGTGCCGAACTTGGCCAACCGCCACTTTCTAATTTTGCTCGATTGCCTCGCTTCACGTTCACGCTCAAATCATCTGAGTATTTTTTGCCGACACCAAAATCAATTACGAGCATAAACTTATCAATCGGATTATCAGTGATGACTTTATCAATAGTGCGAATTTCTTTGATGTTGCCATTTTCTAAAAGATTGATAATCATGCCAGCGTCAACGATATTTCTTGAAAGGCGGTCTGGCTTCCAAGCAACCACCACACAATCTTTTTGCTTCTCGATATAGGCAAGCATCTCATTGAAAATCGGACGGCCAACTTTTTTAGCCGACATGCTTTCTTGATAAACTTTGTCAATCTGAAAACCTAACTTTTCTCCCATACGAGAAAGCTCATTTATCTGAGCTGGAATCGACATTGCTTGTCGTTCCTCTTGTTCGGTAGATTTTCGAGCGTAAAGTATGTATTTCATAATTTATAACTTACTTGAATTATTTAATAAAATCAAGCAAATAAATTTTTTAAGTCAAATTGGCTATAGTTAACCCCATCAAGGTATTTATTAGAAAAAATTGTTTTATATGTTGGTTGCGCAGAAGAAAGGTTATAAAGACTTTTTAATTCTTGTATGATTTTGCTATCAAAAATTTTTTCTGGTTGCTCTAAATTTTTAGAACAAAAATATTTCTTCTTACGAAACATTTTTTCATTATTGCCATCCTTGCTTAAGTATTTGCAAATGTAAGCCCCAAGATTATTTACATCTTTAATTTTGTTTATTTTAACATAACCAAATGTCCAGATATCACGCAATATCTGATTTTCGATGTAAGGCAAATTACATAAAAAATGATAATGAATAGATCCGCGCTTTTGAAATTCAATGATGGAAAGATATTTTAAATCAGAATATTGATATTTTAATCGCATAATGAATTTGTTGAAGTGACGATTAGCTATTTTAATATCTTGTAAATTCTCGACAAAAGTTAGTGTCACAAATTTATCAAAGTCTTGGTTACTATTAACAAGGCGCTTGATTTTTGTCCGAGTGCGAGAAATATTATCATCGCGCTTTCCTTTCAAACTATCTCCTATGGAGAAATCGATTTTCAATTGTTCCGGTTCTTGTTTGGGTTTTTTCTTTTTGATAACTTTGTAATCCTTGAACATGGGTCTTGGATATTGGTAATACTCAAGGATATTACCAGACATAATAATTTTTTCGGTGTATATCATATAATTTATTTCTGTTTAAGTGAGGTTATAATCAAGTTAAGTAATGCGGTAGTCTCCGCGCGCGCCCTGCGGGCACGCGGTATCCTCCCGCATTGAATCAAATATGATCAATAAATCAGCCAATGAATCTAGGTATTCATCGGCTTCTTCTTCTGAAATCGTCAAAGCATAGTATTTTTCAAAATACTCTTTGATTCGATTTCTCAGTTCTTGACTAAATTGATAAGACATGAAAAAACCACATTATTGCTAATGTGGTTACGATAGATTATTTGATTGCTTAAATATAAGGCAAACTAGGATTTCTTAGATGGAACGTTTTTTCTCACTTCGTCTTTAAGTCTTTTAATTAGCTTTGGAACATCTTGATAAGAAATCTTCCTTTTGTTAAAACGTTCATCATTATTGATAATTTTTGTTATTTCTATTGCCTTTTTACCTTCTCGCTTCAATTTTAATATTTCGGCTTAATTAAAAATATGGGAGGCTAAAATTATCAGTTTGTGGCATACTAAAGCGGTAAATTAACTACTCATTAAAATGCCACGAATATGTCACTCAAAAAAAATGCCCGGTATGTAA
>Ga0114951_10003340_pt1 | contig 16690 bp, 21 predicted proteins | sample AM7aDNAmetaG_FD_88677 | JGI IMG/M metagenome (GOLD analysis project Ga0114951, IMG submission 88677) | Freshwater microbial communities from Finland to study Microbial Dark Matter (Phase II) - AM7a DNA metaG | ecosystem: Environmental > Aquatic > Freshwater > Lake | place: Finland: Lake Alinen...
AGATGGATTTTTTGGAAAAACAAAAACGCTCCTGCGAGTCCACAGAGGACTGACGCAAGAGCGCAGATACAAACTAATTCAAGAAATTTTGGAAAAATAGCCTCCCGATTGTTTAATTAACCCGGATTATAGAACTAACAAGAATGCCTACAATGGCGGTTTTTTTCTTTCCAAAACGCTTCGTGACGTCTCCCACAATCCAGCCCACAAAGAGTGCCGGCACAAGATAGGCAGTCAGGATCAACCCTCCGAATCTGCCAAAATGAGCACTTTCGGCAAATAGTGGCGCGAGAGTCCAAAAAAAAGACTCTACGAAATAAATGAAGAACGTGACAAATAGTACCGGAGTCATCAGTGTAGCCAACTTTTTCCATAGATGAACCTCCAATAACAGATTTCTCTTTCTGACACATTGTTCAGCTTCTTTGGCAAACGGATATTTTCTTATGATCAAGATAAGCATAAAAAATAACGCAATTCCAATAACTAGAAACATCCAACTAACTGCAAAAACATGCCAATAAACTCCAGCGGCAATGACTAGTCCGGCAATAAGTGGGCCAAGGACATCTGCTAGGGCTCTAAAAAATTGAATAATTCCGAAGTTAGCTGCATGCTCTTCTTTTTGAGTGTATCTGCCGACAAAATTAAACGCCCCGAAAGCATACAGATCATAGTAGATGCCCCATACAGCCACCGCAATCAAAAAAAGCCAGATCGTTTTTGCTTGTGAAAGTAAGAGTGGATAAAAAAGACAAATGGCAAACATCACCAAAAACATTCTTCTAAAATCAGAATCTTTGAACAATTTGCAGATAAAAAAATCGAATATCGCTCCGCTAATTGAGGATGTTCCGATAATGAGTCCGATCATGCTCACTGAAAGACCACGCTCCTCCATGAGTAGGGGTGTGATATAGGTGAGAATGGTGTCGTAGAGCGTCCAAAAAAATAAAACTAATGCAAATAGAAATATCGGTTTGAGACTCCAATCGCGCTTACTTATTTTTTCTTTGAGTGATCTAAGCATATTAAATATCTTCTTATCGCAACTACCCTAAAAACTTAGCGAGAAGCAAGGTCAGTGCGAAACCATAAATCCCGCCGACAATCACTTCACTGACGCGGTGGCCCATGCGCTCTTTCAGACGGGGGAATTGGTCTTCGTTGATATTCAATTGACGAATGAGCATATTCAAGTAGCGGCCTTGGTCGCCCATGTAAACGCGCAATCTTGCCGCGTCGTCGATGACAATGATGGCTAGGGCCACCGCCACGGCGAAGGCGCCATTTGTCACGCCATCGTAATAGCCGACGGAGGTGACCAGCGCCACGATGAAACCGGTGTGGGCGCTCGGCATGTGGCCGTGGGTCATGGCATAACGCCAATCCCAACCGTGCTTCGAACAATAGGCCACGAATTTAGTCGCTTGGACAACCACGCCCACCACCACCGGCACGAGAAAAATGTAGTATTTTGAGATATCAAACATAATTGTTTGTATTAGTTTTAACTTGTAAAGAAATTATAGCACATTTTAAGCAGTTTTACATAATGTTATAAAGTTGTTAGAATAAAGATGTAATTAATAAATCTAAAAAATATGGGAATAATTCTCTTGGTGATTTTGGTGGTTATCGTGCTCGCTGTCGTGGGGATGTATAATGGTTTGGTGCGTTCGAAAAACCGCGTTGACGAAGCGTGGAGTGATATTGATGTGCAACTGAAACGTCGACATGATTTGATTCCTAATTTGATTGCTACGGTAAAAGGTTATGCGGCGCACGAAAAAGAAGTGTTTGAAAAAGTGACCGAAGCGCGTACAGCCGCCATTTCAGCCGGTTCGACCGGGGACAAAGTGCAAGCGGAAAATATGTTGTCCGGAGCTTTGAAATCTCTGTTTGCGGTGGCGGAAGCTTATCCTGATTTGAAAGCCAATCAAAACTTTTTGGAACTGCAACGAGAACTGACTGACACAGAAGACAAAATTATGGCTTCTAGAAGATTTTACAATGGCAATGTGCGGGACTTCAACACCAAATTGCAAGTTTTCCCGACCAATTTGATGGCCTCTTCTTTGGGCTTCACGGCTCGCGAATTTTTCGAAGCGGAGGAAGGAGAGAAGGAATTACCAAATGTCCAATTCTAATCAGAACCACTGATTCTCACTGATTGACACGTGATTTCACTGATTTAAAAATTCACGTGCAATCAGGATAACCAGGTGTTAATAAGTGGTTCAGACATCTATGACTCTCTATACTCAATCAGATCGTAATATCCGTATGACCTGGCTCTATATCACCGGGTTTTTGGTTTTTGTCATCGGGGTGGGGTATGTTTTTGCCGGCGCGATGGGCAATAGTCTCATTTTGTATATCGCCGTAGCTTTTTCCATTATCATGAGCTTTGCTTCCTATTGGTGGAGTGACAAGATTGTGTTGTCGATGTCGAGTGCCAAACCCATCGATCACGCGACCAATCCCGAGATTTACCACTTGGTGGAAAATTTGTGCATCACGGCCGGACTGCCAGTGCCAAGAATCTATATCATTAATGATAGTTCTCCTAACGCTTTTGCAACCGGTCGCGATCCGGAGCATGGGGTGATTTGTCTCACGACCGGCATTATAGAAAAACTGGAAAAAGTGGAATTGGAAGGCGTCATTGCTCATGAACTTTCCCACATCGGGAACAGGGATATCTTGCTTTCGACCGTGGTGGTGGTCTTGGTCGGCTTTGTCACGCTTTTGGCGGATTGGTTCCGTAATTGGGCTTTTTTCGGCGGGCGTTCTCGTAGCAATGACAATGAAAATGGACAATTGCGTCTGATTCTGATTGTTGCCGCCGTTATTCTTTCTATTTTGGCGCCGATTGCGGCGATAATGATGCAAATGGCCATTTCGCGCAAGCGCGAATTTTTAGCGGACGCTAATGGCGCGCTTCTCACCCGTTATCCGGAAGGCTTGGCCCGTGCTCTCGAGAAAATTTCAGCTGATCCGATGCCGCTCAAGGAAGCTAATCGAGCCACGGCTCATCTCTTCATTGCTAATCCCTTCCGTGGCAAAAATATCGCCAAACTTTTTCTGACGCATCCGCCGATTGAAGAAAGGATAGCTACTTTGCGCGGGATGGAAAAATAATTCCTATCCAATCTTTTAAAGTGTAATTGTTATCTAAATCTATGGGAAATTTTGAATCGAATGTGCCGGAAAATCCAAATGAGACAATTAGACATACTATATTGGAACAGCTTGGGGTAATAGTAGAAGGTGCAGTGAAGGAAATTGTCGAAAGCAGGGGAGATGTTTTACTTGGAAATGTAACCTCGGAAATGATTATGGCGCAGCTTTTCCCGACAAATGAGGTTTTACAAAAGGATACAAAATTGAGAGAAGAGGTGGAAAAGGAATTGATTAGTGTTAAAGAGCGAGGAATAAAATACGAAAGAAGGAGAACTGGAAGCAGTGAGGCCGCGTTAGACTATAAGCGGTTAGCTAAGGGGGCTAGATATGTCGATAGAAAATTGCCAAAGGATAGTTAGAAAATACCTAGAAAGTGTGATAGTATGGATTCAGGAAAATAATATTTTAAAATAGATTGGAGGTGTCATATGGAAGAACAAAAAAATCAAGAACAGCCCGCTCAGGAACAGACTCCGAATGCGGCTCCGAATGCGCAAGTCCCGATGAACGACGACGTGGAAAAAAATAAGCTGATGGCTATTGTAGGCTACATTTTGCCGATCCTTTTCTTTGTGCCGTTGGTCAATGAAGCATCCAAAAATAGTCCTTTCGCCAAATTTCACGCCAATCAACAATTGGTCCTTCTTATTGCAGCTATCGCCGTGGACATTGTTGGAAGCGTTATCCCTCTTCTCGGTTGGTTCATTATTTTGCCGATCGGAAGCGTAGTGATTGTAGTGTTGGCCATCTTAGGAATTGTTAATGCCGCCAAGGGAGAAACAAAGCCGTTACCAATTATCGGTGGATTCAAAATTATCTAGTTTCAGTCGAGCTTTCTGAAAACAGCTCCGACGTCACGTCGGGGCTGTTTTTGTTTCTTCTGGTTGTGATATAATAAAACTACGAATTATATAAAAAAACAGAAAAAAAATTATGAAACGCACAAAAATTGTCGCGACAATTGGTCCAGCCACTGACTCTCGGGAAAAAATAAAACAGTTGATCATGGCCGGCATGAACGTGGCCAGGATAAATTTTTCCCATGGCGATCATGCTTCCAACGGAAAGCTCATTGCCCATATCAAAGAATTACGCACGGAGTTGGCTATGCCGGTGGGCATTTTAGCTGATCTGCAAGGACCACGTATCCGGACAGTCGTGGACGAAGAGGTGGATATAGTCAAAGGTGAAAAAATCATTGTAGTGGACGGACTGGATAGCGCCCAGGTTTCCAACTCCAGATTTCTGGTGCCGAAACAAATATCTGAAGCTAACTTAAAAAACTATAAAGTAGTGGGCTTGGATTGGAAAGGGATTATCGCCGATATTGAAATGGGCCATGACATCCTGATTGAAGACGGATTGATGAAGGTTACGGTAGTGGAAAAATATAAAGATTATCTGGTGGCTAAGGTGAAAGATGGGGGAACAGTCAAGAATCATAAGGGCGTCAACATTCCGGATGCTAAGTTGAATGTCGGCGTAGTGACGGAAAAAGATGAAAAAGATTTGCATTTTGCTTTGGAGAGTGACGTGGATTTCGTGGCCCTGTCTTTTGTGAGCAATGCCCAGGAAATTTTGGACGTAAAAGAAAAAATAAAAAAAATATTAGGCCAAACGGGGCAACTCCCGCAAATTGTGGCTAAGATTGAAAGAAAAGAAGCCATCAAAAATATCGTTGAAATTATCCATGCGGCGGATGTCATTATGGTGGCGCGCGGAGATTTGGGCATTGAGATGGAAGAGAGCCGGGTGGTGATCTATCAAAAAGAAATTACGGCCAGGTGTTTGCGTTCGGCCACACCTGTCATTGTGGCGACGCAAATGCTCAACTCGATGATTGAAAATCCGCGCCCGACGCGGGCGGAAGTGTCGGATGTTTCCAACGCTGTTATTGATCACGCTGACGCAGTGATGCTGTCCGGGGAAACGGCCAATGGAAAATATCCGATTGAAACAGTGCATATCATGAAAGAGATTATCACTAATACGGAAAAATCACCTTTCGATTTTCTGGAACACGGCTTTTTGCGCGACGAAGAAGCCTCTGTTTCCGCCGCCATCGCCCACAGCGCTCATGAGCTTTCCAAGGATATACACGCCGTGGCCATTGTGGCCGCCAGTGTCAGCGGTTTTACCGCCCGTATGATTACGCGCCACCGTCCAGCTAATCATGTTTTTGTGATCACGAATAATGTCAAGACGCACAATCAACTAAGTTTGGTGTGGGGAGTGGAAAGTTTCATCTTGCCAGAGTGTCAAGATTTGGATGAGTTGATCGACCGCTCGGTCGAGGCCTTGAAAGAAAACAAAAAAATCAAAACTAAAGATAAGCTGGTCATGGTAGCCGGCCGCCCCGGCATCGCCAGAGAGCACATGAGCCTGATTAAAGTGGAAGAGGTGGGATAGAGATAAACTAATTAACACGAATTTATGAACGAATCTCCACGAGTGATGCTTGACAAGAGTATGTTTGTAGCATACAATAGTATGCATATAACATACTAAAACAAAAGATGCTTAATTTTACTAAAAAACAAGTGCAAATTCTGGAAATCTTTTTTAATAATCCAGGAAAATCATACTATTTTCGGCAATTGGCGCGCTTGCTTGGAGTGGAACCGGGAGTTTTCCAACGAGATATAAACAATCTGGTGGAGAGAGGAATTTTGACCAGCGAATTTCAGGCCAATACCCGATTCTTTGAGTTGAATGAAAAATATCCATTGTATGCCGAGATAAGAAGTATTTTTTTTAAAACTGTCGGCGCGGAAGGGCAGCTGCGCGCGTTATTTGCCAAAAATAAAAACATTCAATGGGCTTTCATTTTCGGCTCTTATGCTAAAAGAGAAGAAGACGCTCTATCAGACATCGATGTAATGCTGATTGGCCAGGTGAATGAAAAGGAATTCTTGTTAGAATTGAAAAAAATTGAAAAAAAGCTTGATCGAGAAATCAATTACCATATCTATTCTGCTATTGAGTGGAAGAAAAAAAAGGATGACAAGAATTCATTTATTCGAGAAGTGGCTAAAAAACCAAAAATATTTTTAGTGGGCAATGAAAAAAGTTTGTAAAAAATTTATTGAAGCCGGGCTGGCCAAAGAAATTCAAGTAGGGTTTTCTCAGATAGAGAAAGTTATGTTAAAAGCTAGGCGTTGCGTTAAGAGTGCTAAAATACTTTTTGAAAGCGACGATGAAGATGCGGCATTTCAGCTGGCCTATGAAGCGATGCTTTTTGCGGGTCGCGCTCTTTTCTTCTCGAATAATTTGCGTCCCAGAGCGGCTGGCTCGCATAAGATTGTGGTGGATTTTGTGGCGGAAGTTATGGGTCAAGATTTCAAGGTGTTGGCTGATATTTTTGACAATATGCGGCGCAAAAGAAATTATTTGATTTATGGTATTGGTTCAGAAACTTCTAAACAAGAAGCCAAAAATGGAATTGAAAATGCCAAGGAATTTGTGGTGAAAATTGAAAAGATAGTTCAAGCTAAAAATCCACAGAAGAAATTGTTGTGATAAATTTGCTGAAATTTGGTCTAGAAGATCAATAATGTAGAGGTTCAATTTATTGAACCTTATGATGAACGAAGGTTTGATAAATCAAACCTCTACGAAATGCAAAAAACCGCCAATTATCATTAATTGTGCATAGCTTTTTGCGAAATGACGTTTCGTGAAAAGCAAAAATGTTATATAATAAAACCATAGAAATCTAACTTTATTTAAAACAAAACAAAATGAAAAATTTACTCTTACTCTTACTCTCTCTCTCTCTCTCTCGAATAGCAAATTAAAATATCTTGTCAGTCTTGTCTTTCTCTTCGCAATTTTATTGGGAAGTTTTTTTGTGTTTGGGTCCGGCATAAAAGTGCAAGCCAGCTCAGCTTCCAGCTATTGGAAAACATATTTTTCCGGCCAGGAACTGCAAGCGGTGCAGAAGAACGCGCAGAAATATACTTTGGCGCAAATCAAGAACAAAAGCAACCAATGGCACAGCGTCATCACCGGCTTCAACATTAAAAACGGTTCTGTCAGTAATGATGACATTGACAGCGTGGATGCTGGCAAGGTCAAAAACTTGGAGGACACTATTGATCAAAGAATTTCCGAAAGTTCCGCACCACAAGCGTCACAAGATTTTTCCGCTAGTCATTTGACTGGATCATACGCGGCACTAGACGGTTCGCAAATAACTAATATAGATCCAGTTAATATTACGGGTAGCGGAAATCTTAATATTGGTAGTGGTAAGTTATTTGTAGATGCAACAAATGGGAATGTGGGTATCGGGACAACAACACCTTCAGCTAAATTATCTGTTCAGGGCGGTGGTCTATTTTCCGGCGATGTGACAGTAATAGGCAATCTGCAATCCCCATCCCTAATTGGATCGTCAGCTGCTGGAGGAAATCTCACTTTGCAATCTACAAACAATGGAACGAAAGGTGATATATATGCTGGGCCACTTACGATCCATGAATCAGGCAAGAGCCTCAGCATTACTGGTGCCGGAGTCTCACAGCTTGTTTATTTAACATTGTCGGCTAATGGAGCACAGGCACCTATTACAAATACATATGGCCCGGTTGATGTAAATGGTCAGGTTTATGATATGTGGATGCAGAGCTATAACGCAGTAACGCCATATGTAAACTCTCAGCCGGGTTGGGATGAGGCACTTGAAACGCGATATAAGCCACCGTCAGGACCAGGTAATGTGTTGGGGCAACTAGAGCGATACACGCAATTTTTCAGTCTAGATAGATTAACTACGTTCCGACCAGACAATACGACAGTTGATTTGGCTACTAATAGTGCTGCTAAAGATTTCGAGGTGAATCATTTCTCTGTAACGAATCAAGCCGCTAACAGAACGGTTTTTGATTTGGATACGACAGGATTAAATGCGACTGTTTCTATGATAGGCACCAACGGACAAACGGCGCATCTGATTGATTGGTATAGTACTACAGGGACTTTACGTTCATATATTAAGTCAGATGGTCATCTATTCACTCCTGATGTTACTGGCTCTGAGGTTAGTAATGGTAATCTCACCTTATCTAGCACAAGCAATTCGACCAAAGGAAGAATTTTATTTGGTACGTCGGCTTATGATGAAGCAACTAATCGATTAGGGATAGGAAAGGATAGTCCTGGTTATGGAGTTGATGTTATTGGAGGCATTAACACAGATGGAGTTGTTGATTTTAGAGGTATACATCGAATTTCGGGTAGCGATTCGAACCTTTACATTTCTAATGGCTCTACTGGCTATGTGGCCTTCGGAGCGGGTGGTGTAGGTTTGTATTTTAGAAATCCTAGTTCGGGTCAACGGCTTGTACTCCAAACGGGTAGTGCAGATACTATTGGTCAAGTCACTATGGGAGTCGCTGGTCAAAGTGCAGACCTGACACAGTGGCAAGATAACAATGGAAATGTATTAAGTGTTGTGAGCAATAACGGCAATATTGGTATTGGCACGACAACTCCCGCCGTCGCTTTGGATGTCAATGGGCAAGTTAAAATGAAAATAGAATCTTCACAACCTTTCGCTTGTGACGCGACTCATAGTGGCACGATTGCTCTGACGAGTGCTTTTCGAACGTGTGTTTGCAAAGGTCCTACCACCACCTGGGTTTTCACGACTGACGGCAATACGACTTGTACTTGGTAAAAAAGTTAATGATTTTAGCTATGACAAAAAACAAAAAAATAATTAGTATCGCTGTTGGAATTGTTGTCTTGGTTTTATTACTTTTTGGCATTTGGAAAAAGTTTTTATTTAAACATAATTCATTGCGACAACCATTAGCCTCGATTGAATACAAAAATCCAAAATCAGACAATACTGATGCCTATGCGCAGTGGCAGACCTATGACAACAAAAAATATGCTTTTCAGATGAAATATCCCCCTGATTGGCATGTATTTTCTGACGACGCGGAAGTTAATCTGACCGAGCGAAAACTGAACGGCGAAACAATCAAACAAGGCGGTTCGCTTTTCTTTTCCAATAAGGACAACCTTGACTATACCCAAGAATCCAAGCCGGCTGATTTTCATCTCTTGGGGCTTATGGTTTATGAAAAACCCAATACGACGCTGGATGATTTCGCCAAACTCCTGGGTTTTACTGAGGCGACCGGCACGCAAAGCTTGGTTTTTCAAGCGAACAACCTGACCGGGCAAGAATACACATCGGTGGGCGCAACGGACAGTGAACCGCGCGTGGCCATCATCTTCAAAAACAATGACACTTTCTATGTCTTTCATCTGGAATTCACCGGCGGCGACCAGAATGTTTTGAAAAGTATGGAAGAGATTGTGGGGACTTTGCAGGTGGGGAATTAGATACCCACCCAAGTACCCAACCTATATGACGACGTAGAGACGCAGCAGTACTGCGTCTCTACGTCGGTTAGGATGTCTTTTTTTGCGCACTTTCGCAAATGTTTCATTAAAAAACCACCTAACTTTTATGGCTAAGTGGTTTTTTGATATAGCTGAAGGAATATTATTTCTTTTTCTTGGAAACCACTTTTTTGGTTTCGGCTTTGGCTTTTCTGACGCGTTCTTTTTTGACCGGCGCCGTTTTCTTCTGGGCAGCTTTTTCGGCCAATTTCTTGAAGCGGTCGACGCGGCCGGTGGTGCTCATGACCTTCTTCTTGCCGGTATAAATCGGGTGGCAAGCGCTGCAAATTTCCACTTTCATCTCTTTAATGGTTGAGCCGACTTCAAACACATTTCCGCAAGCGCAGATGATTTTAGCGTCGTGATAAGCAGGGTGGATGTTCTTTTTCATGGTTTATATATGAATTAGGCTGGTTACATTTACTAGAGTAATCTAGCATATAAAAATATAATTGACAAGAGGGCGCGGGGCTGATATATTAGATGAGTACTTTTTAGTACATAAATCTCATATTTTTTGGGCTTTATCCTGCCCTGACATGCCGTCGGGGATTAAGAAGCTCATCTGTCGGCCTGGCCGCCAAATGAACAAAAAATAGCGGACCCCGATATTTTCGGGGTATTAATAAATTAAGGAAAAACACATGACAGAGGAAAAAGTGGAGGCGGTCGAAAAGACCGAAGTGAAAAAAGTGAGCAGTAATCCGGCAGCGGATTATTTTGCCAGTGTTGATTTTTCAAAACTGGGAGTGAAGATCGAGGACATGTTCAAAAGTGGCGTCCACTTCGGGCATCACAAATCTCGTCGGAACCCGAAGATGAGCGAATATATTTTCGCGACCAAAAATGATATCAACATTTTTGACTTGGAAAAGACCAAGGTGAAATTGGAAGAAGCCATGCAATTTTTGGCTGCCGTGGCGGCGACTGGTGGAGAGATCCTTTTTGTGGGCACCCGGAAGCAAGCCAAAAAAATTGTGGAAGCGGCCGCCGCGCAATGCGCTATGCCTTATGTGACAGAGCGATGGCTGGGTGGTACTTTCACCAACTTTTCCAATATTTCCGTGCGGACTAAATATTTGCGAGACGGTTTGGAAAAAATGGAGAAAGGCGAATTTGCCAAATATACGAAATTTGAAAGGATGAAAAAAGCGGAAGAACTGGAACGGATGGAAAGAAGAATGGGCGGCATTAAGAATATGCAGAAATTGCCAGCGGCAGTTTTTGTGACTTCTATCTTGGAAGATAATTTAGCCATCAAAGAGGCGATCAATAGAAATATTCCAATTGTGGCTTTGGCTGATTCTAATACCAGTCCGGTCGGCATCGATTATCTGATCCCTGCCAACGAGGACGCTGTTTCCTCGCTCCGCTTGATGCTTTCCTACATCACTAAAGCTGTTCTAGAAGGTAAGGCTAAGAAAGTGGTGGCGAAGGTGGAAGAAGTCAAAAAGGCCTAATAAGTTATTTAGCTAAAATTAAAATATGTTGGAAAAAATAAAAAAATTAAGAGAGCAAACTGGGGCGGGTATGGTGGACATCAAAAAAGCTTTGACCGAAGCGGAGGGCGATGAAGCTCGAGCGATTGAAATCTTGCGTGAAAAAGGTTTGGAAAAAGCTTCTAAGAAAGCGGCCCGAGAGACGCAAGAGGGCGCGGTGGTCAGCTACACCCATTCCAACTCCCGCGTGGGCACGATTGTTAAATTGCTTTGTGAAACTGATTTTGTGGCCAGGAATGATGAGTTCAAGGCTTTGGCTGTCGATATTGCCATGCACATCACCGCCATGAATCCGCAGTTTGTGCGACCGGAAGATGTGAGTGAAGAAGTGGTGGCGAAAGAAAAAGAAGTTTGGGCTGAGCAGCTGAAGGAGGAAAAGCAACCCGAGCAGATGATTCCTGGCATTCTTCTCGACAAAGAGAAAAAGTTTCGCGAAGAAATTTCACTCATGACGCAGCCTTTCGTGAAGAATCCGGAGCAGACCATAGAAGCACTTATCAATGAAAAGATCGCGAAGATCGGGGAAAATATCCAAGTGGGAGAATTTCGCCGCTTAGAATTATAGTTTTAAAAATATGTCCCATGTTTTAGTTTCCATATATTCCTGGGAGGCTTCCCGGATTTGCGACGCGGGATCTTTTGCTGTGAAAAAAGGTTCGCAAGTGATTGTTTCCTTGGAAAGCGGCAATGAACTGGGCACTGTTTCTGACACACAGGCGGCCAGCATTGGGGAAAAGGCGGAAAAAGTGATTAGACTGGCCACGGAGCATGATATTGAAATTTACGAAAAGTATGAGAAAGAGAAAGAAGAATTTTTGAAGTTCTGTCACAAAGAAGTGAAGCGACAAGAGCTTCCGATGAAGATCATCGACGCGCGGATCAGTTTGGACGGCAAGCAGATCACTTTTGTTTTCACGGCGGACATCCGCGTGGATTTCCGAGAATTGGTCAAGAACATTTCCAAAGAATCCAAGCGTGGCGTGCGGATGCAGCAGATCGGCAGTCGCGATGAAGCTCGGAAATTGGGCGGTTATGGCATTTGCGGTCGGGAAGTCTGTTGCGTTAAGTTTCGCGGTAGCATTCCTAGCATTACGACGGATATGGCCAAGGTGCAACAGATTGCCCACCGTGGCTCTGATCGGATTTCGGGACTCTGCGGCCGGCTGATGTGTTGCTTGGCTTATGAAGCTGAACAATACCGCAGTCTTTTGGCTGGCATGCCAGAACTCTATAGTGTGGTCAGCACCAAAGAAGGCCGAGGGACTGTGATTGAGATAAACGCCGGCACGCAAGAGATCAAAGTTAAGACAGAGAATGGAAAATATGTGATTTTTAAAAAGGAAGATTTGTAATAAACGCGGACCCGTATTTAGCCTAGATAAAAACCAACCAATCAGATGTTGTATTCCATTATCCCACCGGCGTTAGTGCTCGCGAGCCTGGCCGGAATCATAATTTTTCTCATGAAAAAAGCGCCCGCTGTGGCGCGTTTGGAAGATAATCAAAATTTAAACTCCGCGGAAGAGGAAAAGGAAAAAGAGCTGGCGGCCAGATATGCCGCGTTGAAAAAGGAAAATCGCAAATCTTTCAAGGATAAAATAGTTGTGAAAGTGACGGCGGCTGGTTTGTTTTTTGTCAATTTTTTCAGTGCTGGAAAATCTACGCTGCAAAAAATCAATGATGGTGCTAAGGCGAAAATCGAGGCCAACCGGATTGCCAAAAATCATAAAACACAAAAAGAAGCGCAGGATGATTTTTTTCGCCGAAGAGCAGATAGTCAGATCCAAATAGTCGACGAAGAACAATATTTCCCGGAAGCGGCGCCGGCCGAAACATTGGAAGAAACAGAAATGGCTGTGAAAAAAGAGGAGTCGGAAAGCAAGGCTGAGAAGAAAGATCTTTTTGAAAAAATTCTCATCGATCGGATTGCGAGCAATCCGAAAGACATCGAAGCCTATGAGCGACTGGGGGAATATTATTTGGAAATTGAAAATTGGGAGTATGCCAAGGAATGTTTCAAGCAAGTGATCAAGCTCAATCCAAGAAGCATCAATGCTCGAAGCAGGATGAGAAAGTTGGAAAGGATCCTGAGCAAACGCTAGCAGTATAATTAAATATAGCCGGCATAGCTCAATGGTAGAGCAACACTTTTGTAAAGTGAAGGTTGCGGGTTCGATTCCCTCTGCCGGCTCAGGAACAAAAATAAATGTAATTTGGAATGCATATAAAAACAAAAGGCTATATTGCTGAAATGTATGTAGCTGCTCGCTTGATAGAGGATGAGTGGAGAGTATTGATTCCTGTTGGCGAAAATAACAGGTATGATTTAGTTGCAGAACGAGATGGTAAATTTATCAGAATTCAGGTAAAATATATTACACCGAAAGATGGGGCATTGGATGTCAATTGTAGAAGTAGTAATAATTGGTCAGTTTTGCATTATACGCCCGAAGAAATAGATGTGATTGCTGCGTTTAATTCAGATAGTAAATCAATTTATTATATACCTGTTTCCAAGATAAATCATAGTTCATTTAAATTAAGGATAAATTCAGCAAAAAACAACCAAAAAACGAAAATTCATTTTGCGGATGATTTTACTGAATTGAAATGAAAGTATATTGGGTCGGTGGCAGAGTGGTCAATTGCATCAGACTGTAAATCTGACGCCGCAAGGCTTCGGGGGTTCGACTCCCTCCCGGCCCACAAGACATATGAACATTCCATGTTCTTTGTTTGCCGTTGTAGCTCAGTTGGTAGAGCATTTCCATGGTAAGGAAAAGGTCTCCGGTCCGATTCCGGACAACGGCTCAGCGTGGATAAGGAGTAAGCGTAATCAATTATAAATAAATTTTATGGCACGAGAAAATCTGGTCAAGATGAAATGCAGCGTATGCAATTCCATCAATCATTTCACCAAGCGCAATAAGAAGAAGATCAAGGAGAAGTTGGAGCTGAAAAAATTCTGCAAAAAATGTAGAACAAATACAGTGCATAAGGAAATGAAATAGAGCCCGGTTGCGCCGGAATTTTCAATTCACAAATTTTCAATTTTCAATGAATTTTCAATTCTTTAATTTTTAAATTTTAAAATTGGGATTTGTTTGAAAATTGAAAATTGGAGTTTGAAAATTCCATGCGAAGCATGGCTTGCGGGTGTAGTTTAGTGGTAGAACGGGGGTCTCCAAAACCCTTGGCGGGAGTTCGATTCTCTCCACCCGTGCGGACATAAAAAGAGGCCTTGAGTGGGCTCTTTTTTGATGCTCATACGCCAAAATATTGCTATTCTTAAAAAACCGCCATATGCCTGTGGACATTACCACATGTTCTTGACATATTCCAAGCGTGTGCTTTAATTGTGGTATATGAATAATTCAACCAACATTGTTAGTCGACGCAGAAACTCATCAGTCATGAGGTCGCTTGATAGTGTTGTCTTCTGCTAAATAAACCTTCTTAGAATTTTAAAACATTTTCAAGCGATCTCATGAGGAGGTCGTTTTTTGTTGTTTGAAAATTTAAAAAAGGAGATCAGATATGAAAACCTATGAATTTGATGTGCGTGTATACTCGAGATATATTAGGGGTTGGTTTGAGGATGGGGATAGGCGAAAGTATAGTATTTTTTCAGAATCGGATGATCAGGATAGATTAGAGCGGCTCGGACACGGATGTTATCTGGAATGTGCAGATAGATTTTTTCTGCCAGCTGAAAAGTTGATAATTCTTGGATTAAGACATGCCGGACTATTGTATTATCCTGGTGTGCGGGGATATCGCGTAAAAGACTGGAATAAGTATCATTGTGTAATTACGGTAGATGCTATGGCCATAAGCAACGCACCTGATCCTAGAGAGAGCATCGATATATCTCATTACACACCCTATTGGGTGAATGGCTATTCTAATCAGGAAATGGGCATTATGGAAAGAATCCAGAAATTTTTTGGTCCAACTGCAGATGTTATAAATGATGATCGCATGTCTATGACGGGATGTTCATCTGATTAATCAGCAATAGCTCTGTTCTTGCTAAAACCATCTTTTCAATATTTATTGGAAGGGTGGTTTTATATTTTTTTAGTATAAAGTTATATTTCTAAGTTTAAGTTCGGAACGTAGATATTTTAATTTATATTCATAAGCATAGTTCTAGCGTCCTTCACGACCCCCTGCATTTAAAAAGAATTACGTAATTAATTACGTAATTCTTTTTGTTTTTGCCAAAAGCCTTAAATAAGCGTAAGCTGGAGGTGGATAGGGAGACACCTACTTAAAAATGGGCGAGTCGAGGACCAGCCCACAACTGTCCGAAACATCCATAAAATGGTATAGTTAAAGCACTTTTAAAATAAAAATCAATATAAAGTGTATGAAAAGAGGCAAAATTGAGTGTGCAGATCTCTTTAATATGATTCCGAAAGATCTTCTACAGAACATAGAAAAAGAAACAAACGTAAACCACCAAGTTAAAAAATTATCGGGAATCTTAACCTTGAAACTCCTTTTGTTCTCACTGCTAAACTCCGAGAGAGTTAGTCTGCGAGTAATGGAAGAAATTTTCAATTCTGATCAGTTTAAGGTTTTTTCTCAAAAAGGAAATCGAAAAACAAAACACTCAACAATCGGTGACCGAGTTTCCCATATCAACTCTGATTTTTTCGAAAAGATATTTCTGGAACTTGGCGTTAAATTCCAGCCACTGACAAAAAACAAAAAGTCATCTAAGCATTTCAAAAATATTTGCATCCATGATTCCACGATGGTTAGCTTGTCTGCCAAGCTTCTGACTATCGGGATTGCTTCCGGGAGTGATGTCAAAAGACAGATCAAATTCAGTGTTGGCCTACAAAACTCACTGCCTAAGAATGTGGTCCTGTTCAAAAATCAAGAAGAGATAAGTGAAGACATTGCACTCAGAAAATCAATAATTGACGCAAATTACAGCCCCAAATCAATAGTTCTATTCGACAGAGGTTTACAGAAGAGAAAAACACTACTAGAATTTCGTGATAAAAATATTTTGTTTATCACAAGATTAAAAAGCAATACCCAGTATACCCAAACTAAAAAATTCAAGGAGGTAAATGGAAGAAAAACAGACACATTGTTACTTAAAAAAGATATCCTCATTGAACTTACCAGTAAGAATCAAAAAATTGCCGAGAATGAATTCAGATTGATTGTGGCCACCTCGCTAAAAACTCAAGAAACATTTTCCTTTCTCACAAATATTTTTGATTTGAATGCCCGTGAAATTGCCGACCTATATAGAAAGCGTTGGGAAATTGAAGTATTTTTTAAGTTTTTAAAACAAGAGTTAAATTTTAAACATTTTGTTTCTAGAAGCGAGAATGGAATTAGAGTGATGATGTACGCCACTCTGATTCTGGCCTTACTCATTTTAGTTTACAAGGAGAAAAACAAGATTTTAAGTTACAAGATTGCAAAGATCAGATTTACCAATGAACTGGATATGGAAATTACCAAAGAGATAGTTTTGGCCTCTGGTGGCAGCATTTCTAAGTTTAATAAATGGAAAAGTTCCCACTATACTTAGTTGAAAACGAGGTTTCGGACAGCTGTGG
>Ga0114951_10003341_pt1 | contig 16688 bp, 14 predicted proteins | sample AM7aDNAmetaG_FD_88677 | JGI IMG/M metagenome (GOLD analysis project Ga0114951, IMG submission 88677) | Freshwater microbial communities from Finland to study Microbial Dark Matter (Phase II) - AM7a DNA metaG | ecosystem: Environmental > Aquatic > Freshwater > Lake | place: Finland: Lake Alinen...
CCGCTCACACATGCTGAGCCTCTTCGCTGCGCGACGCCCTCAGCAAGTCGCACAATGTGGCGTTACGTGTCATGTCGGGGCTTTGTGAAGGCCAGCGTCGCGCCAGTCCCCACCCACCGGCCAAGCCGGGGCGCAACCATGATCAGCGGCACGGATGGCGACGGCGGCGCCGGTGAGGCCCGAAGATTTGCGCGTTGCGCCCCAAAATCCGCGTGGACAGTGTTTTTTGACTCCACCAGTAGGCCGAGCACACATTACCGAACCTTCCGCTTTCACATTCCGATGTTAAGAAAATACTTATGGGGGGTGGTGTCGGTGGGCTTGACGTGGCAGGATGCCCCGCCCCGCCCCATGCGCCACCGGCCGCGCCGCACGCCCAGCCGAAACGCCTCCGGGTATACTGGCGGGTATACCCGGAGGATTTCGTGGGTTGCGTGTGTGTCGGCGTGAGATTGCAGAAGCCCTTGCGGGCATGGACTGTTCGAAATGGCGGCCCCAACGGGATTCGAACCCGTGTACCCAGATTGAGAATCTGATGTCCTAGGCCTCTAGACGATGGGGCCAACACGGCGGAGAATAGAGAGATTACTGTGAAAATCAAGAGATTCCACAAAAACACGGCGAGACACACGCAACGAAAAAGTTGCGCCGTGATACCCGAAGTGATACCCGGCGGCGTTTTGGCTGGGCGCGCGGTAATCCTTGAACGAACGAACCGACCGGCGCACAATGCTGCCGGCCAAACGATAAGCGGCAGCGGGCTTAGCGGCTCGCGTAGGACCGGGCGGGGCTATCTCCCCGCCCGGTCCACCGCCAACGCTGGAGATAGACGGCGACATGAAACGACAACAGAAACCAACCGAAGAGCAAATCAAGCGCGAAGAGCGCGAGAAGTGGGCGGAGATACCGAAACGCCCGCAACGCGCCCCCGAAGCCGAAGATCACTTTAACGCGGCGCACATCCTGGCCCGCGACGAAGGCGTTGACGCCGACGCTTTAGCCCACAGCGCATCAAGGAGAGAAACTTGGTATGCGTTGCGGCGTGCCGAATTTTCTGACAACGAGCAGGCCGTTGTGTTGGCGTGCGGGGATACCCTGAGTGGCGCACGGCCCACAGTGGCCGACATTGCCAGAAAGACGCAATTACACCGGCACACCGTCGAAAATATCTTGACCCGCCCGAAAGTGCGGCGTTGCCTTCAAAACTTGCGCCGCGGCACGCTGCCGGCACCCAACACACAACCCGCCCCGACTGAGACGGGCACGCTGCCCGGCTTGCTGGCCGAGTTGCGAGACAACCTTGCCAACGAGCGGGCTGCCGCGTGGCACTACTGCGGAATTATAAAACCCGCTGGAGACTGGGGTGCAGCCCACAAATTCCAACGTGTTTGGAAGATACGAGACGAGATTGCTGACCTGACAGGAATCGAGCAAAAAGAAAATTTTACTGGTTGTCCGCTTAACCTTTTCTGGCAAACGATTGTCAAATGCGTGCGCACCGATCCTGCGACACTGACCAACGGCACAGGAATGGACTGGCCGGCGAAGCTGGCTGAGATCATCACGGCGGCAAATTACGGCAACAAAGCGATGCGCAGAGAAGCCCGTAAAGCGCTGGCTTTGTTCACTCACAGTCGCAGGCGCGGGACCGCTATCGGATACGATAAGCACGGGGCATGGGATTGCTTTTATAGATTATGCGGACAACTGGGGAAGTTACGGCGCGAGTACCAAAAAACATTTGGCGACAAGATCCCCGCACGGCTGGCCGCGTTACGGGCGAAACACCCCGGCGAGTTGAATGGCGACTTTGCCGATGATAAGAAATTGCAGAAAGTCTTGAACGGTAAACCGCGGGCCGTGGCTATCGAGCTGGCCGCAAGCGTTTCCGGCACAAGTGCCGATTATTGGCACGACCTTGTCAACGCCGTGGAATCAGTTAAGCACCCCCGCAACCCATAGCCTCCAGCCCGCTGTCCAAGCCAAAACCCACCTTTGGCGGGCTGCCGTTGGACATTTCGCCCTACTGTTGAAGGCACACAGTTGCCAACAACAAAAAATAAAGGTGCGAAATGACAGACGCTGAAAAACTTTTGATCGAGCGACGCCGCCGCGGGTTGGCGGGTTGGGAGTTGGCATCGGCTGCGGGCATTTGCCCGACGACATATTCCAAGATCGAGAACGGCCAACGCGAGCCGACATTCGAGCAAAAATTGGCGCTTGCTCGTGTGCTGGGATTGGAACCGGAAAAACTCTTTCAGCAGGTGGCGGCGTGAGCGTCGAGGCCATTGCGGCGACATCGGCGCGGATTCACGCGACGCAACGCGAAGCGATGGCGCTGCCCGCCCCACAGCCACACCCGGAACGCTTGTTTTCACTTGAACAAATTCAAGCGGCGGGCTGCTTCTCACGTTCAACGCTTTACCGGCTACGGCACGGGGGCGGGCTTCGCACGATCACGATTGCCGGGCTTGTGCGTGTGCGTGAGCGCGACTGGCTGGCGTGGCTGGACAAGAACGCTACGGCCGCAACCGAGGGTTGCAGCACGACGTGAGTAACCTTGCCGCATTGCCCAGCCGCACAAGGGCGTTTCTGGAACACGGAGCGCCCGAGGGCCAGCGCAACCGCGAGGCGTTCGAGGCTGCCGCACAACTTCGCGACGCCGGGATTGTCGAGGGCGACGCCCTGGCCCTTGTCGAGACCGGCGCGGCCCGTTGTGGACTGGCAACCAATGAAGCCCGCGGCGCCGTCAAATCGGCATACCGCAAGCCGGCCCGAGAGCCGATCGTCACCACCCGGAACGGCGGCAACAATGGCAAGCGGCACGTTGTAGCCCGTTACGATTACACCGATGCGGCGGGCGTATTGCTTTACCAAGTCGAGCGCACCGACCCGAAGGGCTTTCGCCAACGTCGACCGGACGGCAAGGGCGGCTGGCATTACAATCTTGAAGGCGTGGCCCGCACTCTCTACCGGCTGCCGAAGCTGGCCAACGCTGCCGAAGTCTGGATTGCCGAAGGCGAGCGCGACGTTGAAACGCTTGAAGGGCTGGGGCTGGTTGCGACCACCAACAGCGGCGGCGCGGGCAACTGGCCCAAAGATCACGCCACACACTTTCATGGCAAGCACGTTGTTATCATCCCCGACGCCGACGCACCCGGCAGAGATCACGCCGACCAAGTGGCGCGGGCGTTGCATGGCGTTGCTGAAAAAGTCCGTGTGTTGCGATTGCCCGAAGGCGTCAAAGATGTTTCGGAGCTTGCTGCCACCTACAGCGACACCGGCGAACTCACAGAGCGACTTTCGTTGCTGGCCGAAGGCGCGGCAGAGTGGCGACCGAAGCCCGACGCCGACCCGACACACGAAGCCGACGCGGCGCCAGAAGCCGGCACGGCTATTGTGCGCCTACTGGCTGAGTTTCGAGTTGCCAGCGACCTGACAACCGACCCCCGCAATTTACTGGGGCGGCGTTTTCTTTGCCGTGGCGGGGCGCTGTTACTGGCCGGCCCGACCGGCATAGGCAAGTCGAGCCTACTGCTACAAGCCGCGATCACTTTCGCCCTGGGGCGCCCACTTTTCGGCATTGCCCCAGCGGGCAAACTTCGCACGCTGTTGATTCAAGCGGAGAATGACGACGGCGACGTTGCGGAAATGAGGGACGGCGTTTACCGCGGGCTGGGCTTGACCGACCAAGAGCAAGCCGACGCTGGGGCCGCCGTGCAAGTCGTTTGTGAGAGTGTGGCAACGGGCGGGCAGTTTATCGGATTGGCCGGCGAACTGATTGCCGAACACCGGCCCGACTTGTTTTTGATAGATCCGCTTTTCGCATATTGCGGCTGCAATGTTTCCGATCAAGAGGCAATGAGCGGCTTTCTCCGCAACGGCTTGAACCCGCTACTACAGGCGCACGGCTGCGGGCTGATACTGGCTTGCCACACGAACAAGCCGGCATCGGGACGGGAAAAGCCCGACTGGAAGGCCGGCGACTTCGCCTATTTGGCCAGCGGCAGCGCGGAGTTGGCGAACTGGGCGCGGGCAGTTGTCGGCATCCGTAGCATCGGAGCGCACAGTGTTTTCGAGATCGTGCTGGGAAAGCGCGGCAAACGAGCCGGCCTTGTCACCGCTGACGGCGACCCGCGATACAGTTTCTTTATCAAGCACGCTGCCGCCGGTATCTGCTGGGAACTAGCAACCGACGCCGACCTTGAAGGCGACGGCAAGCCGAAGCCCGGCAAGCCCGAACTGTTGCGGCTAATTCCAAAGCTGGGCTGCATCGGGCAAGCCGCACTGCTGAACGAAGCCGGCGCAATCGGCGTAGGCAAAAACCGCTGCCGCGACTTGTTGGCGGAACTTGTCGAGTGCACGGCGCTTTACCAGTGGCGCACCCCCCGCCCCGGCACCCGCGACGCGATCAGTTACAGCCTACAGCCGCAAGACAAGGGGGCCGCTTGAACACCCCCGCCAGATGTTCACGGAGATATTCACGGCTGTTTTTGACCCGTGATTATCTCACCGGCCAAAGATCACTGAGACATATTCACGGGGGGCTATTTATCTATAGCCCCCGTGAATATCTGTCTCACGGCGGCATGAAGATGTTCACGGAGATATTCACGGGCGGAAATGCAGGCGTGCAGATGTTCCAAGCTTCACGACGGCCGCCCAACCTCGACGCCCGACCCACCCACAGCGCCGCTCGTGTTTCGACGGGTCCTTTGGACGAGATCGGCCGAGGTACTCTAGCTACGAAAGCAGTCGGGAGGGTAGTAGATATTTCCTGTGACCGGCCAAAGGGACGTAAAACATGAAAAACACCATCACCCTCGACCACGAATTCATTGTTTCCCAATTGGCCCTCACGGATGTTCGTTTCTGGCCATTACGCCGTGGGACATTAGGTCAGACGGCGGAATGGAGTGCTCAACGGGACTATCGTTTGGACGGTATCCCGCTCACGCCGGATGATGCAGGCGACCGCAAGATTGAGGAAAGACGGCGTAACCGGCTCGCCGAGGCCGGCACGATCGAGATCGTGAGAGGCAGCAAACGCGACCGAGCTATCGGTACAAGATTGACAAATTCCGCTGACTGGAAGACACGAGCAGCATTGGGCAGGCCGGGCTTGCATGAGTGTTTGAAGTTGATGACCAAAATGCAGGCACTCGTGACCGCTGGCCGATTTTCGCCTGCATGGGATGACCGCCGATTTGTGTCCGAGTTGGATCTGGCCGGGCTGGACACCTACGACGCCCGCGGGGGTTGGCGCACGAAGGTTTATCAGGCGGAGTTTAGCTTAATACCGGCCATCATCCGCGAATGGGTTCAGCCGCATTCGTTAAACGCATGGCAGGATTGTCCGGACGGGGGCGTTGTCGAGTTTTCGCTGACCGACGCCGGCCGTGAAGTAATCGCCAACCCACCGGCCATTGGGAAGCTGCCAACCAGCGACCCCGAGCTTGTGGCGCTCTACGGTGAAGTATTTCAGAGCAATGCGCCGGCCCGGTGTTGGACGCCGGATGAAATTGCCGCCGAGATCTGTGAGGAATGGGATGCTGCGGTTCGCTTTGCCTATACCATTGTGCGCAGGCAGACAAAACACGACCCGTCAACGTTCTGGCCACGGCCGGAAATCATGCGCCAAGCGATTGAAGCCGAAGGCGCCGCCCACGCCACCGGTCGCACGCTCTGGCCGGGACTGTCCAATTCAATTTCCTCTGGCACCTCGCCAATGAAAAAACAACCACCCGCCGCCCCCGCGGTACAACCGCCGGCCAACCCGGCAGGAGAATGAGCATGTTCAAAAATCCGTATGCCAAAGTTCGCCCCATCACGACCTCCAAACTGGCGCAATTCGCCAGTGGCGGAACACAAAGCACCGTCGCATCACTGAACGACGACATTGCGACCCACAATGCTGCCGTGGACACTTGGGAGAGTGATTACGCCACCGCCACGAACGGCGGCGCCGACCCGGCCACCGCCGCAACGATAGCAGCCAACTTGAGCGCCACACGGCTCACACTGGCAGCAGAAGCCGTGACGCTGGTGAACTCGATAATTGCGTTGCGTGTCACGATCCGCGGTGAGTACGCCGCCGCTCCCGCCGAGACGCAACGCGCCGTGTCCGCTTGCGGGCTGCCGTGCATTGATGAAGGGACTGCCGACAACGACGAACTCAGCACGGTCAAGACCGGGCTGGCTCAGGCAATGGCCGCCGCCATCGGTTGAACGAACCCAAACAAAAAAGGAGAAACAGAAAATGAAAATCGAAAAAATGATCGAGGGCCGGAAAGTTATTTTCAATGCCCCGGAATCGCCGGCCAAGCCGGCACCAGTGGCCAGCCAGACGTATTCGGCACCGCCGGTCAAGCCGCCGATGTTGAAAACAATACGGCGCAAGTTGTCCGCGTTGCTCGGATTCAAAACGACTCAGCAATCCGGGAAAACGAGTTGCGTCGGTTGCGGTCAAACGATTCTGTTGGAACCGCGAATGCACCAATTTTATTCGGGCGACCGACCGATTTGCGCCCAGTGCGCCGGTCCGGCTGGGGAACAAATTGCGCAAATGTACTCCGCGGTCATGCGCGATCCCCGGCAACAATACACCATGCCCTCCGGCTCAGTGTCCGCCGTGAAGTAGAAACCAACCAACCAAAAAAGGAAAAAATATGTCTTATCAACAAATGGTCACGATCAACTATCAGGCACTTCGCAGTGCCACCCAAATCACGCCGCTCGGCAACGAACCTGACATTCAACGAATTGGCTCGGCTGACACCGTCAGGGATGCAAATGCCAGTGACGACCGAACCGAACAGGCAAACGCCGTCGCCGCCGCGTTTATTCAGAAATTGGAGCAGGTCCGAGACGGTGACCGTCTTGACGTTGCGCCCGATGAATTGCGTACGGCGAACCTCGCGATCAAACGGGAAAACGTTGCCGTCATCGAAAAGAAAATTGAAATTCGCAAACGACTTCAGGGCGAGTTTGCGACTTATCAGGCAGCACGGAAAGCTGAACTTGTCGCCGCCCAAAACGCCGCGGTCCCGCATGTGGAGGCACTGGTCCCGTTTCCGTCGATGGGGGGAATGGAGCGACGGGAGACGCTCGTTGCTGGCGCCGTTACGAAGGAATACGCCGCGTATATTTGGGAGCCGGCAAATCTTTTTCGGCACACCGATGAAAAGGATTTGGCGTTGGCGAAACGCGCTTTGGGGTTGGCGTTGCTGGACGCCGCCGGCCTTGCGGGGGCAGTTCAGTTGCCGTCGCAGGTAACGCTGCCGGTTTGAAATTCGGGCGCGGCGCTTTGATCCCGCTGCGCCTACCGCCGTCGCGTGTTGGATTGTTCCCCAACAGCCGACCATTTCGGCAAACGCGACGGCAGCCGAAGGCCGAGACGTGCTAACGTCGTGGACGCCAGAGGCAGGCGAGCTTGCTGTCCGGCAGCCTTGGCCGGATGCCGGGCGGCAGGCCGCTGATTTTCAAGCAGCGCGTCAAGATCGAGAAAATCAACTTGGAAGGGAAAATCGAATGAAAAAGAAAACGCCGCCTACTGGAGTAGTCAAACCGCGTTCGCTTCGTCGAAAGGCTGAAAGCTATAGTATCAGGTCTGAAATTACTCCAATGGTCTGCCTTCACGGGGCGGCATGGAGTGAAGCACTCCGTAAACTATCTCATAAAAAGCACGCACATCTTCGCGTGTCACACTCTCCGGATCGTAACCCAACTCAACAAGAGGTCTAATGATGCCAGTCATCTTATCCTTGCCCTTCTCGGTGAATATGAAGTCACCGCGTTCCCCCTCGACATACACGGCTTTTGAAACCCACCCTGCCGCTACCAGCCGGTCGCTCAGCTTAATCCTCGTTGCGATGTATTCTTTTTCGATTCGCTGTCTTTCTTCAGGCGTCATATCCCCCCCCCAATAAAACAACTTTTATAGAAGGTATTGGAATCAGTAGTCGAGCAAAGAATACTGCTTGCACTTGGTATATTTCAGTAGTACCGTAACAGCGAAAGGAAAAACAGCATGACACAAAAACCTAGAAGTCCAAAAGGCACGGTGACGAAATTCTGCATCTCACTGTCGCCAGAAACGACGGCACGGTTGGCAACCTACTGCCAGAAAAACGAACGCCCGCGAAGCTGGGTTGTCGAGAAAGCCTTGCAAGCCTACTTGACCAAACAGGAGAAACGCCAATGACCACGACCAGCAAGAAAACCGTTGCCAACCAAACCCCGGAGCGTATCGCGCCCGGCTTGTATCGGCGCGGCGCAACAATCTTTGCCCGGATCCGCGAGCACGGAAAGCGGACGTGGCGAAGTACCGACACCAACGACTTGACCACCGCCCGCAAGATTCTGAAAAAGTGGGCGGAGGAGCAAACGTTGCAAAAGCACGGCATCGAGACACAAGAGGCCGCGTTGAACCGCTGCCGGCTGACCGTGGCGAAAGTGTTGGACGCCTACGAACTGGCAGGTTGCCCAACAAAGAAAATGCAGCCGAAGGCACCCAGCACCGTGCAAAGTGAATTATCACTATTGAACCCGCTGCGCCGTTACTTTGGCGAGCGGGCCGCCGTCACGTTGAAGCTGGCCGATTGCGACGCATACCGCGACTGGCGCAACGAGGGCGGCTACAAGATCACCCGCAAATGCAAAAGCGGCAAAGAAGTCACAATTGAAACACGCGGCGGCGACCGTGGCGTTGACTTGGAATTGACAACCTTAACCAACGCCTTGACGTTGGCCGTGCGCCGTCGCGAGTTGAAGTTGAACCCGCTGGCGGGGCGGACGGCTTACACTGTGGCCGCGAACGTGCGCCACTGCCGCGAGGTTGCCCCGACGCCCGAAGGGCTGGCCGATATTATCGGCTGGCTGTGGAAAAACGCCGAGCCGAACGTTGCCGACCTTGTGGCGTTTCTGGCTTACAGCGGCTTGCGGATTGGCGAGGCGTTGCCGTTGACGTGGGCGGCGGTAAATCTTGGCGAGGGGCTTGTGCAAGTGAACCGCGAAAAGTACGGCTGCAATCCGTGGGTTGCGATCACGCCCGAACTCGAAACGCTGTTGCGTGGGATGCAAGAGCGGGCAACAAGCGGGTTGCTGTTTCCGTCATCACTGGACACCAAAAAGCCCCGCGAGAAACCGTGGATTAACCGGCTGATTAAACGGGCTTGTGAAAAGCTAAAGCTGGGGCACGTCACCCCGCACGGGCTGCGAAGCTACTTTGTCACGCAAGCGCGGCAGAGCGGCTTGACCGACGCGGAGATTGCAATGCTGATCGGCGACAAGACCGGCCCCAGCATTATCGCGAGCACTTACGGCGACTTGCGGCAAGATCACTTGCTGGCGCAAGCGCGGCGCGTTCGCCACACGTTCGCCCCCAGCGAGGGCGTTTCTAGTGATACCTTTAGTGATACCCGCGTGCCCCGAAGTGTCACCCCGAACCCACACAACCCCGCCAGTGTCGAAAGTAGCGTAAGTTGAACACCGCCAAACGGTTATTGAACCGAGCGGGCACGGCTGGGCACGCGACGGGTAGGCTTGAGAATCTGATGTCCTAGGCCTCTAGACGATGGGGCCCGCACGGCGGAGAATAGCGGCATTACTGCGAAAATCAAGAGTTTCCACAACCAACGCGGGTGCGCGAGGCCTTGTACTGAAAGCTGTTTCGAAAAATCGCAACACATTATTGTCACCGGCCCGCTGATTCTGCTACAGTGACGGCTTCATGAAGACGCTCGGTGTAATTCCCGCACGATATGGCGCCCAACGGTTTCCCGGCAAACCGCTCGTGTTGATCGCCGGCAAACCGCTCGTCCAACGCGTCTACGAGCAAGCCCGCCAAGCGCAGCGCCTCGATCACGTCGTGGTCGCCACCGACGACGCGCGGATCGCCGACGCCGTCCAGAAGTTTGGCGGCGAATTCGTGATGACCCCCACCACCTGCCCGTCCGGCACCGACCGCGCCGCCGCAGTCGCCCGGCAACTGGACTTTGATCGGATCGTCAACATTCAAGGGGATGAACCGTTGATGCGCCCGGCGATGATTGACCAGTTGGTGGACGGCCTAGGGGACAGCGACATGGCAACATTGGCGCGACCCATTGAATCGGCGGAGATTCTGGCCGATCCAAACAACGTCAAAGTGGTGTTCGCCCACAACGGCAACGCCCTCTATTTTTCACGCCAGCCCATTCCCTTCGTGCGCGACACAGGTACACCGGCAAGGCATTTCAGACATTTGGGGATCTATGCCTACCAGCGGGAGTTCTTGCTGAAATTTGTGCAATTACCTCAAAGCGCGTTGGAACAAGCCGAGAAGCTAGAACAATTGCGCGCGTTGGAAAATGGTTTTACAATCAAAGTTCTGGTCACGCCCTTCGACTCCGTCGGCGTGGATACACCGGCGGATGTGGCGCGTGTGGAAGCCATTTTGAGGAATAACAAATGAAATGTCATACCGAGCTTGGCGAGACATCTCGGGGTAAATTACGAGATCCTTCGATACACTCAGGATGACAATCGGAAAATTATGAAATACATTTTTGTTACAGGCGGCGTCATCAGTTCCCTGGGCAAAGGGCTCACCGCCGCTTCGATCGGCACCCTGCTGGAACAGCGCGGGTTGAAAGTCACTCTCGCCAAGTTCGACCCGTACCTGAACGTGGACCCCGGCACCATGAGCCCCTTTCAACACGGCGAAGTCTACGTCACGGATGATGGCGCCGAGACCGACCTCGACCTCGGGCATTACGAACGCTTTACCCATGCGACACTCGGCCGGCTCAACAACCTGACCAGTGGACGTGTTTACGCCAACATCATCGAGAAGGAACGCCGCGGCGATTACCTCGGCAAGACCGTCCAGGTGATTCCGCATGTCACCAACGAGATTCAAGATCGCATTCGCAAGATCAGCCGCACCAGCGATGCCGATGTGCTGATCATTGAAATTGGCGGAACGACTGGCGACATTGAAGGCTTGCCATTTCTTGAAGCCATCCGCGAGTTTGGGCAGGCGGCGGGACCGAAGAACGCATTATTTATTCACGTCACCCTCGTCCCGTACATCCGGGTCGCTGGCGAGATTAAAACCAAGCCAACCCAGCAGAGCGTTGCCAAACTGCGGGAAATCGGCATTCAACCGCAACTCCTCGTCTGCCGCAGCGAGAAACCCCTCGACCAGAGCGTCCGCGAAAAAATCGCGCTCTACTGTAATGTCCCAGTCGAGTGCGTCATTCAGGAACTGGACGTGGCCAACTCCATTTACGAAGTGCCGATTGACCTCCAAAAGGAGAAAGTCGACACCCTCGTCTGCCGGTATCTCGGACTGAAAACAAAGCCCGCGGACATGCGCGACTGGAAGCGGATGTTACGGCGGCTGATTCAACCCCGCCGACAATGTCGGATTGCGGTTGTCGGCAAATACATCAATTTGCAGGACGCATATAAAAGCCTTTACGAAGCCGTCAAACACGGCGGCGCCGCCAATGATACCGCGGTCGAAATCATCCGCGTGGATGCCGAGGACATTGAACGGGACGGGGCGGCGAAGTACTTGCGGGGTGTGACCGGCATTCTGGTGCCCGGCGGCTTTGGCGATCGCGGCATTGAAGGCAAGATTCTCGCGGCCCGGTATGCCCGCGAGCACAAGGTGCCCTACTTTGGCATCTGTCTGGGCATGCAAATTGCCGTCATCGAATTTGCCCGGCATGTCTGTCAATTGAAACTGGCCAACTCCACCGAGTTCGCGGTCGACACGCCGCACCCGGTCATCTGCCTGATTGATGATCAACAGCGGGTCGTTAATAAGGGGGGCACCATGCGCCTTGGCACCAAACCCTGCCAACTGATGCCCGGGACCCATGCCCGGCGACTCTACCGGACCCCGTTGATCCACGAACGCCACCGGCACCGGTATGAATTTAATAACACCTATCGGGCGGCATTAACGCGGGCGGGCTTGAAGATTACCGGAGTGTTTATCGAGAAAGACCTGGTGGAAATGATTGAACTACCGGGCCATCCCTATTTCGTTGCCTGCCAATTCCATCCCGAATTCAAATCCCGGCCCCACACGGCCCATCCCCTTTTCCGCGGTTTCATCGAGGCCGCATTGCGGAAATAAGCCGCACTTCGCGCCCACCCCTTGCCGGACTGGAGCGCGGCAACTTGTTACCGCGTTTCCCTAGCCAGCACGTTCCTTTGGCTAAAAATCAGCCACGGTCGCGGCGGTGCTTGACCGGCCGGTAACGCTGCGGCGCGGGGCGCTGGGGATCGTGCCCTGCAGATGCACCATTCCGAACGGATCCACAACGAAGATGTTCATCCCAGCCAGATCTTCGATCGTGGTGACGCCGGTCGCCAGGCCCCCCGGCAGGTCCTCCCCTTTTTTGGTATCAAAACGAACAACCCCCTGGCCTTGGAAATTATCATTTCCACCCGAGCAATCCACTGTTGTTGGCGGAGTGGATGACCAGGTGAAGACGCAACAATAAGTGTTACCGGCCGCGAGGCGGCGAACCCGGACTTCGAGCAACGATCCCCCCGTTACCCCATTGTACCGCGTTCGGATCAGGCCGGACGCCCGCGGACTGGGAGCCGGCTGCGGCACTGTGAGATGAACCAGCTTGGAATAGCTCAATGAGGTGGGCCGGACCACCAGCGGGGTGATCAACGCCCGGAGCGAAACGTTATTCGCCGAATCAGCGATGAATACAAATTTCCCAACCAGCTCGTTCACATCCAGCACACCTCCCAAAAACGGCACTGCGCCGCCGTTGGTGTTCTTCAAGATCAAACTCCAGTTGCCGTTGGTCGCCCCCTTCGCGGCCAGGACTTTGACAAAAACCGCGCCGTCGCTGATCGACGGTGTATCCCCAAGAAAGACGCCCAATCCATCCGCAGGCTGCCCCAAATTCTTGATCTGCACGGCAAACTCCTGCCGCTTGCCGTGTTTTTCAACGAGTACCGTTCCATGCGGTCCCGCCACGGAATTGGAGCCGCTGGAACTCTGCGCGGTGGGACTAATCAACGGTTTCACGATGGAGCCGTCCGGAGCACCGCTGGCGATCCCAACCGTCGCTACCAACCCGATCATCCATATCCAACTTTTCATAAGAAATCTCCGTTCGCCGCTACCATATACCGGCCGACCGATTTTGGCGAAATAAATTCTCCACCCGGCAAGCGCCGGTCCGCATCTCGGCACTGCCACCATTCCACTGCCTCGGCCGGTAGGAGCGCCCTTCCGGGCGCGACCGGTCGACGTGAATCATCGGGGATCGCGCCCGGAAGGGCGCTCCTACGGCGGCAGTACCACGATGCGCCCCAAGCGCCGGTCCGCACAATTTCACTGCCCGGCATCGCATTCCGCAACCCGTTCCCAGTAGAACTCATCGGTGAGCAATCCCTCTTCATAGAGGCGCTTCAGGTCCCGGAGCCGGCTGGCAACTTGCTTCTTCGTAAAAGTCGGTTTTTTGATCGGCCCGACCATGGCGGCCACCGGGGTGTTCGTGTCGCCCGCCACCGCCCCCCCCTCCACCGGCTGCACCGGTCGAACCGGGACGACACGCTTGCTCGGAGGTTGATAGGCGGGATCGTAGACCAGCACCTTCAAGTCCTGGGCGGGGACAAGATGCCGCCACAAGAAAGCCTGCATCCGATCTTCGGCCGGCACGGCCACATTCGTGATGATCTGATTCCCCAGTTTGGCCCAGCCTTGGACGGTCAGGTTGAGCGGTTCATTCGTCGTGATCCGACTGGTCTTCAACGAGAGCCGTGCCATCGCCTGGGTCCCGGTCAACGTGACAGGCGGCGACGTGAAACCCGGCGGGAGATTTTGCAAACCGACCTGAATCGGGACCGTCAATCCGTCCTGGCGAATGGCGTAGACGGTTACGCTTGCACTGTCCCGCCCGCGGAGGCTGACGCTCGAAGGGACGACCCGCAGGGCAAACCCAGGCCGCGGCGCGCTGAGGCGGAGTCGATAGGCATATTCTTCGCCGCCGTTGTGGGCGGTATCGCCAATGTGAACATAATACGTGCCCTCCGCCGGCAGCTTCACCATCAAATAGGAATCCGCATGATGCGTGTTAAGGCCGTCGGCGAGATCATCGATGTCGTCGTTAAACGCCAACAGTTGACCTTTCGCATCCGTGAGTTTCAGCACGGAGTCCAGTGGCGAATCCAGCCGGCGCGCCGTGACTTCGGCGACGACCACCGCGTTGGATGGGCCGGTGAATTGGAACACATCCCAATCCCCGGGCTTGTCAATCCGGCCATTGATAATGACCGGTAGCGTTACCTTCTGGGCGTGGGCGCGGTCGTGATTGGATTTAATTTCATTACTTTCTGGCAACGTATCCAAAACAAATGGCACACGATTGGAAATGAATCCCGGCCGGTGGACCGCCAGTTGATCAACGCCCGGTCCAGCCCCTTGGGCAGGCAGTGAGAGCTCCGCATTTTGAAGATTCCAGCCTTTCATTTGGGGAATGACCGGCGCGCCCACGGGGCTTCCCAACGGAAAGATACTCGTTACAAACGGCAATTCACCGATCGTCACGCGATACACAAAATCCTCGCGGCCCCGGTAAATGGCATCATGAATTGCGAACACATATTCTCCATCTTCCGGCACTTCATAAAAAATAACCGGGTCAGGTTTGAACCGGTAATCATCGCCATACGCCAGTTCTTTTCCCGCGGCATCCGTCAGTATGAGCACGGGCTGGAACCAGCCGGGCACGGCGTCCGCGATATAGGGGATCAATTGCCGGGCCAATGTGGTCAGCACCAGCCGCTGGCCTTTGTGGGCGGTAAATCGGTAGCGATTCGATTCACCCGAGGCGATCTGGCCATTCACGGTGCACGGAATGGTGATCCGCTCCTCGACTTCTTCCGGCGGCCGTTTGCGGAGGGCCGCGGCCTCTTTGCCCAAGATTTGAAAGCTGGCTGTCCGCATCGGTTTGCGCGAAACTTCGGGGAGTTGGCCGACGTGGAACACCAACGGATTCGAGATGCCGCGGGCGGTCACCAGCCGGATCTCCCGCTCGCCGGGCGGCGCATCCGCTGCGATCTCAAGTTCGGCCACCGTGATCGTGGCAATCGCAAGGCTGGCCGGTGTTTGCACGAAATCACGAGTCCGTTTTTCAATCTCCAGGATCAGATTCGTCAGGGCAGCGCCCGCCCCCGCCACCGCCGGGGTCGCTCCCGTGGCCGTCATCGACATCATCATCGGTTCCGCAGCCATGGGCGCCATCATCATGGCGGCGGCCGCCGGCTGCGCACGCTTGAGATCCTTGAGTTGATCCGTCAACAAATTGATCTCCGAGTTGTCCAGCCGCCGGTAACACTCGCTCGACCTAACGGTCACCCCGGTGCCGGAGATAAGAATCGCGCTGACCTGCTCCATCCCTTGTCCGCCGAACCGGACTGGGACAGTCGTCCCTTGCTGACCGCCGGCGGGATAGACGAATCCGATGTACGGTCGCTGCGCGCGCGCGGGGGGCGCGAACGCGGTCCCACCAGTCAAACCAATCACTGCAATCCAAAGAATTTTTCGCATGGACAACAGCGCGTAATCTCGCGGACAAACTCGGTGAGCCGTCATGACCCGCATTCTGCCAATTTGTGGACCGGCCGGCAATGTCGATTGTCAGGCGCAACCATTATCGACGGATTGTCAAACACGCTCTCAACCGGAACCATGCAGTTAAAACCAAGCCGTTAGCGGGCTCCCAAATCCTCGGCTAAGAATTATTTTCGGTGCGAACGGCGGGCTCGGGATTTATCCGCCGCAGGAGGACAGCCCGCCCTACCGAGAAAATCCGGGGTAGGCGGTGTCCCGCCTGCGTGGCCGTAGCCACTTCGGCGTGGCGAAGGCCCGACCGCGCCGTCTGGGGTGATCTGACCCACCGGTAGTTATCGATACACTATAGTTCTGGCACAGAACGTGGGGGTCTTCATTTTGTTGAGGAAATCAACCGGTTCGAAAAATTAGCCGAGGATTGGGGGGGCTGACTGATCAGATTTGAAACGACCGACAGGTCAACATTAGGAAATTATCGGCACCGTCGACGCGCTGCGCTTGCTCAGGGCCATTCGACGCGCTTCGCAGGACTGTGGCCGCAGGCCATGAGCAAGCGAAGCGCGTCGAATGGCTCCCCGGGGAGGGCTCGAACCTCCAACCTAGTGATTAACAGTCACTCGCTCCACCATTGAGCTACCGGGGAACTAGAAAGTAACGCGCTCTATATATTCGGTATTCCGAGTCTCGTCAACTCCCGGCACGTTTTCTTAAAACTTTTATGTTGGATGGCTGCCAGCCCAACTTCACGCGCGCCGGCAATATTGGCCGGTAAGTCATCAATAAAAACAGCGCGCTCGACAGCAATTCCAAAGCGGTGAAGCGCCAATTCGTAGATCCGTCGATCGGGTTTCAGCAGCCCCACTTCATACGAAAGAATATGGCCATCGAAATCCCGCAGCACCGGATACCTGGCAAACACAAACTCAATGTGCTGCGGAGAGGTGTTCGACAAAATAAACCGCCGATACGACCCCTTAAGCTTCTGGGTCAGGCCGATCATCGCATCGTCGATGGTGAAAATGTCGGACCAGATTTGTTCAAATTCCGCCTGCGTGCCAGTGAAACGCAGCTCTCGTGCGATAATTTCAAAAAA
>Ga0114951_10003343_pt1 | contig 16686 bp, 19 predicted proteins | sample AM7aDNAmetaG_FD_88677 | JGI IMG/M metagenome (GOLD analysis project Ga0114951, IMG submission 88677) | Freshwater microbial communities from Finland to study Microbial Dark Matter (Phase II) - AM7a DNA metaG | ecosystem: Environmental > Aquatic > Freshwater > Lake | place: Finland: Lake Alinen...
CATGCCCTCCGGGAAAACTCCGTTTCGCTCCGCTTCACTCCGTTTTCCCGGAGCCTCATTGCTATAACCTTGTAGTGTTTTTCTGTCCAGATTTTACGACATCAATTCAAAATTGCGGGGATAATAATGCCCGACATGATGAAAAATAAAATGTATAAGGCTCCCAAGGACCTGCGGCTGTTGTTGCGAAACTGGGCCAAAGTGGCGTAGTTTCGCTTTCATCGGCGCCAACAAACGTACCGGTCACGGCAACAGGATCAAACCGAATTCCAATAAAGACACTATTATTATCTGTTTCTGTTGCAGCAACTGTCGCCCATGTACTCGGCAGCGTAAAATCATACATGGTAACTTCAGGCCAAACCGGAAGTGCAGATGCTGTTACTGTTGTATTATCAATTATCTCACCGGGGACTCCACCCTCGTTTTTCCACATCGTTATGCTGAAAGGCCAGTCTGTAACTCCGGATATAAGTCTGGTTAATCCAATACTGAACTTTGAAAATTTGTATGGAAAAGAGCATGGTTTGAATCTTTGACACATTGCGCTTGGATTTCCTGCTGTATAATTCCATCCGTAGCCATTTTCCGCACTACCGTCATCATAGGTCAGATTATCGCTGCATGGCGCCGAGTAAACAAAAGACGCAGGTGAACACAGCATAACTGCCACTGCCGCTACTAAAAAAACATTCCTTTTTTTCATAACATCCCCTTTGTAAAAAGTTTTTTAACTATTCTATTAATGCAATGAACTGAGAATATTTTTGTTTTAGAATATCATACAAGGATGGGTTGCTCAAGGGTTTTCGGCAAAACATAAGACCACTCATAAACACATGCAATGATTTTTATGTGCTATTTAGTATGCTGTGCCGTTTAAAATTGCTGGTACAGACCATGCCTCCCTAAATAAAAAAGCCCCGTTGCCCTTTATACAACAGGGTAACGGGGCATAATATTCATTTGATGAATGGAGACCGTCGCCGCTGCCCTTTACCGCACCGGCAGGGCGCTGCCTTCAATCATCTCGCCCATTTAATCTTGCCTTCGCAGTCGCCGATAAGCACACGGTAATACTGCTTATCAAGAGGCTCCCCGTCAAACTTCGCACTCATGAACATGAACCGCTTGAAAAAAACTCGCATATTCTGAACTGTTATTGCATCGGACTCCCATCTTATAGCTGGGTTATCGCCAAATTCAGTGCCCCTCGCTCCAATTACGAGCAGTAATCTGGATCTCTCTCTATCGCCCACAAGCCAGCCAATTATTCTGGGAATAATTTTTACCGCACAGGTCGGGGATATGTCGGTATAAAAAGGATCATTATCGTCAACGTCCGTGCTGTTGACCACAAAGCCCGCCGGAGGCGTCAGAGAGCAGACCTCCGAAGCATTGTCGGCATTGCCATAGCCATCGCCGTCGGCATCACGATAATAGTTAACCATGGCATGAATTGTGGTATCATTGTCGTTGCAATCCGCACCGAGGCAAAAGCCTCCCACGCCATAGCCATCGCCGTCCTTGTCAAGACAAGAATCCCCATTGATAAGAAAGGGGAAACCTTGCGGGCCAATATCCACTAAGGCATTCCACGAACTGCCATCCCACTGCAGTGCATCACCTGTTGTCGTTTGAGCATTTATGCGTATGGGAGGGGTATATGGACCGCCTAAAGTATCATTGCCGGAAAAAAGCCACTCAGCCCAGTAATTGCCGGGGCTGAGAGTAAGGTTATTGGTGCTGGCATTAATTTCCTACACAATACGGCTGTTATCTGCGGCCCCTACAGATGAAACAGCGTAGACATTGGTTAAAGCAGCGGTTGAAATGATATTGGTTGTATTATCACCCCACACAACAGCACTGCCGGGATCAGATGGCTTTCCATCCCAAACCCGAAGGTAGCAGGCAACAATGGATGCTGCAGTTGCATTTGGTTGATACGCATATAGCTTAAAAGATAAAACACTCCATGTTGTATTGGTTGCAATAGTAAAATTATCGCTCAATGAATAAGAGGAAACAGTAGCAGCCGTGAATCCGCGTGTACCTAAACCGGAATGACAATAGTTTTCATCCCCTCCTCCAGGATGCGTGCCAACGCCGTTAACAAGCGGTCCGTTGTCATACAGCACTGCCGCATGCACGCCGGCCAGTCCCGACAATAGAAGTGCCGCCAGCGCCAAAGCCGAAATCAGGTTAATTGATTTACTCTTTTGTTGCATGGGGATCCCTCCTTTTTGTGGGGTTTTAATGATCAACGAAGCTTACAAAACAACTTCATGCAATACCTAAACACTGCAACCATACAAAAGCCTGTTAGTCCGTATTAAGCGTGAAGGAGTGTGTGGAGATGTTAAATTGTAGGTAGCATATGGAAACAATCCGTACAACCTTTTTGTGCACGGCATGCGCGGGCAAGGCACTGTTTTTTTGAACTATGGGAAAATTCTTTACAAGCAGGGAAAAGAGGGCCTGCGCCGAAAATAATCGGCGCAGGCCTGATGGCCGTATTTATTCAACTATTGCTTCGGTGGGGCAGACGGATGCGCAGGTGCCGCAATCCGTGCAGGTGTTTGCATCAATCTCGAACTTGCCGTCGCCTTCTTTAATGGCCTCGACGGGGCATTCCTCGGCGCAGGTGCCGCATGAAACACAATCATCGGTAATTTTGTAAGCCATTGCGATCTCCTTGCTAAAATTCAAGTATCTCTTTTTCTTTATGGCTGCTCAGGTCATCGCACTTTTTAATATATTCATCGGTGACCTTCTGCACTTCATCCTGAGACTTGAAAAAAACGTCTTCAGGAATCTTTTTATCATTTTTTAAAGTTTTCAGTTCCTCATTGATATCGCGGCGGTGATTGCGGATGGCAATCTTTGCGGTTTCGGCCATTTTTTTCACCTGCTTTGCCAAGTCCTTACGCCGGTCCTCGGTCAGGGGCGGAATATTGACGCGAATAATTTTGCCGTCATTGTTGGGCGTAAAACCCAGATCCGCTTTCTGAATCGCCTTTTCAAGCTCCTTCAGGATCGATTGGTCCCAGGGCTGAATCGTTATCTGCCGCGCCTCGGGAATAGCAAGCGTTGCAAGCTGATTAAGAGGCGTCGGCGTGCCGTAATAGTCAACCCGCACACCGTCAAGCAGCGTCACGGATGCACGTCCCGTGCGTACCTTGCTGAAATCCTTCTGCAGCACTTCGATGCTCTTGTCCATCTGCTGCCTGGCGTTGCTGATAGCTTCCTTATCCATAGTAATTACCCCCGTATGAAAGTCCCTATTTTTTTTCCCTGAACCGCCTTGTATATATTGCCCGTGACATTGAGGTCAAAAACAATAATGGGCATCTTGTGCTCCATGCAAAGCGTAATTGCCGTAAGATCCATTATGCGAAGTTTGCGGCTGAGCACATCCTGATAGGTCAGCTCAACAAACCTCTTGGCATCGAGGTGCTTGACAGGGTCTTTATCGTACACGCCATCGACCTTGGTTGCCTTAAGAATCACCTCGGCGTTTATTTCCTGTGCGCGCAGGGCTGCGGCCGTATCAGTGGTGAAAAAAGGATTGCCCGTGCCTGCGGCAAATATCACAACCCGCTTCTTCGAAAGATGATGCATTGCCCGACGGCGAATATAGGGCTCGGCTATCTGGCGCATCTGGATGGCTGACATGACACGCGTGGGCACGCCGTCTTTTTCTAGATATTCCTGCAGGGCAAGGCTGTTGATGACGGTTGCGAGCATGCCCATATAGTCGGCATTGGCCCGGTCCATTCCTTTTGAACTTTCGGATATGCCCCGGAAAATGTTGCCGCCGCCTATTACAATGGCGATTTCCGTACCCAGGGAATACACCTGCCTGATATCGTCGGAGATCTTCTGTAGCGCGGCCAGATCAATACCATAGGACATGCCGCCCTTGAGCACTTCACCGCTCAGCTTCAGAAGCACGCGTTTGAAACCGCATTTTTTGCTTGCAGCCATGACAATCAACCCCTTAGGTGTTTAGCCTCAGGCGCTTTCACCCAGCTTGAAGCGGACAAAGCGGCCAACGCTGATATTTTCGCCAAACTTTGCAATGCCGGTTTTAATGTAGTCCTGCATGCTCATCTTGTCGTCTTTGACATAGGGCTGATCAAGCAGGCATATCTCGGAATAAAACTTCTGCAGCTTGCCTTCGACAATTTTCTCAATCACAGCAGCGGGCTTGCCTGAGCCTTCAGCCTGAGAGCGGTAAATCTGACGCTCCTGATCAAGAACATCGGCGGGCACCTCTTCTTTGGTAAGATAGCGGGGTGTTGCCGCTGCTATCTGCATGGCGATATCCCTGCCGAATTCGATAAATTCAGCGCCGCGGGCAACGAAGTCTGTTTCACAAAACACTTCGACCATGACACCCAATTTGTCTCCGGGATGAATATAGGAAACAACGCGGCCGTCTTTCAACTGCCTGTCCATTTTCTTAGACGCGGAAGCGATACCCTTTTCACGCAGATAAATGATCGCCTTCTCCATGTCGCCGCCAGTTGCCTCAAGTGCCTCGCGGCAACCCATCATAGGGGCGGCTGTTTTATCACGTAATTCTTTTACTGCTTTTGCATCAACTGCCATAACCGTTTCTCCTTACGGGTAATAAATTCTTGTACTATAAAATTAATTGCGCGCTCATGCTGCAGATAAACTTTTGTTTGCAGCCTGCTGCCACAGTGCTTGTATTTTAACAGCCCTGCAAAGCGGCTGCGCGCATGTGCTGTCTGTGAACCCTTATTGCGCTTCCTTATCAGGCATATCAGCCTTGCGGGAAGAGGTCTCCTGCATAATGACTGCATCGCGCTTGCGCTCGCCTTCCATGCATGCTTCAGCAATCTGGGAACTAAAAAGCTTGATGGCCCGGATAGCATCATCGTTTGCCGGAATGACATAATCGATTTCCTGAGGGTCAGCGTTGCTGTCAAGCAGAGCTATCGTGGCAATGCCGAGCTTACGGGCTTCTGTAACCGCTATTTTTTCTTTTTTAGGATCAACAATAAAAAGAACCTGGGGCAGTGCATCCATAGCGCGGATGCCGTTAAAAACATAATTGAGCTTTTCGATCTCCCGCTCAAAACTCAGGGCTTCTTTTTTCTTAAAATTAACCAGGCTGCCGTCTTCTCGCATGCTCTCAAGCATTTTCATGCGCTCAAGGCTTTTTCGCACGGTCTGAAAATTGGTGAGCAAACCGCCGAGCCACCGGTTGGTAACCGAATACTGGCCAGCCCGTTCAGCCTCTTCCTTTATCGCTTCCTGCGCCTGACGCTTCGTGCCGACAAACATTACTTTGCCGCCATGGGCGACAGTTTCGACGACAAAATCATAGGCCTGCTTGAACAGAACAACCGTCTGCTGCAGATCGATAATATGAATGCCGTTGCGCGCCCCGTAAATATAGGGCTTCATTTTGGGATTCCATTTGCTGGTCTGATGCCCGAAATGAGCACCTGCTTCGAGAAGCTGTTTCATAGAGGTATTCGACAAGGTGTGTCTCCTTTTCTGTGGCATGGCCGTGTGCATTGAACCGCGGGCGCGGTGCAACAGGAACCTTCCGTAAAGGTCCTTTACCGGCTATATGCCTGGTTTCGGGTTGTTGGTTTATGCATCGTGTAAATATTTTATGCTTTACAGGATGCAAACAAAAACAAGATTTTTTAACACACCGCCAAACTTTCCGCAAGGAATTATTTAAACAGACTATTAACCCCCCAATAAAAACCCGCATGAATAAAAAATATGATAAATGCTTTACAAATTATATTTTATTTTACCTGTTTCAACTGCAAAAAAACACCTTATGTTTTTTATTTTTAAACCAAAATAATATTTGCCTATTTTCATGTATGGATATATAAAAAATTAAATTTTATACTCATTACAAACGTGTGTTGTTAAAATTTATCCCGGCTTACTCTGGAAGGATTTTTTATGAAACGATTGACCCTGTGCTTAGTTCTGCTTCTTGCCCTTTCTGCAAATGGTTGCCACAATCTTTTTAATGACACGCCCGCACGGTTCGTGGCCGTTGGCTCGGCAGGAGATATCTGCTGGTCTGTCGATGGCGCTGCCTGGGCCTGCAAAGCAGTTTCCGATGACCAATTAAACGCCGTTGCATACGGCAATGGCAAATTTGTGGCTGTCAGCTCAAACGGTGATGCGTACTCATCCGAAGACGGCAAACAGTGGACATCCGAGACGATCAGCAGCGGTAAAAATATCCTCGGCATCACCTATGGCAGCGGCCTGTTCGTGGCTATCTCTGCTGACGCCACAGTGTGGCATTACGACACAAGCTGGCATGCCGGCACAGTAGTAAGCCCGCTTGGCCTGTTAAAGATCGCCTACGGAGGCGGCCGCTTTGTCGCCACGAGCGCATTGGGCGTCTATTATACCGATGATCCCACGGATAACGACAGTTGGCAGTTTGTGCAGCTACTTGATAATACAACCACTACGTTCGATGGCCTGACCTATGGCAACGGCTCTTTTGTTATCGCAAACTTGAATAATAAGGTCTACATTGCTGCAGATAATTTCACCGCGAGTGTTGATTGGCAAAAGATCCCCACCGGCATTCCCATGAATTTTCCCGTGGTGACATATGGCTCATACAACGGCAGCGATATTTTAATCCTGGCCGGTGATAAAAAAATTACAACATCAGTCGATACCGGCGCGCACTGGGAAGACATAACACCCAACAATTTCACTGCCTGGATCGGCGGCGGCGCCTATGGCGACGGGCAGTTTATCTTGAGCGGTTATGACGGTAACCTCTACAGGTCTGCCGACGGCGGCGCAACCTGGAAAAAAGCTGTCTTTTTCTCCAGGCCACCAAAGGAACAAGTGCAGGCAGTTACCTTCAGGGCTGTGGAGTAATGGAGAACATGAAGAAATAAGGGGTAAATAGAACCGTAATGTCTTATCTACTCAGACAAACAGTTAAAGGGAGGGCGTGCTATGAGTAGTACAGCTTCTGTTTTGGGGTTCGTAGTAGGCATCCCGCTATTTATATTTGTCGTGATAGGCCCCATGTATTGTGTCATAAAAATAGCTGAGTTCAAAAAGCTAAATAGCGCCTTATGGACCTTCTTTGCAATATTTTTTTCTATCCCAGCATTCATCGTCGTCTCACTATTGCCGTCTTTACGTTCAACTGTCGAGAAGGACACCTATCATGGCAAGTTTACTCCAATCCATGATAATTTCGGTTATACATTCGCAGCCATAATTTCGATGCTTACCATAATGTATTTCTACTTCAGACTTTATACTTCCCCGTTAATTCCTGCATTACAAAACCCTTGTATAAACATACATGTTCCTATAGGGCTCATAGCCTATTCTGCAGGATTCACCTCGTTTATTCTCTGCATCATACGGCTCACACAAAAAATTCCCATGCCAAGAGTGTTATTAAGACTCCAGCTATTCGCTGTAACAATGCATTTTCTCACAATCCTTTCAGGTTCCATATGGGCACAGTACGCTTGGGGTGCCAGCTGGAGTTGGGACCCAAAGGAAACGTGGTCTATAATCCTTCTGAGCATAATGATTAATATTACAACCTATTTAACTATTAAAGTTCCAGGTAGAACCAAAGGGTTAATCTTAGTCACCCTCCAATTGGCGGCTATTGTCTTTGTGGCCCTTCTAGATAAAACATTAGCAGGGCTTCACTTATATGCTGTTCTTTTCTAATTTGTTTGATTGATCACCGATCCGGATCAGACAATAAAGGAATCCCGACGGCAAGTGGGGTCAAATCTTTATCTTGACAAATTGCTTTTTAAACAACCTTAAAAAATCACGATAATGATTTAGCCCCTGATTTTCCTAACTCCATAATGATTAGGAGGCATCATGTCTGCAAGCAAAAAAACAATACATGAGCTGGAAGCCGAACTCAAAAAACTGCAACTAAGAATTGAAAAGCTCAAAAAACGCATTGCAGATGCGCAGACAAAATCCGATGAGCTGAATGCGCCGCAGCCCCGCAAAAAACTTCACTCTAATCTTGAGTTTATCGGCGATTTTGACCTGATCAAGGCAAAAGTTGTTAATGTATCCGATAGCGGTATATGCTTCAAGACTAAGGTAAATCTGCCGTTTGAAATGCGTTATCAGCACGATGGGCAAACCGTCAACCGGCGGGCGTATTTGATCTGGCTCAAGCACGAGATAAAAAGCGGCTATGTTTTTGGTTTAAAATTTGTTAACAAAAAAAATAAACGCGTACCATGAGGGCCAAATTTTTATCTAAATTATGACTCTTTCTCAACCATGAAAAAAGCAACGGGGTAGAGTCTATAAACAAATCAATTACTCGACTCAAACTGTCTAAGGGGCTGCATAATGGCAGCAGCACTAAAAAAGTTCAGCCGATTGCTTCAGCATCCGTTGATGCCTGCTGTTGCAGTGCTAATCGCCCTGGCCTTTAGTCTGACAACTCTGTGGAACGGGTTCAGCCTTGATGATAATTTTCACCGCCTGGTGTTCAAGGGCGAAAAAAGTCTGATTCCCGCGAGTGCTTCACCGCTTAACCTGTTTTGCTTCATGAGCGGCGAGCCTGAAGATGCAACGCGATTAAAAAACATCGGCATCTACACCTGGATGTTCAGTGAGAAGATAAAAATCTTTTTCTTCCGGCCTCTCAGCTCGCTTTCGCACTGCCTTGATTACCTGCTGTGGCCTGACAGCCCTATGCTGATGCATGCCCAAAACCTTTTCTGGCTTGCGCTGCTTGTTGCTGTTTCGGCTGTGCTGTACCGCAATCTTATGGGCGCAGGCTGGGCGGCCGGGCTTGCCGCGCTTTTGTTTTCAGTTGATTACGCTCACGGTCCAACCGCCGGGTGGATTGCAAACCGCAACTCGCTTCTTGCCTGCCTGTTTGGCGCGTGCTGTCTTGTCTGCTATGACCGGTTGAAACATGCAAGCTGGAAAAAAGGCGCTATTTTAGCTTTTCTGTTTTTTATCCTTTCCCTGCTGTCAGCCGAGGCGGGCATTACAACGCTTGCCTATCTTTTTGCTTATGCCCTGTTTCTGCAAGGCGGAACGCTACGCAGGCGCCTTGCAGGTCTTGTGCCCTTTTTAATCATCGTTGTTTTTTGGAAAGCAGCATATGCCCTGATGGGCTTTGGCGCCGCCGACGTGATGGGGGGTTTTTATGTCGATCCGGTGCATGATCCCCTGATCTTTCTCAAGGCAGTCCTTATAAGAGCGCCGGTAAACCTGCTCGGGCAGTTTGCCGCACCGCCGGTTTTTGTTTTCATGCTAGCACCGGCGGCATGCGTTGCAGCCGGAATCGTGTTTACCGTATTTTTCCTTATGGTTCTTTTACCCCTGCTGCGGCGGGACAGGAATGTGCGATTTTGGGCTGCGGGAACGATTCTTGCTGTTATACCGATTTGCGCTGTCTCGCCCGGCGACCGGAATCTCATGTTTGTAAGCCTTGGCGCGGCAGGGCTCATGGCCCGGGCTTTTTTCTGCTTCAGGAGCATGGCGGAACAACCGGCTTCACGGCTCTGGAAGGTGGCGGCATGGTTTCTTTTCGGAGAATTTTTTCTGATACACGGAATAATCACACCGATGAGCTCGCAGAATGCAAATAAACATGTCATTGCAATAGCTAGAAAAATAGAGCAGGTAAGCGCTACCCTGCCCTCGGGCGCTGAAAATAAAAACCGAATCTTTGTATTGGTTAACACTCCCATGCATCTAATTTTTGTTGCCAATGTCATGCACTACAGGGCGCTGCAAGAGCAGGTCAACCCCATGCTTTCTCTTGTCTCGGGAATCGGATCTCTCACGATAACGCGGATTGATGGCTCTACGCTCAAAATCATCATGGATTATGGTTCTTCTCCCATGAAATCCAATTTCATGATGCTGGATAAAAGCAGACAGAAGCATACCGGCGACAGGATTGACCTTGCCGGCATGTCTGTTGAAGTGCTGGCCGAGGATAGTGGCATGCCCTCTGAGATGCTGTTCCGGTTTAAAGCGCCCCTTGAAGATGAGCGGTATCTCTGGTTCCGCTGGGGCGACAATTCCTATGAGCCGTTTACCCTGCCTGCAATAGGTGAAACGGTCAAGCTGGAGACTGCTTCTCCATGGAGTCAGAATAAAGCAGATAACAAACGCATGTAATCAAACTGGTGCTTCCAAAATCAGCAGACTCATAACATCTGCCGTTAAACGGGCAGTGAGCTATGTATGAATTTATGAAGCTAACTGAAAACGTTTATGTGTTTGTTCAGCCTGCACTCATCTGGTACAGTGCTGCCGAAAGATGCAAGAGCGTCAAATAGCATAAGCGACTGAGGAATCTGCATATGTTTGATCATCTTGTTCGCGACGGTGTTATTCTTTTTTTGATCGGCGTGACAATTCTTAATAAAATATGCCCGTTCATTAAGCAGACGAGAGTATCCGACACGCTTGTGACATTCCTCTGGGCAGGCTGGATCGCAACCGTTGTCGGCTTTGTCTCGATGATGGCAGGGGTTTATGTAAATTCCTGGTGAGCAGCAAGGGTGGGTGAAACCCACCATTAAAAATGATTTAAAAATTATCGGTGGGTTCCTCTATGCTGCATACACACTACAGACGATAATCATGCTTGACGTTATTCACGTCATACGTTACTATCTATCAAGATGATCAAATCATTTAAATGTGAATACACCGAAGCGCTCTCGAAAGGACTGCGTGTCAAGCAGTTCGTTCACATCGCTAAAGTTGCACGGCGCAAGCTTAGACAGCTCGAGATTGCCGACCGGCTTGATGATCTGAGGGTGCCACCTGGAAACCATCTTGAAGCTCTAACGGGCGATCGTTCCGCTCAATACAGCATTCGTATTAACGATCAGTGGCGTGTCTGCTTTCGTTGGACGGCTGCAGGGGCTGAAAATGTAGAAATCGTTGATTACCATTGAGGAGAGTCTATTATGAGCAAGCTGGAACCTGTTACTCCCGGAGAAATCCTCCTGGAAGAATTTCTGAAACCCATGGTTCTTAGCCAGTATCGTTTGGCCAAGGAAATTGGCGTTCCCGCTCAGCGTATCAGTGAAATTGTTGCAGGTAAGCGTTCAATTACAGCTGATACCGACTTGCGGTTGTGCCGGTTCTTTGGCCTATCCAAGGGCTATTGGTTGCGCGCTCAGGCTGCCCACGATATGGAGGTTTCAGAACGCACGCTTGGCCCATCGCTAAAAAAAATAAAACCCTGGGCTGAATATGCAGCCCGAAAAGGAGCTTCAGCCGGTGCTCGGACCTCGCACGGCTGATCTTTAGCGTTAGATATAAAAATACGATGCGCACTAGGGGAAACCGCTACAGCTTATCCATCAAGCTTTAATACGGATAAAAAATAAAAAAGCACAGCGACATCCCGCCAAGCACCCATAGCCCGGGCTGCACTTCACGCCCCCTGCCCGCCAGCACCTTCATGAGCGGATAGAGCACAAAACCGGCAGTCATGCCGATACCGATATTATAGGTAAAACTCATCAGCACAATGACTGAAAAAATCGGCACGGCCTCGGTAAGGTCGTCAAGCCTGGCCTTTGTGATGGAGGTGAGTATCAGCAGGCCAACGATGATCAGCGCGGGTCCATAGGCGCAAGGGGGAATGATGCTGAAAAACGGGCCGAAAAACAGGGCTGTTAAAAACAGCAGGGCCGCAACAACCGAGCTGAGCCCTGAACGTGCGCCGGACTCAACACCTGCTGCCGATTCGATATAGGCCCCCGATGTTGTTGTGCCCAGAAGAGAGGCGACCACCGTGGCGGCAGCATCGCAGAGCATGGGTTTTTCAATATCGGGCAGCCTGCCGTTTTTGTCGAGCATGCCTGCCTTATAGGATACGCCCAGCAGCGTTGCCATGGTATCGACAAAGGCCATAACAAAAATCGTCAGAATGACTGAAAAAAACCCCCATTGCAATGCCCCTGCAATATCGAGTTTGAACAAAATCGGAGTTATTGAAGGCGGCATGCTGACCCACTGCTTTGGAAGATCGATAATGCCGATAGGAATGGCAAGAAACGTGGTGGCGATGATGCCGATGAGCATGGCGCCTTTCACCTTTCTTATCATAAGAGCCGCTATAAAGATGAAGCAGAACACGGCAAGCAGTACGGACGGCTGCTTGAGATTGCCCACATGCACCGGAGCGCCCGGCACGCCCAGCGCCACGATACCGGCATCATTAAGTCCTATGAATGTAAGAAAAAGGCCGATGCCCACGGCAAAGCTGATCTGCAGGCCCTCGGGAATCTGCTCGGTAAGCCAGCTGCGGATTTTAAAAACCGTGAGTATGGTAAACAGTACGCCTGCAATAAATATTGCGCCCAGCGCCGTCTGCCAGCTGTAGCCGAGCACCTTTACCACCGTATAGGCGATAAAGGCATTCTCGCCCATATACGGCGCTATTGCAAAAGGCCTGTTTGCATAGACCCCCATCAGCATGGTGCCGAAAAAAGCGCTCAGAATGGTTGCCACCATGGACGCCCCGAACGGCATACCCGCAGCTTCAAGAATTTTCGGGTTCACGACTATAATATAGGCCATGGTAACAAAAGTCGTGAGCCCGCCGATAACCTCCTGCCTGACCGTTGTGCCGAGTTCCTCAAGGCGGAAATACCGTGCAATCATAAAAACCCCTTTTGTATAAATAATTTCAATTAATATATGTCACATGCCACAATACAACTATGACAATCAAGTGAAATAAAATGCCTGAATGTATAAAATTTTTAAAACTTTTTACGCATGGCAGATACCCTGTTCCTCATCACTAAACCTTCACCACCGGAGCCATGCGCCACACAGCCAAACAAGGGTAAATTACTTGACATATAGCACGAGTTACAGTATTGGTTATGGAATACTTAGCATAAGAAGCATTTTTATACTCTTGGCTATTTTAATGCTTTTCTCCCCATTGGGGCACACTGGATAGATTTAACTACGCTTGAATATAACTCAGATAGTTTCAGCACAGCGAAAGGAGCAAGCATGGAGAATAAAAAAATGATTCCGGCCAAACTGCCCCCCGATATATATCGGGCGCTTGAAGATGTGGTGGGCCAGGAATATATCTCTCAGGACCGCGCCGTCCTGGAATGCTACAGCAAGTTCTCCGTCGATGCCGGCGGAACCCTAAAAAAGCACATGAAAGACCCCAGCAATATTCCGGCATGCATCGTGTACCCTGAATCAACCGAAGACGTTCAGGCCATCATGCGCATCTGCAACCGCTACAAAATCAATGTCATCCCCTTCACGAACGGCATGATAACCTTCAGTGGCCCAACAACCCCGGATCCCACGGTCTGCGTGCATGTAAGCCGCATGAACAAGGTGCTTGACGTCAATGAAGATACCCTGACCGCACGGGTTGAGGCCTATGTCGACTATGCACAGCTTCAGGCCGAGGCTATGAAAAAAGGCCTCTGGAACGGCGGCACCCCGCTTGCCACCACGATATGCAAGATTTCCTCGCAAAGCGCATTTGCCGGCGTCTGGCAGACGGACCACAAGTACGGAACCCTATCACGTAATATCGTGAGCATCAAAGTCGTCATGCCCTCGGGAGATGTTCTTGTGACCGGTTCTGATTCGGTTTCAGGCATGGAAACTTTCTGGGAATACGGCCCAGGCCCGGATCTGTACTCACTGATTCGCGGCAGCGGCGGCACCACCGGTATCGTGACCGAAGTTGTCTGCAAACTGCACACCTGGTGCGGGGAAACGGAATTACCCGAGCCGCCTGCAGGCAGGCCAAGCATCCAGACCTTTACTGAAGCAAAATACGATACAGCGCCCTTTCCAAAACGTCATACGCTTCTGTGGGCTGAGTTTGACGACCTTGAAGCAGAAATCGCAGCCCTTCGGAAAATCGGACAGGCAGGCATCGGCGTAGGCCTGAATGCAACCGGTGTTTATAATGCCTACTACTGCTCGCAAACGCAGGATATGACCCTTGATCGCGTGAAGAACAAGTTTTTTCCGCCCTATAATCTCTATGTAATCCTTCAGGGAATCGTATCTCAGGGGCAGCTCGACTATGAAGAATCAGTCGTGCGGGATATCATTGCCGAGGTTAATGGACGATTTCTTACTGAAGAGTATAAGGGTGACGTGCTCTACGCCCTAGCGCCCTGGAACCTTGACTGCATCCGGCACGTTACCGGTTACCGCATGAACCGCCATTCCTACTGCGGCTCCAATATCCTTGGCGGCCCGATTGACACGGTGGCCCGCAAGACCCGCGAGGTCTGGAGTAAAGCACTCAACACCTTCGGCGAAACCTATGTAACCGACCGCGGCGGAATGGATGATACGCCATTTCTCTACTCAAGCAATCACGGCGGTCGCTACTGGCTCACTGAAGCTGATGTATATCCAGACATGAATAAGCCTGAACTGCTGCAGCGAGCCCAGGCTACGGTTGCCTGCGGAATGGTCAACACCATCGCCGACAAGTACGGCCCGGGCGCCAACGGACTTGGCGTCTCGATTGAACCGGTCACCTCATTCATGCCCGAAGTTGGCCCAAATGCTTATCTGCTTTTTAGAAAAATTCGCAACGTGTTCGATCCCAAGGGCATTTGCGCAGCCGGTCGCCAGGTTTTCACCAAGGCCGAGTATGATGCCTTCCCCGAACAGGCGCTGGCAGGCTTTAACAAGCTGCGGCAGATGCATGGTCTGCAGCCCATCGAAAGATAAGTAACCATTTCCAGGAGAAGGAATAAGGCTATGGCAGTTGACAATTCAAAACTCGAAAAAATCGTCGGCAAGAAAAACGTTCTTGCCGATGAAGCTACGCTGATGCAATTCTCGCAGGACCAGAGCTTTGTTGCTCCGCGCCGGCCCGATGCCGTCGTGTATGTCGAAACTGTTGAGCAGGTGCAGCAACTAGTTAAGCTGGCCAACGAGACTCTTACGCCCATCGTGCCGTTCAGCTCAGGACTGACGCTGCGTGGCGCCGCCATTGCTGATCAGGGCGGCATTATACTGAATATGTCCCGGATGAAAAAAATCATCGAAATCGATGATGAAAACCTGTTTGCAATGGTAGAGCCGGGCGTCACGTACAAACAGCTGCAGGACGAGCTGACGCCAAAAGGGCTCAAAGTAATGATACCCTTTGGCGCACCTGCAGACCGCTCCGTGCTGACTAGCTATCTTGAGCGCGACCCGGTTATGGCTGCCCCCTGTTTTGAAGATGGCAACTCGCTCATTATGGATACCGAGATCGTGCTGCCAAACGGTGATATTTTCCACACCGGCAACTGGGCATCGGGCGGTCGCCCCGGCGCTCCGAGCGGCCCCATCCGCACCAATATTCTTCGTATGTGGACGGGAGCGCAGGGCACTCTGGGCATTATGACCAAAATGGTTGTGCAGGTATCCTACATGCCCGCACAACGCAAAATCTTTTTCATTCCGTTCAAGAGCCTTGCCGAAGCAGTTGAGCCGATGAAACGCATTCAGCGCAGGGAAATCGGCTCGGAAAGCTTTATAATAAACAGCTTCAACCTTGCTGCGCTCCTGACTGAAAGCTGGAAGGTGCCTTCAAAATTTCCGGTTAAGGCCGCAGATGCCAAAGAATTTGAGCAGATCAGAAAAGTTCTGCCTGCCTACACCATGGCTGTTGTCATCAACGGTCCGAAGCGCAGAACGGAAGAAAAAATAGCCTATGAGGTGACGGCGCTGAAAGAGCTGTGCGATTCTCTGAATGTGCAGCTTCTTGAGAGCCTGCCCAATATAACCGGCGCGGAAAACATTATAGATGCTGAGATACTGAGGCCCTGGGGCGTTCTGCGAAAGTTCAACTACAAGGGCTCCGTGCACGATCTGACCTTCAAGGCGCCTATTACCAAAATCGCCGAACTGGAAAAACTCATGTTTGATCTGGCGTTGCAGGCAGGATACCCTGCGGCTGATATCGGCATGTATCTGATGCCTCTTGAGCGCGGACGCGCCATACACTGCGAATTCGACCTGCACTGCACTGCTGCCGACGAAGCTGAGCGCGAGACAGTAAAAACACTCTGGCAGAAAGCTTCTGCCGAGCTTATCAATAACGGCGCATACTTTGACAGGCCTTACGGAATCTGGGCGCCCCTTATGTATAGCCGGGCAGCCGTATACTCACAAATGCTGCAGAAACTCAAAGCGGAAACCGATCCAAATAATATTTTAAATCCCGGCAAGCTTTGCTTCGCATAAATATTGCAACTCAAGACACTTTTCAGGAGGTATAGACGCATATGACCGATTATGATGTAATAGTTATTGGATGCGGCCCTGCCGGCATGATGGCCTGCGGAGAACTTGCCAAGCGCGGCATAAAGGTGCTGGGCGTAGACAAAAAACCGCAGCTGGATGTAAACATCCGTACCGCTTCCGGATACTGCTTTCTTGACCAGCCCTTCAATAAGGAATGGATCAAGTGCACACCCCAGGGCGATAAGACACTTCTTGAATACACTGACACCGGCTTTTCGGTGAACTATTCAGGGCACATGGAAGGGATTCATAACTCCCATATGTTTTCCGACACAGGCCGCCACTGGCAGGCTAAAACGCGCGTTAAGCCGTTTTACCATACGTTTCTCCCCTCCAAATGCCATTCCGACC
>Ga0114951_10003344_pt1 | contig 16685 bp, 14 predicted proteins | sample AM7aDNAmetaG_FD_88677 | JGI IMG/M metagenome (GOLD analysis project Ga0114951, IMG submission 88677) | Freshwater microbial communities from Finland to study Microbial Dark Matter (Phase II) - AM7a DNA metaG | ecosystem: Environmental > Aquatic > Freshwater > Lake | place: Finland: Lake Alinen...
ACAAGACCTTGAAAATCGATGAAACCGATTTTCACATTCCCACAGCCACGACGACGACTAGCTGAACAATTTTTCCACTTAAAAACCCGAAATACCTGTCCAAACAAGCGGAGCCACCGCATACAAAGGCGCCGGGTACAGTGGAGGTGGCGTTGAGCTGCGTTGAGCTCAGGGCCGTGTTCCACGTAATGGCTGAAGGCGCTGCCCATGTAACAGCGGGCGTGGCCTGATTCACAACCAGGGAAACTGAAGATGTAGCCGCTGTGTAGTCGGTGGCGTCGGTTGGCGTAAAGGTGACAGAGAGGGTCCGCGTACCGACGCTGAGAACGGTTCCGGATGCAGGTGTGTAGGCAAAGGTGCCCGCCACTGTCGAACTGGCGCTCAACTGCGATGCGCCGAGCGATGTGCCATAGGTGATGGTGGAAGGTGCTGCCCATACCATTGCCGGCGTCGCCTTGTTCACGATCAGCGTTACATTTGTGGTGGAAGCGTTGTAGTCGGTGGCATCGGTTGGCGTAAAGGTGACCAAGAGCGTCTGCGACCCCGTTACCGGCACCGTCCCTGCCGCCGGACTGTACGCAAATGTTCCAGCCACAGTCGAAGTGGCGTTGAGTTGCGTTGCGCTCAGCGCGATTCCGTAGCTGATGGCCGTCGGCGTAGCCCAGGTCATGCTTGGCGTGACTTTGTTCACAACCAATACGACGAAAGTGGTAACGGTGTTGTAGTCCAGCTTGTCGGTTGGCGTGAAGGTGACCGATAGCGTCTGCGAGCCAGCGGATGGTACTACTCCTGCGGCGGGGCTGTATGCAAATGTTCCGGCGATTGTCGAAGTGGCGTTGAGTTGCAATGCGCTCAGTGCGGTTCCGTAAGTTATGGCCGCCGGCGTGGCCCAGGTGATGGCTGGCGTACCTTGGGTTCCCGATCCCTTCAAGGGGATGCTCTGGGTTGCGTAGGAAGGTGCGGGTGCGTTGAGCGAGTTGTCAGTGATCGTCAATGTGCCGCTGATGACCGCCGCCACTGAAGGTACAAAGTTGATCTGCAACTGGCAGGAAGCCTCTGCGGCAAGAGTGGCAGGCGCCGAGGAACTGACGCTAAGAATCGAGCACGTCGATGTACCGCTGCCGCTGAGCGTAAAGTTGGCCGCGATACTCGGGTTGTAGCCCGTGGCCGGAATGGGAAAGATAAGCGGGGCGTTGCCGATGTTCACCAGTGACTCCGCTTGAGGAGCACTGGTGGAACCAACACTCGTCGGCGAGAAGCTGCGGTTCGGTGGATCGGCAAGGTCCTCTTTCAATAACCGATTGTTGCCGGTATCAGCGACATAGACGTTGCCGCTGCCATCCACGGCCACGCCATAAGGATGCACAAGGGTGCTGCCGGCAGCGGTTGTCTGGTAGTAGCTGATGCCTGTGGGTGTTTCCTTTGCGATTCTCTGGTTGAACGTGTCGGCGATAAATATGGCCCCATTACCATCCACGGCGATTCCATATGGAAGAGAAAAGCCGCCGCCAACCCCGCTCTGGGTATAGACACCAGCCGAAAGGGTTTCTTTCACAACGCGGTTGTTGAGGGTGTCGGCAATATACACATTGCCGCTGCCATCAACCGCCACTCCGTATGGATACAGCAGGCCGGTGCCGATCGAACTCTGGTAATACTTTCCACCCAGAAGTGTTTCCTTCAGGATGCGGTTGTTGGTGGTATCCGTGATGTATACATTGCCGTTGCCGTCGACAGCGACGCCGTAAGGATAGGACAACCCCGTTGTAGGCAGAACGCTCTGGGTGTAAGTTACACCAGAGAGCGTCTCTACCAGCACGCGGTCATTGGCCGTGTCAGAGACATAGAGATTGCCTGCCCCATCTACCGCAACCCCGCCGGGCATATTGAAGCCGCTGCCAATCGTGCTCTGGGTATACACGCCTGCCGTGAGTGTCTCTTTCACAACCCGGTTGTTGCTGTAGTCAGCGAAATAGAGGTTGCCGCTGGCATCCACTGCCGGCCCATTGGGTGAATTGAGGCCTATGGATGCAATGGTGCTCTCTGTGCCAGGGATGAAGTTGATCTGGGGACCGACTCCGGTGCCGAAGATGTATGCAGAGGCAATCGGGATTCCCGTGGCATTCTGCAGAACTACGGATCCAAGGCGAGTTCCGGAGACTGTGGGTGTGAAGGTGGCGTTCACTGTACAGATGGCGCCTGCGGTGTATTTTGTGCCGGTAACGCAGGTACCCGTGCCGGCATTGGCAAATTCCAATCCCTTAGCGCCTTGCGAGAGAGCTACGATGGGACCGAGCGTATCAGCCGTATCGAAGATGAAACTCAAGGTCTGCGGCGCACTGGTGGAGCCAACATTCACCTGCCCGAAGTTCACGCCCGACAGCGTCTCCTTGATCACCCGGCCGTTGTCTGAGTCCGAGATGTATATGCTGCCGTTCAAGTCGATCGCTACCCCGCTGGGATAGTACATAGCGCTGGTTGGAATCGCAGTCTGCGTGTAGCTTCCGGACGACAGGGTCTCCATCAGGATCTTGTTGTGGTAGGTGTCAACTACGTAGAGGTTATTGTGCTGGTCGAGCGCAACGCCGAAGGGCATATCCAGCCCGGGAACATTCATCTGGCTCTGGGTATAAATACCGCCCAAGAGCGTTTCGATGAGAACGCGGCGGTTGTTGGTATCAGCAATAAAGAGGTTGCCACTTGGGTCCACTGCGACGCCGCCGGGGTTGCTCAGGCCCGTAATGAGGATGCTCCTGGTATAAACACCCGAGGACAAGGTCTCTTTTACCACCTGGTTGTTTCCGGAGTCTGCAATATAGAGGTTTCCGCTTAAATCGACGGCGAGCCCAAAAGGTCCGTTGAAGCCACTGTCAATGGTTTTCTGCGTATAGCTGCTTCCTGAAGATGTCAGCTTGATCGCCTGGTTCAGACCCGTATCAGTAACGTACAAGCTGCCGCTCGCATCAATGGTAATGCCCCACGGCTCTTTCCAACCTGAACCGATAGTGGTTTGGGTGTAGCCGGTTCCGTTCAGCGTCTCCTTCAATACCTGGTGGTTCCAGGTATCAGGAACATACACATTGCCGCTCGCATCCACCGCGACATTGTGGTTCGTACGCAGGCCGCTGGGGACGACAGTCGTTTCAGAGCCTCCGAAATGCGCGGTTTGCGCAACAGCAACGGAGCAGAAGGCAATGAAGGAAACTAGGGCCAAAGCCAGCTTTGATGCCGTCCACTTGTATCTTGGGTGAACGGCGACGCGTGGGATTGGCTTTGAATGGTAGCTAAACGTCCGGTCTGCAGCAGCTGAGAAGAACCAATTTCTGGAAGAAGCGAACAGTGAAGCAACGTGTATCAATCTCTCTCCATCTGAACTCAGGCGTAACTTTACTCGGAAACGGCTCCGGGGCAGGGTCGTATCACCTTGCTTAGCCTGGTTGTCCTACTCTTCTAGGCTGAGCCTGAAAGGAAGCGGTAACAATACGACTTTCTCCGTGAGGTGTGCCACTTTCAGACGGTCAATAGGTCCTTGGTAACTTCTAGATGGTTACCTCAGCTTTTGGAATATATGGTTTGGGCTCCTTGGGCTCAGATTAGTCGCATCTACACTGCGCTGGCTGTTCTCGGCCAGCCACCAACCGCTGTCCCAATGGTCGGCATTTCGGCGCACCTGCGCGTACTGGTCACAAGATCCCCCCCGCCACGCTACGTTATTCCTGCTGGTTGCGAGGGGTGCTTGAAACGGAGCTTGTCAACAGTCGCTCTAGTCCGTCCCAATCCGATTGAATCAGGATCCGCAAGTCTCATTTCGCCTAAAGTAAAGCGACCGCGTCCGCTATTGCTGGAGGCACATGTAATTAGAAGATTGGCGAGTGTCGGAATTGCTCCGTCTGCGGGTGGAGCAAGTGGATCTAGTCCTGAAGGTAATCCTCCTCGATCAAGGACGACAAAAAACAATGGCGGACGCGCAGTGTCTTCGAGCGCTACGCGATTGTGGACCGGACCGGCATCTCTGACCCAATGCGAAAACTAAAGCAGAGCGAAAAAGCCAGTCAATCCCAGTAAAGTCAAGAACCGTTCACGATGGCTGTTCCGCTGACGCAAACCCTGCAATAAGGACTAATGAGTAAATGCTCCCAACTTATAAATTTTCAATATCTTAGATTGGTGCCGGGAGGGGGGGTCGATTTCCAACGCCCCACTGAAAACAGGCAACTTACTGATTTTTAACGACGCTCAAAACGCACCAAACGGTCGAAACGCGGTTTCCACACACGTATTACACACACGAGGAATGCCCCGGCTCATCGCCGGGGCATTTTTAGGAAGTCATGTTGGCTCTGGTGAACCGATCAAGCTCGCTCTCGGCGATTCGGAAGCAGTCGTAAACCCGACGCCTCCTGTTCGACCGACCAGGGAACTTGAAAGCCCGCAGGAGCTTCCGCTGTATCCAGCGGCGCACCGTATCGCACGACACGCCACGCCTCGCAGCAACTTCCTTGACCGAGTACCACTTCTCATTGGAATCCATACCTGTCTCCAGACGTGAATTCCTCTTCCCTTGCGGGAAGAACTGAGAAGCCCAGTCTGTTCATCAGGGGATTCGGTTGGCTGTCATCTTTGGGAGCGACCGTCCCCTTAACCCGCTGAAAACAACTGAGTACCCCCTACCCAAAGGGTAGAGGTTGGCGCTATTATAGCCCAACTCTCATTTCTATGCGATACCGTTGTCTATCCTCAAAGGGTATCCGATTGTATCGCCGCCGATATTTCAGCGCACGATAGAACGCTTTTGTTTACTGGAGGATACGGGTATGACTGGTATGCCGCACCGTCCCTCGTCTAGCGACGGGCATCTTCTTCGTTTCGTCCCTTCGTTCCTCACCCTATTGGGCTGGCGCGAAGAAGATGCCCGTCGCTATCGCTCGCCCTATCGGGTACGCCTATCGGCTAGGACGGTGCGGCATGACTAGGTATTTCCCTATTCTGGTTCTTACGGCGCTTAGTGTCCTATCCGCCACTGCGCAGCAGACCCTTTACGATCTCTCTGGAAAGACTGGTCTTGGCAGTATCGAGGCTTCCGTCGCCAAAGACAATGATGTCGCCAAGATTACTTTTCCCAATGACTGGGCATCGTACACCATCCGATGCATTGCCTCTTGCACTAACGGAACTGTCGCGATCCGTCAGCCTGGATCGGCTCAATTCACTGAATATTATGCTCCTGGCAGTTTACTTTGGGCACACTTCGACTCAGCACCTCCGAATGGACAGCCTGTCAGTCATGATCTTCCCGCTACCGACCGCTCGATGTATTTGGCATTCAAATGCCCCTACGCTGCCTCCTACTCCAACTCCCCATGCCCGACAATTCAACTCGTTTTGGAATCCTCCATTGTCCCGGTAGATTCTTCCTCTGGGATAAAAACGACCCTCATCTGGACGGTCGTCATAATTTTCGGAATATGGCTCATCGTGAAATTCTTTCGCTGGTTAGGTAAGCAACCCATTCCCGCAGTATCCGAACCAACATCCGACCCCATACTCGCCCCTGCCTCACCCATCTCATCATTCGAAGAGTCCATCTCCACTTTCTCCGTTTTCAACCAGTCCTCTCACGCTTTAATGGACGTTCCACCGAATGGGAAAACACTCCTTATTCTCGGTCTTCCTGAAGACCACAACTCGGAGGAAAATCAAAACAAGATCGCTGAACAGGTCAGACAACTTCTCAGTAAAGCTCCTGGCGAAATCACTCCCTATCAGGTTCCACACCAAGAAACCTACGAACAGGCTATCCGAGGAGAACTTTCGGCATTTGTTGGTTCGATGGGTATCCCGACATATTTCTACGGGCTTGAGATTCTTCCCACTGATTCCATACCTCTCGGCCTTCGTCAGGATTGCGAAGAAGACGGACTGATTATCGATACAATCCCTTACTCCGAGAGGAAGCGCCACGTCTATGCAACGGGAATGTCTGGCAGTGGGAAAAGCACTCTTCTCAAGGCGCTCGCGTTGAAGGACATTCAACATCACAAAGGTATCGCCGTCATCGACCCCCACGGAGATCTCGCCGAAGACATCCTCAATATGATTCCAAAGGATCAAGCAGATCGAGCCATTTATATCAGCGCCGACAATGCCATTCCTATCAACTTCATGAGTTATGGAAAAGGGAACGACCGCGAGAGAGAAGCGCTTGTCGGAGATATTATCTTCCTCTTGCAACGTTTTCCCGGATGGGGACCGCGAATGGATTCCATCTTACGGGATGTCCTCTACACACTTTTAGAAGCTGGGGACACGTGTTTCCTTGATATTTACCATTTTCTTGTGGACAAAGCACGGCGCACCGAAATCCTCTCACGCGTGAAGAACCGCGACCTGTTGCGCACGTGGAACGAGAATTTTCCAAGCCGAGATGCCATCGAACCAATTCTTAATCGTATGAAAATATTCGTCCGCAGTGCGAGCTTCCAGACGTTTATGGGGGGTGGCCAGAACCAGCTCGACCTTTATGATGTCATGCAGGAAGGCAAAATCCTTTTAGTGAACCTCGCAACTGCCGGACGAGAATCAGGAGACCTTTTGGGTGCGCTCATCGTCTCCAAACTCCAGCAAGCGTGTGGGCGGCGTCAACCAATTCCCGTCAATCAACGTCGCCCCTTCTATATCTACACCGACGAATTCCAACGGTTCCAGACCACTTCCTTTGAATTCATTCTTTCGGAGACCAGGAAATATGAAGTCGGCCTTGTCATGGCAAATCAGTTTCCCGATCAACTCGAATCGATGATACTCTCCTCCGTCATCGGAAACGTTTCTACCATGTTTCTATTCCAGCTTGACCCAAAAGACGCCCGTCACTTCGTCGGCGGAATCACCATGCGTCCACCAAAACAAGAACTCATGTCAAAGATCAAATGGCATCCTGATTCCCTCACTATCGAAGACCTCGCTCGTTCGAAGCGGCCTGTTCCTCCTGAATTACTAAGAGATTTTCCAGTAGGATGCGCCCTTTACAAATCGGCAAATCGCGATGCCCACATCACCTGCATTTTTCCCAACGAGAATATAGGTGACCAGAATACCGGTGACCTCATCCGTCTCAATACCCTCGCACAATATGGCATGAAACGCATTGTGGACAACTCCTCTTGCGCTTCCCCGCAGGTACCCCATACTGAGGTTAATGACGACGAACCACAACCAGGAGCCGCGCCATCGGGTAACTAATGCGAAGCGCGCGGCGCTTGAACTTTTAGCTGAATATTTCTGTCTCAGGACGAATGACGTAGCCCAGCTCCTCAGAGACCGGACGCCGAACGAGAATGACAAGCGGAGCGTCCGGTACACTTTGGGGCTCTTGTACAAAGAAGGTCTGGTCAACCGGCTTCCCTATATTGAAATGGATCGTGATCGCGGCGTGGCCACTTTTGTGTATGGCCTATCAGACAAAGGCGTCAATTTCGTCCGCTCGATCTGGACACAAGCCAAGACCTTCGACGAACACTCCCAACGAACCCTTGACCATGAGCTTGAGATTTCGTTCTTCCATATCGCCATCAAAAGATTCTGCGCCATAAATCAATTGAAATTGTACTGGCAACAGTCCGACCTCAAACACACCATCTCGCCGGACGCGATGTTCGCCATCACTAATCCCGATAAGCCCGAAGGCAAAAACACTCTGTACTATTTCCTCGAACTCGAACGGGCTAAGATTGGGCATTACCTGAACGGTGAGCCGTCCATCATGCGCAAGCTCGCGAAGTATCACGCCTATTACGGGACTGATGCGTGCCAGAAGGAATGGACAAACTTTCGGCAGTTCAGGGTGATCGTAACCCAAAGGAACGATGAGCGCCGCGAGAATCTTCTGAAGCAGTTGAACAAAGAATTCAACCACAGAATGTTTTGGCTCGCGACCGAAGACGACTACAAGAAAGACCTCAGCGTTGCGATATTCAAAACACCGAAGGACCATGCGACCGCGTCGTATTCCATCCTCGACAATTTCAAGTAATCACGCATACTTAGAACAATCGCGTAGAAATGCGCGGGACTTTCCCGTTCTCCTCATCCTCTCGGCGCGTGATCCGCGTTTGATGGGGATGAGGACATCGGGCAATATTCATGACCCCCATCGGCATTGATTATCTCAATAGACAAGAGTTCGTCATCGACACGACCCGACACATCAACATCACGGGGATGTCAGGCATGGGAAAATCCACCCTCCTTCTCAACCTTTTCATTGACCACATCCGTCAAGGCAACGGCGGATTATTCATAGACCCCCACGGCGACACCGCCGATGCGATTGCCAAGCTCATCCCGAAATCGAGGATGAGAGATTTTGTGTGGATTGATCCCGATGCCTCACTTGTTCCGCCATTCAATCCACTTCACTTCAACAGCCAAGAGGAGTTGGAACTCGGCAAGGAGTCTCTCTTCACGACGTTCAAATCTCTCGCGGGTTCCGCATGGGGCGACGAGTCCGCTAGGGTCATCATCAACGCGATCGATGCGGTGTGTGAATACTTCCCGCAACCCACTCCCGTGCACATTTTCCGTTTCATGGCCGACGACAAGTTCCGGGAAAAGGTTCTGACCGCGACGGCGAATCCCTTCTTGAGAATGTTCAAGGAACAATACGATGAGAAGCTGCGCGACTCGGAACAGATGAGCAAGTTTAGCCCACCGATCAACAAGGTTGGAAAATTGCTCAGACCATCCATTATCCCCATCATCGGCCAGCCGAACTCGCTCGATTTCTTGGACATCATGAATTCAAAGAAGATTGTCGTTTGCAGATTTTCTAAAGGACGGCTCGGAGAAGAGATCGCACAGATCCTTGGTTCACTCGTTGTCTCGATGGTCTCTATCGCCGCTTTGAAAAGAGAAAAGCAGCGTAGCCGTCCACCGTTCATGTTAATAGCCGACGAGGTTCACAACTTCGTCCATGGCGGCAGATTCGGCACCCTATTGGCAGAAAGCCGCAAATACGGCATCACCCTCGTTCTGGCTTCACAGGGAATGTACCAGATCCCTTTCGCCGCCGACGTATTCTCGAACTGCCCGACGCAGATCACATTTAACGTCTCCGGTGAGGATGCCAAAGCCATTGAAGAGAACTGGAACGAACAATATGTCACTGCCCAGGCGATCACCGGCCTTCCGCGGTACATGTTCTTCTGCCGGACATTCGGAGAGAACGGTCCGACGGCCAAGAGAGTCATCGGCTACCCGAATATCGAGAAGAGCGGCGACGAGGCCAACCCTACGAAACTCATCAAGGCTTCCCTCCAGCGGTACGGCACTAAACGCAAAGACATTATTGAGAAGATCAATCGCTTCCTTGCGACTTCTGCGTAATGGGCGCGTGTACACATCTCCTCACGATTCCGATACTTGAGAAGTGGCAATTCCAGCCAATCACCGAGCACCCCTTATGGGAATCACGATATGCCACCGCGTGCGGAGGGACATTTGCGAGGCCGCGAGAATCAACTCGCGCCGCTTCTTGATGGATCAGGGTGCCACAATTGCGAAAGCGGGGAGAAGACAAACCTTTACCACCACAAACATGAACTACGAATTACGTGAACAGTTGTTGAAACCCTACTACGACGGGCGCAACTATGGCTGTCTGCGCTACTTCAGAAGCTTGCCAAGTAAAGTTCTCGAAGAGTTGATAAGCCACGATCTGGTTGATATGGAAGAGTGGAACTGCTGCGAAGGTGTAACGAAGCTATTCTTGCCGTTCCTTCAGCGGAATCCGCAATTCACAGTACATGGGTATGCGGTCCCAGAGGGCCGAGAGGATGTTCGTGTATCCATCGAAGGGGTTGAACGCTCTGCCACTTTGACCACAAACGAGATTATTGATTTTGCGACGACATTTCGTGGCGCTGATGAAATGGACTTGGCCATCGATTACGCTCGCTGTTGGTACGACTAAGCGCCTAAGAAGAGACGTTCCATGTGCACAAATTAACCCTTCTCCTCGCATCGCAACCTAGCAAAAATGATGACCGTCCAATAACGAGCCGCCGGACTTCCACTACAACTCATTGGCATTTTCAGCAATCCGAATCACCTGATGGAACGCATTGACTTCCTCCCTACGATTTCTGCGTAACTGGCGCTTGTACTTTGCACTCCGCGTCGTCCGCTCCGGCGCATTCCGGCGCATACTTCTACTTGTGACGTTTCCTCACCACCAACGAGCATCCCTCATGGGAATCACGATAAGCCACCGCGTGCGGAGGGACATTTGCGAGGCCGCGAGATTCAACTCGCGCCGCTTCTTGATGGGAGTGAAATGCCGCAGTTGCCAAAGCAGGGAAAAGCATAATCAATTCACACAATGGAATACTGTAGCGTTTGCCACCGCGAATGTCATGGTGGCTTTGAGGTGTCTTCAAGGGAATCAGCAGGTCAAGACCAGCCTTTCATGGTCATCATCGAAGGCACACCTGATCGAGACTTCAACGTTTGCGATCTGTGCAACATCACGATTTGCTTCGATTGTTCCATCGACAAAGACTCAGGATATTGCAACGACTGTCATGCAAAGGTCTATGGGAACACAGCCCATCAACCTGAGAACGACAAGTGAATCGCATATTCCTGTGCGTCTATGTCGATGCGTTCGAGGAGGAGAGACTCTTGTTTGTTGCGGACCAGAATTGCAACCGCGAGGCCGAGTTCAGAAAAGCGTACGCGGATATATACGGGACGGGATTTGAGGATACTGAAATCCTCCAGATTTCTCCTGTGAGCCGCCTGTACCACAACGGAGTCGAAAAGGACTATCGCATTCAGCTTGTCGAAAAATAAACCGCGTTTCCCTGCTACGCAACAGAGAGGATCGAAGATGACAGCACTTGAACAAGTCGCCCAACTCAAACAACAGGCAATCGAGTTGCTCCTCAACGAGCGGGAGCAGATCGATTCAGAATTGAACCAGCTCGGATACGGGCAAGAAAATGCCCCGTCCGGTAAGAGACGGGGCAGAAGATCGAAGGCGGTCATTGAGGCAGAAGACCTTGCGCTTGCCGCTTCCCATTCCTGAAGGACTCGATCAGCTTGGCCTTTACGCCGTTTCGAGTACGCTTCCAGTAGTCCACATCAACTTCCTTTTCGCGCCGTTTGAAAAGCTCATCGAACCAGGCGTCGATGCCCTGCATGTACTTGACGCTATCGCTGGACGCAGTAGGATTCTGGATAGTCCTTTGCATCTCTGTTTCAGGTTTTTGTTTCGACCCCTCGGCCATGCGTTGAGGGGTTTTTATTTGCCCAACACCGTACCAACCGGAAAGGCGCTCAGCGGCTTCCTTCATGCCGCATCCCTCCATCAAAGCGACGAGGTTGATGACGTCACCGCCCTTCTTCCTACCGTTATTCGCATTGCAGGTCTCGGAGAAGCAGCGCCAATAGTTCCCGTTGAGATTAATGGAGAAGCTCCGGGACCGGTCGCCTTGCTTGTGCGTTGGCAGCGGACAGGTACAGGTTGCATATTCTCCCTTGTGAGTGAGCTGCAGGTGGTATTGCCCGGTCGCCACATCAGTGACATGGATCTTCTTGATGGCTTCGAAATTCAGCATAGTGTTCTCCTCATGCGTGCTCCCTGCCATAGGCAGGAGCGCCGCTGGCAGTGAATCATGGGGATTGTGGAGATGGAACTAGGCCAGCTCAAGAGATGAGCCGGGCGGGATTCCAAAGGCGAGGGGCGTCAGGCCGACACGGGTGCCCAGTAGGTTTCATTATGGTAAGCAGGAAGCCTAATCCATCGCCAAACAGAGGGGCGACAGCGACTGTCCGTCTGCCCAGAGCATAGCGGACCCACGGAAAAATGCAACGCCGTGCGCCGAAGACACGTAGTTCGTCAGCTCCAACGATTCGAATCCAGTTGATTGGGCCTAAACCTGATTCTTGGACTCGAACAGCCTAGGGCGTCTTCGGAGAGCAATCCTTGTTGCCCCTTGTTCCAAACATGCATTGGGTTGTTGGTGTCAGTTGACGATCTACCACTGGAGACCGGCGAACACTGGCCGACTTCCCGTTACATCTCGGCGCCTCATTAAGCGCACGGGCAAAGTCGCGAGATGCCAGAATTCCTGCCGGCCATACCGGCGCGTTTCGGTGGTGATCTTCGGGGCCTGTAACCGCGACCCGGAAGCATCGACAGCGTGGCACGCAAGTCGCTCTGGCCAACGATGCCCACCCAAATGCTCGACGCGCTGCTGTTCATCTCCAAACAAAGCCCGGAACTCACGCATAGTCATCATCGGGATACTCACCGTGATGCTCAGGCCAAAGCCGAAGTAACAGCAGAACATATGGATGAATACTCTTCGTTGGCTACTTGTCATCTTGAGAGACTAGTCATCTTCATCGATCTGATCGAACACACTCCTCGGGACTGGTCGGCCCAAATGGCCAAATCTCACGGCACCCAACTCCGCGCTGTAATGCATTCGCTTCTTTTGGTCTTCATCCTCCTTCTCCTTTACCCGCATCAGCGACCTAAATATTGCGGCCTGTTCAATAGCCGACCTGCCAAGAAGCGTCACTGGGCCGTCTTCCAGACACGCTTTTGCCTCCCCGAACGGTGTCACCCGCAATTTCCTGCAGTTAGACCCAGCGCATCTAAATCCCCATGAAGGCATTGCCAGTACGCCAACCTTTAACCCAGATCTTGTAATGTAGTATTCGCAATTGGGATTGTCCCCTTTAACATTGCCAGATTCAACTCTTTCAATGTGGCCCGCCTGCCTGACAAGCTCCAGGATTTCATCTTCTTTAACATGCTCGGCTGCATACATCCTTTGTCCACCTATCGTGAGCATGGCAGGATTGTTTGGAGAGATAGCAATAAGCTTTAACGCAATCTTTCCATGCCTATGCCTGTGGATGACTTCGCAGTATTCCAACAATTCTGGGATATCGATCAAGTTCCGGCGCATGACAACCGCATTAATCTTGGTCACTCCTGGTAGTATCTCAACAGCTAAGCCTATTGACTGAAGAACATCTTGTAATGCATCCTTCGTTGTAATGTTCGTAAATCGTTGCTGACTTAGAGTGTCAAGGCTAATATTAACTCTTGATAAGCCCGCGCGAGCTGCGGCATGAATGATGCTATGCAACACGGTACCGTTGGTGGTCATTACCTGTTCAATGTACCCTTGTTGCTGGGTATCGCGGAGAATGTTTAGAATATCCCCGCGCAATGTGGGCTCTCCTCCGGTCCAGTGTATTCGCGTTATCCCTGCATTCAAAGCAGCTCCAGTGATCTGGGCAATGTCTGCTGTGCCCACTTCACTTCTAGCCTCCCTTCTCCGTTCAGGATTGCAATAACTGCAAGCCAAATTACAAGCCGACGTGGCAAAGAACCGTAGATGCCAACCAGCCGAATTGCCGCCACTCAATGGATCACCCTCAGCAATGGCTCGACATGTCCAGAGTCTCTCTCAATAGAAGATGTGGATCTCTTTTCGATGAGCTCAGCAATCATCGCTCTTTTCAACTCGATGGGAACGCCAGCTAGATACTTACCGTCGCATGTTCTTCCATTAGCATAGACCCGCAGTTTTGAGCAGCTTGGGCCGCCACACTTAAAATGAGTGGGAATTCCCGACACTCCTACTATCTGCCCAGTGCCAGCGATAGAATAATATTTCGCTGTTGGATTGTTTCCTCGAATGCCAGTATGTACAGCGAGGTTTCTTGTTCTGGACAAGCGTCTCATGATCTCCGGAACCGAGACATGCTGGGCCTGATATGCAGCCTCCGGTTTGAATCTCCACAACTCATGCAGTTTTAGTATTACCTTTGGTCCTAATCTACCTGCATATTCCAACAGCGCGTCTATCTCATCGATATTATCGTTTATGACTGCCACGTTTATCTTGGTCATCTCTAGCTTCATTGCAGCATGCTCAATGCTGTTCAGAACCTGGCCGAGTCTATCCATGCCTGTTATTGTCTGGAATCTGTTTCTGCTCAAGGAGTCAAGGCTAATATTGGCTCGATTTAGCCCAGCCGCAACTAATTCATCCAGCATCGAGTCCAGCAGCACGCCATTGCTTGTCAAGGCTTGCTCGGTAAACCCTATTCCCTTCGCGATGTTGGCAATGATCGGAAGGTTCGTTATGGTGCATTCCCCGCCAGTCCATTGCACCTTCTCAATTCCATTGTCGTAAGCTGCTTGGAGCAGATCGCGGAGTTCGTCGTCGCCCATGTCTTCCCCCGTTTTTCGAGGGTTGACTTCGTGATCGTTACAGTAGAAACAATGCAAATTACATTTCGCCGTTAGAGAAACCTTGATTGTCCAGCGTCCGTTCCTATCAACTGTCATCTTGAATCACCAGTCCAGTTTCACTATGTGCGAACGTCTAAACCCTACGTTTGGGATGCCCCTACTCGGAAGAAGAGTTGAAGAAAGTGCTTCTCGCTGGTAGTATAGCGCTGCTTTGGGCCGAACGGTTGGTGCATTAGGCGTGGTCCACATCGCAATTTCCGCAAGGGGGCAGTTTGGGGTGGACCAAGTCTCGATTCTGAAACCAGGGAGAGCACGAACCCCCACCGCGGAGGTCCGCCGAACCGCCCATCACGCCCTTACAAACCCCAAGGTATCCTGTTGACGAGAAATCGATTCCGTGAACGTGCCGCTTGCAGCTCGAAACGCGCTGGTTTCACGCCAAATCGACACGGATTACTACTTTAAAGTCGGCCAGTGTTCGCCGATCCGCCGCGGCAGGATCCTCGGTTGACGGCAAGAGCCCAATACACTCTTCGAACCCGGCTGCGGTCGATTGTCTGGGTGGTTGACAGCCTATCCGAAAGCTGACCCATTCCCAATGGGAGTAGCACTTGCGCTTTTGTGCGAATTCGCTATAGTCACTGGGTCACGAGCAGGGGGTATTTCCAGTACCGCACCGCTCCTGGCATTTCCAAGCGCAATCCATGGCTACAAAGGCAATCCGCAAGCGCGTTAACCAGGTTCGAAAAGGTCCCTTGTTCATGTGCACCTACAAAGGCTGTGGTTGGATAAGCGACCGCAACTCGCGGTATTGTGCCGATCATGACAAAAGGCGTCGCCCTGTGTCCGAATTTTCCAAGCGGCCCCTGTCACGCTCAAAGCCCCTCCGCTGATCCTCGACATCACGAACGTCCTGGCCGGTCCTTGCTGTTCAGCAGCAGGACCGACCAGGACGTTTGAACGCGTCCTCGCAGCACATTTCCAAATCAATGAAGGAGAAGTCATATGGAGCAACTGTACGCTCATGCGGGGGCGTCGAAGCTTTCGCGCGATCAACTCGGAACCATCTTGCCTCCGGAACCTACGGAGACATTCAAGCCAATCTCTCATGCAGAACTGATTCACAACGTGCTCGACGGACTTTCCTTCCGGCACATTAACGTGGTTCGCGACGAATATGCCGTCTCTGACGATGGCATGAAGCTCTTCGGCGTTCTCGATCTGGAGACCACCTTTGACGAGGCGCGTTTCTCGCTTGGAATCCGTAACGCGAACGACAAATCCATGCGGCTTGCACTCACTGTGGGTTTCCGGGTTTTTGTGTGCGACAACATGGCGTTCTACGGCGACTTCACGCCGGTGCTCGCCAAGCATTCGAAACATTTCAACCTGCAAGATGCGCTGGCCGTTGGCATCGACCGAATTCAACGCAATTTCGAGCCAATGCGCCGCCAGGTGGACTCTTGGAGGGGCCTCCAGCTCACCGACGACGCAGCGAAGCTGGTGATCTATCGGGCGTTCATCGAAGCCGACCTTGAAGCGCCGAAGCACCTTGCCCGGCTCGTCCACGAGCACTACTTCGAACCGAAGTATCCGGAGTTTTCACCGCGAACGTTCTGGAGCCTCTCAAACGCGTTTACATCCGCGTTCAAGGAACTCGACCCGGTGCCACAGTTCAGGGCGACCGCGAAACTCGGGGCCTTTTTGGCCTCAACAGGCTCAACCAATTGCGTGGCGCTGGCCAAAGCCAGTTGATCCCATTGAAGCGGGTACGACAGTCAGTGCCCGCCTCTTCAACCCATTCAGCAACGAAAGGAGAACCTCGTATGATCAACGCATCGGAGTACCGCGATCTTCCGCTCGAATGCCTTGCAGAATCAGCGAACAATCCCCGCCGCAGTTTCGATGAAGCAGCACTCAATGAGCTAGCCGACAGCATCCGGACACAGGGAATCCTCGCGCCCTTGGTTGTCCGCCCAGTTGGCCAACATTTTGAGATTGTCGCCGGGGCTAGGCGCCTCCGGGCCGCCCAGATTGTCGGGCTCGAAACCGCACCGGTTCGCATCGTTGAATTCACCGACGCCCAGGCTCTTGAGGTCAGCATCGTTGAGAACCTGCAACGGCGCGACGTACATCCACTCGACGAAGCGCAGGGCTTTGCCGCCCTGATGCAACTAGAAGATCCGCAGTACAGCATCGAACAGATCAGCGCCAAATGCGGTAAGAGTCCCGCATACATCGCAGCCTTATGTTGTTAACAACATAACTGAGCTTATGTGTTGGTTTAGTTTATGTGGCCTTCCATTCCTCTGCGCTGTTTTTGGGAGCATTTCGAAGAACGGAAGACGACATAAGCCGACTCATTTCACAGCGACCGCAGGAAGTGCATCAGAGGTTCAGGGACGGCTAC
>Ga0114951_10003345_pt1 | contig 16684 bp, 8 predicted proteins | sample AM7aDNAmetaG_FD_88677 | JGI IMG/M metagenome (GOLD analysis project Ga0114951, IMG submission 88677) | Freshwater microbial communities from Finland to study Microbial Dark Matter (Phase II) - AM7a DNA metaG | ecosystem: Environmental > Aquatic > Freshwater > Lake | place: Finland: Lake Alinen...
CAGGAGGGCAGGGCTATGTCGAGATCATGTCGGAATTGGGTTGCGGCTTTTACGTTGATCGAGTTGCTGGTAGTGAATAGCGATGATCGCTATCACTACCAGCAACTCGATCAACGTAAAAGCCGCAACCCAATTCCGACATGATCTCGACATAGCCCTGCCCTCCTGTCTAAAGACCTCGTGGTGACCTGCGCCAACCTTTCCCCTGCGCCCGCTTGCTCCTCTTAGACCGTCCCCTTCGTCACCGTGCGATTGACCACCGACCCGCGGTCCACGTACGGCTTTGGAATAAGGACCTGATAGACGCGGTGGGGGTTTCGAGCGGCCAGTTTCGCCGTCTCCAGCACCTTCGCCGCCAGCGCCGCGTGCGGCTCCGCCAACATGCTGTACGGCCCCGCGTCTTCCCGGCAACCCGTGATCAGAAGGCTCACATCCCGCCCGACGATCAATCCGCGTTCGCGAATGGCGCGCGCGGCTCCATCGGCCACGTAGGTGTTCCAGCAATAGAGCGCCGTCGGCGGCTCCGGCAGGTCCAGGAGCGAAAGGGTTTCCCGGTATGCGCCCTCCTCGCATAATTCGGAGGGCTCCTTCGTTTCGTCCGAATGCACGTCGATGATCCGCCAATAGTCATGGTAGGGATACAGGCAGTTCAGCGAGACCAGCGTCTCTATGAAGAGATTCTTGCAAAGATCCAAATTGCTCGCGACGGATACGGTGATCGCCAGCACGCCGATGCGGCGATGGCCGTTACCGTGAAAGATGCGCGCAACCTCCGCAAACGCGCCCACCGCGTTGTAGTCCACATAGGAAATGCCCAGGCGCTCCAGTTGGCGGTTGCCGCTGACAAACGTCACGTGGCGCTCGCGCAGAGCGAAGCAGGTCTCCGGCCTGATGGCCAGCGCGAAGCTGACCACGCAGTCCGGCTCAATTGCCAGGACATGTTCCAGGTTGATCGGCTCGCGCTCGGTGTCCGGGATCCATGTGATCGTCGTCCCTTGCCGGAGCGCCTCCGCCTGCAAGCTCAGGAACAGCGGATGCCAGTACGTGTCATGGAGGGAAGCCGCCGAGTACAGATTGCCCGTGAAGCGCCCGATGACGGCCACTTTGAAGAGAGAAATTCTGGGATTGACCAGAAAGAATCCCTTGCCAGGCACCCATTCCAGGGGAACGTGCTTGCCCAGCTCGTTAAGGGCAATGCTCGCCGTGCTGTTCGAGACGCCGAACTCCTTGGCCAGCGCCGAGCGCGATGGCAACCGGTCGCCGACGCGAATCGCCGCCTTGCCCACTTCGTCCAGGAGGAACCGCGTGATCTGTTGGGTCTTCGTAACGACCGCTGTGGACGCTTCGCCCGGCTGCGCCTCCGCGGTATTGACATCAGTGCGCATACGTGGTACCATCCCGTTCGTGTAATGGCTAGCCATTAGCTAGACTTATGATATCACTCGCAGAGGCCACTGTCAAGAGGGGATTCACTGATTATGCCCGCCATTGGACTCGCATTCGTCCGGCAGCTATTCCTGATTCTCGCGCTCGCCACGCTGGTTCTCTCGGCGCGTCCCTCCCCGGCGGCTGACTTGGCGCCGGTGCCGAACCCCTCCTTTGATAAGGGACCCGCTGCGCCGGGAGACGCCCCCCAGGGGTGGAAATGGATCCTCCAGGGCAACGCGAAGGGGACATGGGAATCCGAAGGGCACACGGGCAAATGCATCGCCCTTGAAAACATCGGCCATGACGACCAGGCGATCATCGCTTCCGACAAATTCCCCGTCGAGCCGAACCAGAATTACCGCCTCACATTCTGGCATCGCAGCCGCGATCCGATCGGACGCATGGCCGAAGTATGGGTCAGCTTCGGGGAGAACAATGCCAATGCGGGATGCCGGAACTTCACGGTGACCACAACGCGCGAGTGGCAGCAGCGGGTCGTGGAGTTCACCACTCCGAACATCCGAGAGAGTTTCCTCTGGTTCATCCTCTTTGCGCGCAGCGAGAACAGCAAGTTCTACGTTGACGACATCCAGCTTGAAAAGCTCGGCCCCGCAAAGGTCACGCCGGCGACGATCAAATGGACGATGGAGAACACCACCGTCGAGAAGTCCATGGGCGGCATCTTCACGAAAGTAGATGGTCCGAAAACGACCCGGCCGATCACCACGGTGCTGCCGCTCACGGCATTGAATGTGGTGAACACCGCCGCGCCGCAGACTCCGGTCGTGGACGGGCTGATTGGCGATTGGGAGTATCTGCCGTGGGCCTCCTCCATCGGTCCGCTGCGCGCGCTCTCCGACGGCGGCCCCACCGAAGACAAGACGTATGCCTACGTGGCCTGCGACGACAAGAAACTCTACATCGCTTGGAAAGCCACCTATCGCGGCGATGCCCCGCCCGCCTCCACCAAGCCGGCGGAACGCGACGGCCACGTCAACGTGGATGACAGCGTGGAAGTCCTTTTCGTGCCGCCCGGCGGCCCCTGGATTCACCTGATCGGCAATTCCGTCGGCGCGCTCTATGATGATAAAGAGGGCGATTTCAACTGGAACGGCAACTGGGAATACAAGACGTCCATCCGGCCCGGCGAGTGGCACGGTGAGCTGGCCATTGCCTGGGCCGACCTGGGCCTCGCCGGTCCTCCCGCCGACGGCAGCGAGTGGCTCTTCGATGTGTGCCGCTCCTCCTCCACCTACGCCGAACAGTGCAAATGGTGCTGGCTCAACGGCGTGGGCGGGTTTGTCAGCAAGCAGTTCATGGGAAAGCTCCGCTTCGACTCGAAGGGGTGGGGATTCTGCCTGAAGCCGCTGACCGCGCACGTGGGAGAGAATGTCGGGATGCTCTATGTCCCCATGTCGCGATTTGGCGGCGGCTCGCTCGTCTGGGGCCTGAGGGTCCTGGATGAGAGCGGAAAGGTCATCTGCCGGAAGAGCGACATCCTCACGCCGCGCAAAGGAGACCTCTACGAGCATGGTTTCATATACGACCTGCCCGGCAAGGCCGTCTACACTTTCTCCATGAGCGTGCAGGACCCTCGCACGGGGGAAGAACTCTTTCAGTTGACGGTTCCCCTCAAGGCGCAGCCGGATATGGAAGTCAACGCCGAGGTGCTTCCCTTCCAGAAGCGGGTGATCGTCGATGCGGATTCTTCCCGCACGGGCCAGCCCGACGACCCGAAGGGCAAACTGCATCTCAGCCTGCTCAATGGCGGAAAGCCGGTGATGACGGCGGATATCCCGCGCACCGCCGCGCACCTGTTTAAAGGGGAGTTCTCCATCAGGGATTGCGCCCCCGGCACGTATACGCTGCGTGCGGAAGTCGTTGGGGCCGACGGCAAGAGCCGCGCCTCAGCGGAGCAGGAGCTGATCATCCCTCCCCAGCCGGAGTGGTTCGGGAACAACCTGGGCAAGACCGAGGCGGTCCTTCCGCCGTTCCTGCCGGTGAAGGCCGATGGACTCAAGGTGTCGGTGTGGAACCGCGTGTACGAATTCGGTCCGTCCGGGCTGCCCAGCCAGATTCAGTCGGCAGGGGAAGTGCTGCTGGCAGAGCCGGCCTCGGTGCAACTGGTCAGCCAGGGGAAAGCGATTCCCGTGGCTTTGCCCGGCAAGGCGCATCTCCTCTCATGCACGGCGACGAAGGCGGTTGTGGAGTCTCTCCCCGCCGGAGCCGGCCCGACGTTCGCCGCCACCACGACCGTCGAGTACGACGGCCTGATGAAGATTGACTTCGTTCTCGACCCCGGCGCCACGCCGCTCGACCTGGACCGCTTCACCCTCCGCTTCCCCTTCAAGCAGGAACGCGCGCTCTACGCCGACGCGCCGGTCACTGCGCCGCCGTTCCACCATGTGATTGACAAGGAGGGTTGGCGGCTGGACCGCAGTTTCACCGAAGGCACGGGGGAGGTGAACGGACGCTTCTGGCTGGGGGACGATGACCGGGGAATTGACTTCTCCTTCCTCAGCGACCAGGGCTGGCGTCCTTACGACCGGCCCGATGCGGTTCAGATCGAACGCAAGGGCGGCCGTGTCACCGTGGACTTCCATATCCTGGGCAAGGTCCGGCTGGACAAGCCCGTCCGCGGCACTCTGCTGGTGACCGCCACGCCGCTGCGGCCGTTCCCGAAGGAGGCCCGGCATTGGAATACCATTCGGCTGGACCAGCGGCTGATGACCGTGGTGGACGGCGTCGATTCATACGCCAGCGACACGCTGAAGACCTATGCCGAGCTCGGGACGACGGTTTTCATGATCAGCGACTATTGGTCCAACGGGTATGGCCGGCCCGAGCCGTTCGATCCGAAGAACTTCGCCAAGTTGGTGAAGACCGCCAAGGGGCTTGGCATGAAGGTGGTCATTTACATCGGTATTGGCGCTTGGGCGGAACGCTGCGCTGAAACGCCGTACATGGCGGAATGGAAATATGTTCCGGCCATGCGATGCACCAGCGGGCGGCCGGATCAGGCGTTCACCACGGCCTGCCTGACCCGCGCGAACGGAGGGCAGGACTGCCTGATCTATCTGCTCGACCGCATGATCCGCGATTACGATATTGACGGCGTCTACGTGGACGGCTCGGGTTGGTCGCCGAACGCGAACATGGACATCGGCTTCGGCTACGTGGATGAGTCCGGCAAGGTGCGGCCAACGAGCACGATTCTCGAAATCCGCGAGCTTTTCAAGCGGATCGACGCGCTCTTCGTCGCGCACGGAAAGACGCCGTTCATTGACCACCACTGCTCCTGGATGCTCGCCGCGCCCGTGGATTCCTTCGCGACCACCCATCTCACCGGCGAGTACATGGCCTATCGCGCCAACGACAACACGACCTTCCCGGAAGAGTGGTCCCGCATAGAGAACACCGGAATCCAGTTGGGGCTGCCCGTGGAGGTCCTCTGTTACTATGGCGCCGCGTGGCAACGCTACATCGCCAACACGTTTGTGTACGGCAGCGCGCCCGCGGCGACGCTGAGCAGCCTTGCCGGCTCGGGCAACATGGCGATCGTGCGCGCGGTGTCGCCGACCTGGAAAGCGTTCCTGGCGTACGACGTGGCCGGAGCGGAGTGGGTCCCGTTCTGGAAGGCGGGGGCCGCCGTTCAGAGCGAGAACCCCGCACACAAACTGAGCTACTACCGCCATCCGAAGGAGGGTCTGCTGCTCCTCCTGGCGAACATCTCGAAGGACCCGGGCATCGCCAAGGTCCGCCTGGACCTGAAGAAAATGGGATTTGCCAGGAAGGAAGCTGTTGTGAAAGTGGTCAACAAGAATCAGCAGGCATTCGAGTTCAAGGAAGGATTGCTGACGATGCCGCTGGCGGCGGATGATTTCATCATGTTGCGCGTCACCAGCGAGCCCTAATTCCCGGACCCCCATCAAGGAACGATTATGAACGGACGAGAAAGATTTCAGCGCGTCCTGCGCTACCAGCCAGTCGACCGCGTGCCGAATTTCGAGGTCGGAGTCATGCGTGAGACGCTCACCGCCTGGCTCGCGCAGGGAATGCCGAAGAACACCGGCATCACTCGAAAATCGATCATCACATTCAACGGGAACGATTTCTTCGGACAGGATCGGCAGATGTGCCTGGGGGTCAACCTCGGCCTCATTCCCCGCTTCAGCAGACGGATTCTCCAGGATGACGGCCGTCTCATCACCGTGCGAACACCCAGCGGAATCGTGGTGCGCGCCATGCGCGACAACTCCTGCATGCCGCAATACCTCACCTGGCCGGTTCGCAACCGGCAGGATTTCGAGAGCATCCGCAAGCGCCACAACCCCCTGTCGCCGAAACGCTACCCCAGCGACTGGCCCGACGTCGTGGCGAAGGCCGCAGCCGCGGACTGCCCCGTGTGGGGGCCGGGCGTCGGCTCCATCGGTTTCTTCTCCAGAATCCGCGACTGGATGGGGACGGAGAATGCCTGCACCATCTTCTATGATGACCCGGCTCTGGCCCATGAGATGTGCGGGTTCATCGCCGACTTCGCCCTGGAAACCCTCAAGAAGGCGTTGGCCGAGGCCCGCATGGACTACTTCTCCTGGTGGGAGGACTTCTCCTTCAAGACCGGCCCGCTGATCTCCCCCGCGACCTTCAAGGAGTTCCTCGCCCCGCATTACCGGCGCGTGAATGATGCGCTCCGGCGCGCGGGGGTCAACAACATTCTTCTCGACACCGACGGCGACCCGCGCGTGATGCTCCGTCCGCTGCTGGACGTCGGCGTCAATGGCACCTGTCCGATGGAACAATGCAACCCCAGCATGAGCCCCGTCGCCCTGCGCCGGGAATTCGGGCGGGAGCTCTGGCTCCTGGGGGGCATCGACAAGCGTATTCTCGCGCTCGACCGCAAAGCCATTGACCGGGAACTGGAGTCCAAACTCCCGCCGCTCCTGGCGGAGGGAGGGTATATCCCCACGCTGGACCATCTCGCTCAGCCGGAAATCCCGTATGCCAACTGGCTTTACTATCTCGAACGCAAGAAGCGCTTGCTGGAAGGAAAAGGCTGACATGGATTCCACCGCGGTCCGCGATAACCCTCTCCGCAACCGGCCCATCCAGGTACTGCATTCCTTCGAAGGGCTTATCAACGAGCATGACGGCGTCGACGGGTCGGTGAAATACCGCCGGGGCTGGACGTACACCCTGGAGCGCTTTGACGAGCGTGTGCGGGCCGAGTTGGAGAAACTCGTTGCGCGCGGCGTTGGAGGAATCTGCGTCAATGTCTCGTATGACGGATATCTGGAAGATGACGAATGCTGGCGGCGGTTCGTTCGCGGGGTGGAACTGGCCGTCGAGTGCGGACTCCGAATCTGGATTTATGATGAAAGAGGCTATCCCAGCGGCAGCGCCGGCGGATTAGTCGCGCGGAACCATCCTGAGTTTGAAGCCATTGGAATAAAGAAGATGCAGTTGGGCCGCACAACCGGGCCGTGCCGCATTCCTCTGCCGCACCCGCGCGCGACGCTGTTCGCGGCGTTCGCCCCGTCGCCGGAGGGGCGGAGTGAAAGGCTGGACGTCCCGGCCGGCGCCTCAGAGCTGGCGCTGCCGGCGGGACGCTACGAATCCGTCGAGGTCTATTTCATGGCCCCGTGCTTCGAGGGATCGCATGCGGACTACAAGGAAACGTCCCGCGAACCGTACATGAACCCGTTGGACCGTGACGCGGTGAACCGATTCCTTTCCGTGACGCATCTGGAGTACTACCGGAGACTTCCTCCTCATCTCTGGCGGCATGTGGAGGCCTTCTTCACGGACGAGCCCTCCCTCATGGCGCACACGCTGCGTCCTCAGCCCGGCGCGATATTCTATCCCTCCGTTCCGTGGTCGAAGCGCCTGAGTTCCGCATTCTATGAGCGGCAGGGCTATTTCATAGAAGACCATGTTCAGTCCCTCTTCGGCGGCGGGACGGCGGAGGATCGAAAACACAGGAGCGATTTCTGGGCCGTCGTGGCGGAGGAGTACGAGGAGGCGCTCGGCATGCAAACCAGCGACCTGTGCGCCGCCCTTAACGTCGCTTCCTCCGGTCACCTCCTGGCCGAGGAAACCCTCTGGCAGCATGCCGTGATTCACGCCAACCTCATCGGATTGCTTCAGCATTACCAGATACCGGGAATTGACATTCTGACGTGCGAGCCGGGTTATGTGAACCGGACCTACCCGCTGACGATCAAGACGGGCCTCTCGGCGGCCGTGCTCGGCGGCAAGCGCGACCTGATGGTTGAGGTGAGCGAGTATTGCGAGTACTGGACTCCCGACAGAATCAAGCGGCTCCAAACGGATGGCGATTTCTGGACAGGCCCGCGAAACGCAAACCCGCTCGAATACATCAAGTACACCCTCGCCTACTGCTTCCTGGCAGGCGTGCGGGATTTCGGCATGTATTTCATCTGGCGGGCCTACTCCGAGGCGGAGTACCGTGAGCTCTGCAACTTTGTGGAGCGTCTGAACAACCTCGGAAGGGGGCCCGGCTATAAGCCGACCTGCGCGCTGTACTATCCCATCGAGACGATGTGGGAGGAGTATATTCCATCGGAAAAAGACGTCTGGACGGGGGCGCTCGAAGGGCAGTCCGAACGTTGCCGAACCCTCAATCGGGTCCTGTCCGACACCTGCAAGAGCCTCCTGCTCTCGAACATCCAATTCATCTTCGTTGACCGCCGCCACCTGCCGCAGTTGAAGGATCTCGGGGTTAAGACGTTGCTCTACCCCTTGGGGGAACAACCCTCCAGGCAGGCTCGTGACCTCTGCCGCCGGATGGGGGTTGAACTCTGCGAGCTTTCCACGTCAGACGCGAGCGGCCTGACCGAGCCGCAGCGCTCCGCGCTTTCCCATCCGGCCATCCGCGCAGGGGAGAATGTGATCTTTCACTCCTACGATGGGTTCGCGTTCATCCTGAATACCGGGAAGCAGCCTTCCTCTTTCGCAGTCACCGGGACGGCGGAGGCCGCCTTTCCTCTGCGCGAAGGCGGGCGGCAGAAGGTGAGCGGCCGGGTGCCCCTCGACGCGCTCGAATGCGCATTTCTCTTCACCGCGCCGGCGTGACCGGCCGAGTTATCTGTCTCCTGTTTCCCACCATGAAGAGGAGTGAGCGTGGCGGCGAATGGCGAGCGTGAGTCCCTGCGAAACAGGCCGATCCAGATTGTGCATTCCTTCGAAGGGCTGGCCAACGCCCTGGACGGCATCGAAGTTATGCCGACCTTCGGCCGTCCGAGGCCCTTCGACACGGAGCGATTTGAAGAGCGCGTGCGCGCTGAATTGGGTCGCCTCGCCGCGCGGGGGATCGGCGGCATTGCGGTCAACGTGGGCTATGACCGATATCTTGAGAATGAGGAAGGATGGCGGCGCTTCATCCGCGGCGTGGAACTGGCCGTCGAGCTGGGTTTTCGGATATGGATCTATGACGAGAATGGATTTCCCAGCGGCAGCGCGGGGGGCTTGTCGCTCCGGGGGCATCCCGAACTCGAAGCGCTGGGCATCAAGAGAATGAGGGTCGGCCCCGTGGCGGGTCCGTGCCGCCTGGCGCTTCCCCACCCCAGGGCCTGCGCCCTGGCCGCGTACGGGCAGAGCTCCGACGGGCGGCGAACCCGCCTCGACGTGGAGAAGGACGCCGCGGAGATTTGTCTGGACGGCGGCTCGTTCGACGCCGTGGACCTCTATTTTATCGCGCCGAATTTTGAAGGGACCCACGCCGACTATCGCGACACCTCGCGCAAGCCCTTCATCAATCCGCTCGACCGCCGCGCCGTGAGCCGCTTCCTCTCCGTAACGCACCTCGAATATTTCCGGCGGCTTCCTCCGCACCTCTGGCGGCGCGTGCAGGCCGTCTTCACGGACGAGCCCTCCCTCATGGCGCACGTCCTGAGGCCGGACCCCGCAAAACGCTTCTACCCCTGCCTCCCCTGGTCCGAGGAACTCAGCGCCCGCTTCTGCGAGCGGCACGGTTACTTCATCGAGGAGGGCGTGGAGTCCCTCTTCGGGGGCGACGCGCCGGAAGACCGGAAACGCCGGCGCGATTTCTGGAGTGTCGCTGCCGGTCTTTATGAGCAGGCGTTGGGCGGGGTATCCGGCGAAGTGTGCGCCGCGATCCGCGTCGGGCTCTCCGGACACCTCCTGGCCGAGGAGTCCCTCTGGCAGCACGCGGTGATGCAGGGCAATGCGCTCGGAGTGCTTCAGCATTTCCATATCCCGGGAATCGACGTCCTGACCTGCGACCCGGAGCTTGTGAACCGGAGCTATTCGTTCACGATCAAGACAGGACTTTCCGCGGCGGTGCTGGGCGGCAAGCGGGGTCTGATGGTCGAGGTGAGCGAATACGGCGAGTACTGGACGCCGGAGCGGCGCAGGCGACTCCAGGAAGTCCGGGAATACTGGGCCGGTCCCCGCAACGCCAATCCGCCGGAGTATCTCAAGTACACGCTGGCGTATTGCTTCCTCGCCGGGGTGCGGGAATTTGCCTTCTACTTCCCCTGGCGCGCTTTCTCCGAGGCGGAGTATCGCGAGTTGTGCGACTTCGTCCGGCGCTTGAATGACCTCGGTCGCGGCGCGCCGTACAAGCCCACCTGCGCCTTGTATTATCCCATCGAGACGATATGGGAGGAGTACGTCCCGTCGGAAAAGGATATCTGGACGGGGGCGCTCGAAGGGCAATCCGAACGTTGCCGAACCCTCAACCGGGTCATGTCCGACACGTGCGAAAATCTGCTGCTTTCCAATATTCAGTTCATCTTTGCCGACAGGCGCAGTTTGCCGAAGCTGCGCGAACTCGGAATCCGGACGTTGCTCTTCCCGCAGGGAGAAACGCCTTCGCCGGAGGCGCAGTCGCTTTGCCGCCGGATGGGCATCGAACCGATCGAGCTTTTCGCGACCGACGCCGGCGCCTTGACCGCGCGGCAGCGGGCCGACCTTTCGCATCCCGCCCTTGAAGCGGGACGAAACGTCATATATCATTCCTACGATGGTTTCATCTTCATCCTCAATACGGGCAAACAGGCCTCCTCTTTTGACGCAGCCGGGACGTTCGACGCCGTCTTCCCGCAGCGGTCGCTTGCGCGCCAGAAAATCCGGGGCAACACAAGCCTCGGTCCGCTCGAATGCGCATTTGTCTACGCCACCCCGGCGCCGTCCGGGACGTGAAATCACTCTTTATTGGGGTAAGCCATCCGATGAGCGCCCACAGCCATTCGGACATTCAAAAGATAATCCCCAGGATTGGGGAGGTGAGCGGGTTCTTTGCGGCCGACCTCAATTTCCGGCGGCATCCGCCGGGTGAATCCAACGCGGCGCGGGACTATCCCGGGCTTACCGCCGAGAAATTGGTCAACTGGAACAAAGCCATCCATGCGGATGAATTGATGTGGGCTTTTGGAAAACTCCAGTCCGGCCACGCCACGTTCCCCAGCAAGGTGCTTCCGGGAATGGAGCGCCTTTCCCCGGACTTCTTCCGCCGGTGCTGCGAACTCTCCAAGGCGGCGGGGATGTACGTCGTTGCGTACACCTGCGGAGGAGATGACCTCCACGCCTTTCAGCAGCATCCGGAGTGGTTCCGGGAATATGGCCCCGGCTACGCCTGCCTGAACGCCCCCTTCTGGGACAGGGAATTCGAAGCGGTTCAAGAGATGCTGCGCCTCTTTCCCTGTGACGGACTCTTCTACGACATGGTCAGGTTCTCGGGCCACTGCACCTGTGAGTTCTGCCAGACCGCCTACCGGGGATTCTACGGTGAGCGAATGCCGGAAAGGCACGACACGAGAAAATGCCGGGCCGATCTCTGGCGCTGGAAGGAGGAGAAGCGGGACGTTCTGAGATTCCGGCAGGATACCTGGAAGCGGTGGGTCGCGCGCGCAACCCGGGCCGGACGGGAGATCGTGCCGCAGGTTGAAATCAGCCTCAATCATCAATGGCTCCGGCCGGACGGTCTGCCCTATGAATTGCTGGAGCACTTCGACTGGTATTTCTGCGAATTCGGCATGGCGGAATGGGTTGGGGAAATCCTGCGGGCCTGGGGGGGCGACAAGCCTGTTCTGTGCGGCAACGTGCTCGCCCCGCGGCAGGCGGCGCACTTGTTGGGCCGCCGCATGATCCCGGACGCCTACGACACTTTCGTGGACTATCGGACGGGGAAGCTGGTGTCCCTGGGGGATGCGCGCCTCAGGCCGATCGTGCAGACACTCAACGAGTTGAAGGAATGCAAACCCTGCACGCGCGACGCCTCCGCCATTCCTCATGCGGCAGTGCTCTTCGCCGCCGCCGGAAATCCGCGCCTCGATCTGTGGTTTGAGGAGAGCGTCTACACCCGGATTGTCACGGCATGCGTGCGCGAGGCAACGCGGATGAACCTGAGCTGCTGCGCCGTGGAGATTGCGGAGCGGCTGACCCGCGGAACATTGGACCGGCATGAGGTGATCTTCGCCCCCGACCTGGGATGCCTGGATCAGGAACTGGCGGCGATGCTCGCGGAGTGGGTCGGCCGGGGCGGCGTCCTCGTGGCCGGCGGACTGTTTGCGCTGCTGGACAAGCAGGGGGAGATACTGCCGGCTTTTGCCGATCAGGGTTTGTTGGGAGTCAGGAAGCTGGAAGGTCCCCTGGATACTTTCAGCGTGCTCACCGACTTCCGCAGCGGCGGCGGGAAACAGATGATGGCCGATCTGGCGGCCCTGGATGATGTCATTCTGTGCGCCCCCACGACGGCGGAGCCGGTGGCGTTCGGAAACGTGGGCGCGGACGAGAACGTCCCGCTGATCTGGCGAAACAAGGTGGGCGAAGGCGTCGTCCTCTACCTTGCGGGCAGGACGGGAAGGCGGATTGAAGAAGACCCCGAGAAGAGCGCCGCCGCGATGCGAAATTGCCTGCGAACGCTGCTCTTACCGCATATCAAAAGAGCGCCCTTTCGCACGGGCATGGAATATCCAACGGAAGTGTGGCTGAACGAACAACCCCGCGAGAAACGACTGGTCATGCACCTCGTGGCCTTTGAAAAGCCGCTCCTGGGCCAGCATGTATCCGTGCGGGCCGATTTGATTGCGGCCGACACTCTGGAAATTGTGCATCCCGCATCAAAGAAAGCGGTGGTGCGGGGGGAACGAAAGGACGGGTATGTGCAATTTCCTCTGGCCGAAGTGCATGAACACATGATCCTCACCTTCAAGCGCTTTGATCAGGCGAAGCAGGTATAATCCCTCCTCGTCGACTCCGGACGCTGACGCAGGACGTCTTCTTGAAGAAGACGTTCATGGTCGGCGACATCAGGTTCGAACAGGACAAGGATCCGGCACATGAGCATCTTCGAAATCACAATGCTGGTCTGTTTTGGCGTGGCGTGGCCGTTTTCGATCCTGAAGTCCTGGCGGTCGCGAAGCAATGCGGGCAAGAGCGTTGCCTTCCTGATCGTCATCCTCATCGGATACGTCTCCGGGGTCATTCACAAACTGCTCTACAGCCGCGACCCGGTCATTGCCCTCTACCTGCTCAACGGGGTCATGGTCCTGACGGACATCCTGATCTACGTTCGCAACCATCGCTTGCAGAGTTCCCTCACGGAAGAGAGCGGCAAGTGAAGGCGGGCGCTTGGGTTCGGCAGCGCCGCTGGATCGGCAGGTTGTTGCGCGGGCCAGCGTGACGCAGCGCGGACCCGTGCCGCGGCTACTTGGTCACTGCGATGGACTTCCGGAAGAGCGCCAGGCTGTACACGAAGAACCCCACCCCGATTACGCTCACCATCAGGAATTGAGGCCAGACCGTGGCAATGCCGCCGCCGCGGTAGATGATCACCTGCGAGAAACTGACGAAATGGCGCGACGGCATGAAGAACGTGATGTACTGTAGCCATTGCGGCTGGCTTTCGATGGGCGTCGAGCCGCCCGAGAGCAACTGCATCGCCACAACGAGCAGGATGACCAGAAGCGCGAACTGCGCCATGGACCGCGAAATCGTCCCCAGGAATATCCCCAAGGCGGTCGTAAAGAACAGATAGAGAATCACGCCGCAGAACCAGAGCGTGACCGAGCCGGCAAAGGGCACCTGCAGGGCCATCCTCACCACCAGGAAGAGCGATAGGGCCGTCGCAACGAGAATCACCAGGCCGTTGGCCCATACCTTCGCCATCGCGATCTCGAAGGAGGTCAGCGGCATCACCAGAAGATGCTCCAGCGTTCCATGCTCGCGTTCGCGCAGCACCGCCGCGCCCGTCAGGATCATCGTGAGCAGCGTGATCTGGTTGATAATGGCCACGATGCTCACAAACCAGGAAGTCTCGCCGTTCGGATTGAACAGCTTGCGGATGACCAGATTGGCGGGATAGCTTGGCGGCGCATCCGTGCGCGTCAGGAAGTTCCTGATGCGCGCGTCGACGATGTTCTGAATGTAGTTCGCGCCGATGCTGGCCTGCTGCATGGCCGTCGCGTCGATATTCAGTTGGATATCCGGGTTGCGGCCGGCGCGAAGATCGTGTTCGAACATCGGCGGGATGACCACGACGAACATGAACCGGCCCTCGTCCATCGCGCTTTCGATCTCATCGGCCGCGATGGCCTCGGGCAACTGGAAATAGGGGCGGTAGAACGCATTGGCCAGTTCCTTGGACAAGGCCGAGTGGTCCTCGTCCACGAACGCAATGGAGGCGTTGTGAAGCTCGGAAGAGGTGCCGGTCGCCTGCATGTAGATGGCCGCCGTGAACGCGTAGGCGACGAACAGGATCAGCACCACATCGCTTCCCAGGCTGCGAAGTTCCTTGATCCCCAGCCAGAAAATATTCAGGAACGACCGCATCGCTACTTCTCCTGTTTTCTCATCCCCAGCGCGCTGATCGCCCACAGACACGGAATGCAGCAAGCGAGGAATATCGCGTCAGTCAGCATGAAGCTCGGGCCGAGTCCCTTGGTGAACGCGCCCAGGCTGGCATGCATGTAGTACGTCGTCGGCCAGGTCAGACCGATGATCCGGGCCTGCCCTTCCAGCGTCGAGACCGGCTGCAGCAGGCCCGAGAACTGGATGCTGGGCAGAACCGTCACGATCGCGGTGATGAAGACCGCCGCGACCTGGCTGCTGGTGAAGGACGAAATGGCCATGCCGATGCCCGTGGTCACGATGACATACAGCACCGTGCAGGCCGTCAGCATGAGGAAGCTGCCCTTGATCGGGATGTCGAAAATCACCAGCGCCATGCCGATCAGAATGAAGTAGTTCATCATGGCGATGACCACGTAGGGCAATTGCTTCCCGAGAAGATATTCCAGCTTCCTCGTCGGGGTGACGTAGAAGTTGATGATCGACCCCAGTTCCTTTTCCCGCACGATGCTGATCGCCATGAGAATCGCCGGTATCAGCACCAGCACCAGGGCCGGGACGCTGGGCACGATGGCATAGAGGCTTTCAAAGGTGGGGTTGTACATGTACCTGGTTTGAATATTCGCGGTATTCTTCCTCGGGCCGGCGTACAGTCCGCTGCCGGGGTCGTTCAGGATGGTGTAGCCGACCCCCTGGACGTACTGCCCGAGGGTTTCGGCGCGGAATGCGTTGGCGCCGTCCACCTGCGCCTGAATCTCCGGGCCGTTGTTCTTGAGAAGGTCCCTGCCGAAGTTCGGCGGGACCTCCAGAATCAGCGAGACGTCGTCCGATTGCAGCCGCTCCAGCGCCTCCTGCGTGCTGTGGGCCGGAGGCATCTCGGTGAAGTACCGGGGCGCCCCCGAGAACTGCTCCAGATAATAGTGGCTTTGCGGCGACTGATCGAGATCGAGCGCGGCATATTTGACATGTTCCACGTCGAAGGAAATCCCGAAGCCGCAGCCGAGCATCAGCAGCGCCGAACCGACGAAGGCGAACGCCAGACGCACGGGATCGCGGCGGATCTGCACCGCCTCGTTGTTGGCGTAAGCCAGCATCCGGCCGAGGCTGAACCAGCTTCTGCGGCGCGGCGGCGCGGGAGGCGCGCTCGGCGGCGGGGGGGCGGGCGCGCTCACGGGGGCGGCCTCCTTCTCCTTGCCGGGGGGCGCGCCGGAGGCAATCGCATCCTCCATGTAGCCAATGAAGGCCTCCTCCAGGCTGCCGGCTTTCCGCGCCTCGATCAATTTCTGCGGCGCATCGCAGGCCAGCACCTTGCCCGCGTTCATCAGCGAAATCCGGTCGCAGCGCATCGCCTCATTCATGAAGTGCGTCGTCACAAAGATCGTCACCCCTTGCCGCCGCGACAGGTCGATCAGCAGTTCCCAGAAACTGTCCCGGGCGACCGGATCAACGCCCGAAGTCGGCTCGTCCAGAATCAGCATTTCCGGCTCGTGCAGAACGGCCACCGCCAGCGAAAGCCTCTGGCGTATGCCCAGCGGCAGGTCTTCGGCCAGCGTATCCAGATGCGGGCCCAGCCCGAATTTCTCGGCCAGTTCCTTGATCCGCGACTCGGTTTTCTCGGGCGTCATGTGATACAGGCGGGCGTCCAGAATCAGGTTCTGCCGGACGGTCAATTCGGTGTACAGCGAAAAGGCCTGCGTCATGTAGCCGATGTGATTGCGCACTTCCAGGCTTCCGGCTTCGACGGACTGTCCGAAGAGCGTGGCGGTTCCCTCGGTGGGAGGCAGGAGCCCGGTCAGCATCTTCATGGTCGTGGACTTGCCGCAACCGTTGGAGCCGAGGAAGCCGAAGATCTCGCCGCGCTCGATGGACAGACTGACATGGTCCACCGCGACGAATTTGCCGAAGCGCCGCGTCAGGCCTTTGGCCTCAATGGCAATGGCCGTCTGGGTGGCCGCGCGAGGCGGGATAATCACCTCGTTGTGCCCGGCGCGCTTTTCCTCCGGGAGCAGGGCGATGAAGCATTTCTCCAGATCGGGCGTGCCCGTCCGCTGCATCAACTCCGAGGGGGTTCCCGTCGCCAGGACGCGCCCGGCATCCATCGCGACGATCCAATCCCACTTCTGCGCCTCGTCCATGTAAGCGGTGGAAATCACCACGCTCATGCCGCGGCGCTTCGCTCGAATATCGTCAATCAGCGTCCAGAACTGCCTTCGGGAAAGGGGATCAACCCCGGTGGTCGGCTCATCGAGGACCAGGAGGTCCGGCTCATGGACCAGCGCGCCGCAAAGCCCCACTTTCTGCTTCATTCCGCCCGAGAGCTTCCCGGCGGGGCGTTCGGGAAAGGGGCCCAGCCCGGTGGCGTCGAGCAGTTCTTTGACGCGGACGGGACGCTCCTCGGCGGACAGGCCGAAGAGCCTGGCCATGA
>Ga0114951_10003346_pt1 | contig 16677 bp, 8 predicted proteins | sample AM7aDNAmetaG_FD_88677 | JGI IMG/M metagenome (GOLD analysis project Ga0114951, IMG submission 88677) | Freshwater microbial communities from Finland to study Microbial Dark Matter (Phase II) - AM7a DNA metaG | ecosystem: Environmental > Aquatic > Freshwater > Lake | place: Finland: Lake Alinen...
ATTTGCCTATTTCTAAGCAGTATACCCGCAGGATTTCAATGATCCGATATCTAAAAAACTAGACTTCAATATGTGCGAACGCCGAGATACTTCTTTGAGATTTCCGCAACTTGTTTCTGCTCCTCATCGTGATAGAATATGGCAGTTTTGTACTGGGACCCCTTGTCAGCGAACTGCCCCTCTGAATCGGTAGGATCGATCTGCGTCCAGAATACCTCGAGGAGTTTCTCAAACGAGATCTTTTCCGGATCATATGTCACCTGCACTGCCTCGAGGTGTCCTGTCGTGCCCGAGGAGACTTCCTCATAGCTGTGATTCGGTTTTGTTCCGCCGGAATACCCTGCTATGACACCAGTTACCCCCCCGATCTGCTGGAACGGCGGCTGCATGCACCAAAAGCAGCCTCCTGCAAATGTTGCCAACATCATTTTTTTGTCCATGGAATTCCCCTCTTGTTCATCGGAAGGTAAAGGCAATCACAAGAATACCTGGCCGCGGTTGTTTCAAGGGTTGAAGTCCTTTCGAATTCTGCCGTGGGTGCCTGTATATCATGAAGTGCCATTTTCGATATTAATGGTTATGATAGTTCACTCATGAGCAGTCAGTTCAGCAGTTGTTGGATCTGCATAGGTACATCCTCGAACACAATCTCCCCGGGCAGTCAGTCACCAACCCAAGCCCCGGCGGGTAAACCTTCTGGACTTAAGAATAGTGTGCCAGTATTTCTGTCCTAAAATAGTGACATAATTTATGTCCGCTTTCAAGAGCACAAATCGGGTCCGTGCATTCCAGAAATTCGTCCCAGATCTAATTCAGAAATTCCGGAAAGGACATCTTGTAGAAAGAACAGATCTGGTGTTACCGGATGAAGCAAACCAGTATTTCGAACAGCAGATGCATCTTGCAAAACATGGTACGGGAAATGAATTTAATGGATTTCAGACAAGGTGGAGAGAGTCTGCTGTTCCACTTATTGAAAAATATGTGATCAATTATGGATACGACGTGTGAGATGGTTCTCCTTGAAGACTTTTAAAGATACAGATTATAATATTTTTGAACTGGCCGACGGGCGGTTCGAAGGTTTAATTTTTGACCAGTACCGAAGAATTCTTTTTAAGACACATTTGAAGGATACATATGAAGATGCGAAAGATGAAAGCCATAGGATAATTAAAAGTTATCGAAAGGGGTTTTGCCCGGGATCCTGTGGAGGAATTTTTGTGGACGAAGGAAAACCTATCAGGGAGAAAATTTTAAAGGATGAGGAAGAAAGAAGAAATCGTGACAAAAACGTTACTTAAAGAAAAGTTACTGTCATATCTATTCAATCTCCGCAGTGTTTCCGTAACCAGCGCACCGGGACCCGGAGCTTATCCAGCACTACACCATAAAAACAAACAAAAGATTTGGTACAGACAGAGCCTCGTGTCACAGCCGAGATGTTTCAGGATGCCCGGTCAAGATACACTGGCGATCGGGGTCGCGATAATACAGACCGAACGCTTTACATTTGCCTTCTGAACGAAGTCTGCCATGCTCTAGTAGTTCCTGCCCGATTCCGGGCATTTAGAAATCGTAATTAAAAGGAGAAGAATAGTTAGATGGATGTTCGATTGAGCTATGGAAAATTGTTAGTTTGGTTAATATAGGCGATCCCGGATTTTTCTGAATGAGGATTATTTTTTTTGGTTGATAAAGGGGTTGGGGAAGTCTCCAAAACAGCAATGCAAAAAATGTATCTGTTCCCAAACAGAAAAGGTAAAACATGTTAGACCAGATCGGGTCATTCTCTTTTTTGTCAAGTCAAGTCAAGTCAGGACAGAAAGAGTGTCTGATGGCAGCAGCGATCCGTGTTCTCTTCATTGATGAAGAAACCACCCGGTCGCACCGGAAGTGTCATCCTTTTTTTTTAAAAAGGGTTTTTCGCCCGGCCAGTAAATTATCATTGTTCCCTAGAGGGATGTAATGGAAATCGACATCCGGACCCTTTCGGTTATTTTTGCTCTTACTTATGCCCTCGAAGCATTAGCCTTCGGTTTTCTCTATGTGAATAACAAAAAATATCCCGGGGTTGCATGGTGGGCGCTCGGGAGTACCGTTGTGGCAACGGGGTATTTATTTCTGCTCTTCCGGGATATCACCACCAACCTGCTGATCGCAATCATCCTACCCAATATCCTGATAATATCGGGGTCCCTCATGATCTATGTTGGAATCCTTCGGTTCCATAATAAAAAAGAGAACCCTGGACTTGTTCTTTCTCTCCTTGCGCTCTTTATTGCAGCGTATTTTTATTTTACGTATGTAATTAGCGATATCACGGTGCGGACAGCAATTATCTCGCTATTCCTTGCTCTCATCTATTTTTTAATGGCATGGACACTGTACGGGAAAAAAATCTGGAAAATTGGATTTTCTACGCACTTCCTTGCTGCAATCATGATTGTCCAGGGATCTTTTCTGATTCTCCGTTCGGTGATCATCTTAACGATATTACCTGTTGAAAGTCTTTTCACCCCAACCAGTGTCCAGATTGGAACAGCCCTGATCTTTTTTATTTTTGGATTTCTCTTCACCATTGGCCTGATCAATCTGGTCAACCAGCGGCTGAATGCAGAGGTTACGGAAGCCAAGGAAGAATTTGAACTGATCTTTCACCATAGCCCCGCTGGCGTTCTCATTACCCGCCTCGACGATGGCAGGATTGTCGATGCCAATGAGGGTTTTCTCCGTCTTACCGGTTTTTCCCGTGAGGATGTCGTCGGATCTTCAACCTTTGAAGACCAGCTCTGGAAAAACCCTGGCAATCACCGGATTGCTACCGAAGACCTGAAAAAGATCGGGTTTTATGAAGATTACGAAACAGTTTTTCACCGAAAAGATACAAGCGGGATTACCTGCGTCCTGTCTGCCAGGATTGTTACCCTGCGGGAGACAGCCCATATTATCTGGGTAATACGTGACATCACCGAACGCAAACAGGCAGAGGAAGCGCTGCGGGAGAGCGAGGAGTTCAATCGAAACCTTGTACAGAACCTGCCTGATTACATCATCGTATACGAATCGGACGGGAAGATACTCTATGTGAACCCAGTTTTGGCAACGGCACTTGGGTATGATGCAGATAAGTTGGTTGACACACCCATACTTTCGTATATCGAAGAGAAGCACCGTGATGAAGTTATTTCCAGAATATCTGAGCGCAAGGTAGGAGGCGAAGTTCCCCCTTATGAAATAAACCTCATCTCATCGGACGGGCGCCAGATACCGGTGGTCGTGAAAGGCACCCTGATCCAATACCATGGCAATCCCGCCGTCCTCCTCCTTCTCATTGACATCACCGAACGCAAAGTGGCTGAGGAAAACCTTGTTACCACATTGAAAAGAACCCAGGGCCAGCAGGCAGTATTAAACACAATCTCTTTCTCACCACTCCTTTTTTCCGGAGACGTGCATGGACTTTCAGCCAGACTTACTGAATTATCGTCCGCAGTGTTTGGTGTGGAAAGGGTGAGTGTATGGCTGTTTAACAGCAAAGGAGATGAACTGCGATGCATCGATCTATATGAGGTCTTATATGATCGACACTCCTATGACGCTGTACTGAATCGTCATGAATATGTAAACGAGTTTGACGCTTTAAGCACGGCAAAGTATATCGACGCCCATGATCCATTGACCGATCCACGCACTGCGGGATATGTGAATGGTTACCTCAAACCGAATCGCATTACTTCAATGCTGGATGCGGTAATACGGGTCTCGGGACAGAATCTCGGGGTTCTCTGTTTTGAGCATGTTGACAGTCCTCATCACTGGGAGAACGATGAGATCACGTTTGCCTGCCAGCTTGCCGACCAGATTGCGATAACCCTGCTGAACCGTGATCGCAACCTGGCAGAGGAAGCGCTGCAGCAGAGCGAGAAAAAACTGGCCCTTGTCATGGATGGTGTTCCGGTCCTTCTTACGTATGTCGATACAGACTTGCGTTTTATCTATGTGAACAAAGCCTATGCAGATTGGTATGGTCGAACCAGTCAAGAAATTGTTGGAAAACAGATCCGTGACCTGCTGAATGACGAAGTATTTGAACGAGCTCTTCCCTATTACCAGAAGGTATTGGGTGGGAACTCGGTCTCTTTTGATAATCGCACATATGATGGAGAGGGAAAAGAACGTTTTGTTAGTGTCAGGCTCATACCATTCCATGATGGGAAGCGTGTCGCAGGTTTTTTTTCCTCAATTCTGGACATCACCGAGCGCAAACGGGCGGAAGAATCTCTTCGTAAGTCAAACAAGAAGCTGAACCTTCTCTCCCGCATAACCCGGCACGACATCAACAACCAGCTCACTGTACTTGTGGGGTACCTCCAGATTCTGGAAAGTGAGCAGCCAGATACCACTCACAACGAGTATTTCCAGATGATAGCAACCGCCGCTCAACTGATCTCCGCTATGATCCAGTTCACCAAGGAATACGACAGCATCGGCGTCAATGCTCCGGTATGGCAGGATTGCCGCATTCTCGTAGACACTGCTGCAAAGCAAGCCCCGCTCGGAAAGGTCGTTGTAAAGAACGATTTCCCTGCCGGTGCAGAAGTATTCGCTGATCCGTTAATTGTCAAGGTATTTTACAACCTGATGGATAACGCGGTGCGGTATGGAGGGAAGATCACAACCATCCGGTTCTATTTTGATGAACGCGATGGAAATCAAATCATTGTCTGTGAAGATGATGGTGAGGGGGTTTCCGCAGATGAGAAAGAGCGGATCTTCGAGCAGGGATTTGGGAAGAACACCGGGCTTGGATTAGCACTTTCCCGGGTGATCCTAGACATCACCGAACTCACTCTCCGCGAAACGGGGGATCCGGGGAAGGGGGCCCGGTTCGAGATGACGGTGCCGAAGGGGATGTGGCGGATAGTAGGAAATGGAGCATGATGGCACCGGAAATCCGGGTCCTCTACATAGACGACGAGCCTGACCTTCTCAGTATCGGCAAGCTATACCTTGAGAGGGAGGGGCGGGTGGCCGTTGATACTCTCACTTCTGCGATGGTTGCACTGAAGCAGTTGGAAAAAGAACGGTATGATGCCATCATCTCTGATTACCAGATGCCTGTTATGGATGGGATTGCATTTCTCAAGCAGCTTAAGGCATCGGGAAATACAACACCATTCATCATATTCACCGGTAAAGGACGTGAAGAGGTGGTCATAGAGGCACTCAACAACGGTGCTGATTTTTATCTCCAGAAAGGCGGCGAGCCAAAAGCCCAGTTCGCCGAGCTTTCGAATAAGATTCGTTACGCAGTAGCGCGGAGGCAGGTGGAAGAAAAACTCTCCGAATCGCAGAAGAGGACCGCTGATATTATTGAGTTCCTCCCTGATGCAACATTTGCGATCAACACTGATGGCGAGGTGATTGCCTGGAACCGTGCCATGGAAAATATGACCGGCGTTACGGCTGCAGAAATTCTTGGCACAGGGAATTATGAATATTCGATTCCCATATACAACGAACGGCGACCTATGCTTATCGACCTGGTCCTCCTCGATAATCCATCTGATGCCGCAAAATACCCGTCGTTGAAAAGAAATGGGCGTACTCTAGTGGCGGAAGCGATAAGCGCAAACTTATACAATGGCAGGGGAGCGACAATATGGTTCACAGCAGCTCCCCTCTATAATAACCAGGGCGAAGTTGTGGGCGCTATTGAATCCATCCGGGATATCACGGATTTGAAACGTGCTGAGGTAGAGCGTCGTGAAAGCGAGGAACGGTACCGACATGTAGTCGAGGAACAGACCGAGTTGATCTGCCGGTTTCTCCCGGATGGCACTCATATCTTTGTGAATGAGGCCTATTGTCGTTATTTCGGATTAAGTTATAATAATATCATTGGTACCCGGTTCCGGCCTATAATTCATCCCGATGACCGGGAACATGTCACCCGGATCTTTGCCTCCCTTACCCCGGAAAACCCCCTTGTGACCATCGATCAGCGGATCATCATGCCGGATGGAAGCACCCGGTGGCAACGATGGGTAGACCGGGCGTTCTTTCATGCGGATGGCAGCCTGAAGGAATACCAGTCTGTTGGTCGGGACATGACGGACTGGAAGCAAAACGAGGAGGCACTCGCTGAGAGTGAATCATTTAACCGGAACCTCGTGGAGAACCTGCCTGATTATATCATTGCATATGGGTTGGATGGGAAAATCCTCTACGTAAATCCAGCCACGGTCAGGGCGCTAGGGTATACGGCAGAGGAGCTGGTCGGCACATCCCTGCTCTCATATGTCGCAGAGGAATACCGCAATATTAAGATTTCCAGGAAAACTGATCGTCTCGAAGGGGACGAGGTCCCCCCCTATGAGATCGATCTGCTGTCACGGGATGGACATCGGATATCAGTGATAGTCAAAGGGACCCCGATTCGATACCATGACAGCCCGGCTATTCTCCTCCTCTTCAATGATATCACCGGGCGCAAGCAGGCGGAAGAGGCCATTAGAACTGCCGAGGAGACCTACAGAAATATTTTTCTTAATTCTCAGATCGGGCTGTTCAGAACGGATATCCATACAGGGCTGATACTTGATGCGAATGATACCGTTGCCCGGTTTATTGGGTATCAAGACAGGGCATCGTTATTGGCCGAACCTTTTTCCATTGCAGAACGGTATATCGACCCATCTGACCGCGAGAAGATGATCTCCCAGTTGCAGGCCCATGGTGAATTTTTAAACCACGAAGCACGTTTTCGGAAAAATGATGGTTCAATCATATGGATGCGCTTTTCAGGCAGGCTTGTAAAGGAAAAGGGTTGGATCGAAGGGGTTTCGGAAGACATCACCGAGCGCAAACGTGCGGAAGAAGCACTCCGTGAAAGTGAAGCGCATTTAAAACGGGCTGAAGAGGTCAGCGGTTCTGGCAACTGGGAGCTGCGACTGAATAAAAATACCTTCAAGGGATCGGAGGGTGCATGGACCCTCTATGGTCTCGAAGGAGCTCAATGTGGTATTAAAGAAGTTCAGAACATTCCCCTTCCCGAGTACCGTCCTCTTCTTGATACTGCCCTGGCGGACCTGATCACGGGAAAATCACCCTATAATGTAGAGTTTAAGATCAGGAGGCCATCTGATGGGATGATCCTGGACATCCATTCGCTTGCAGAGTACGATCCCGACCGGAACGTCGTATTCGGGGTTATACATGATATAACCGGGCGCAAACTGACGGAAGAGAGACTAATGCAATCTGAGATCCTCCTACGGAACATGATCGAGAGCCCGCAATCAATCAAGATCTTCTCGCTCGATTTGGACTTCCGGTACCTCGCGTTCAATGCCAGGCACCAGGAGACAATGAAGGCAATCTGGGGGGTGGATATCAGGCCCGGCATGAATATGCTCAACGTTATCGGTTACGAGGGTGACCGGAAGAAGGCGCAGCGGAATTTTGAACGGGCACTTGCAGGAGAGCATTTTACACTGCCCGAAGAGTATGGGGATGAAGCGCTGGGTCGGAAATTCTGGGAAGATACATACAGCCCGATTTACGATGAGAATCGCCGGGTCATCGGGCTCACGGTCTATGTCATCGAGATCACGGAACGAAAGCGGGCGGAGGATGAACTCCGCGAGACAGAACGGCGACTTGAGGAAATCATCAACTTCCTTCCCGATGCCACATTTGCAATCGATTATGAAGGCCGGGTGATAGCATGGAACAGAGCGATAGAAGAAATGACTAGTATAAAGGCGGAAGACATGCTCGGGAAAGGTAACTATGAGTACGCACTTCCTTTCTATGGTGAACGTCGCCCGATACTGATCGATCTCGTTATGATGCAGGGTCAGGGGGCGTTAAACAACTACTCAGCTGTGCGAAAGGACGGCGATGCCCTTACTGCTGAGACCGACCGGGCTCGCGTGGGCGGAAAAGAGGTCTGCCTCTGGGGGAAGTCGGTCCTGTTTAAAAATTCCCTTGGCGAGGTAGTCGGGGCGATTGAGTCGATCCGGGACATCACCGATCGCAAAATGGTAGAAATTGCCCTCAAAAAATCACGGAACCTGTACCGGGCTATTTTTGAAACGACCGGGGCCGCGACGATTATTGTAGGTAGTGATACGACAATTATCCTGGCAAATTCTGGATTTGCTAAATTCTCCGGCTTTTCCATTGATGAACTGGAAGGTAAGAAAAGCTGGACTGAATTTGTGACCGGGGAGGACCTGGAACGGATGAAACGGTACCACCATGACCGCCGTGATAGACCGTACGGTGCACCAGGTGTCTACGAATTCCGGTTTGTCGATCGGTATGGTGAAACAAGACATTGCCTGAATAATATCGGTGTGATTCCCGGAACGACCCAGAGCGTCGCCTCCATTGTTGATATTACCGGGCTGAAGCAGGCGGAGACGGCGCTGCGGCAGACCCTTGACCAACTCACCAAAAATGAACAGGAACTGCGGGAAAGTGAGGGGAAATACCGCACTGTTTTTGAAAATACCGGCACAGCAACCGTTGTTCTGAATGAGGGCAATATCATCGAACTGGCAAATTTCAGGTTTGCACAACTCAGCGGTTTTTCCAAAGATGAGATCGAAGGAAAGAAGAGATGGACCGAATTTGTCGTCCCGGAAGACCTGGAACGGATGCATGCCCAGCACCAGATGCGCAGGCAGGACCGGGAGAAGGCACTCACCAGTTATGAATTCCGTTTTGTCACAAAAACCGGGGATATCCGCTCTATTTACCTATTTGTAGATATTATTCCAGGAACAAAGAAGAGCATCGCGTCCCTGCTGGACATCACTGAACGGAAACGGGCGGAGGAATTGTACCATACGGTCTTTGAAAATACCGGGACCGCGATGATCATCGTTGAAGAGAATTCAGTAATTTCACACGTCAATGAAGAGATGGAAAAAATATGGGGGTATTCTCGGGAAGAGATTGAAGGCCGGGTAAAATGGCAGACACTGGTTGCAGAAGAAGACCTTGGCAAGATGCAAAAATACCACGGGGCCAGGCGGATCGGTCCTGGTAACGCGCCCAGCGATTATGAATTCAGATTTATCCATAAAAACGGCGAGGTCAGGGATGCCGACCTGACCGTTACAATAATTCCTGGTACACAAAAGAGTGTCGTATCACTCCGTGACATCACGGATCTTAAAAAACTCGACCGGCAGGTCAGGGAGAGGACGGACCAGGTTGAGCAGCTGCTCCGCCAGAAAGATGAGTTTATCGCCCAGGCTGGCCATGACCTCAAGACCCCGCTCACACCGATCATCGCATTGCTCCCCCACATTCTTAAAAAGGAACAGGACCCCGAGCTCCGCGAGATCCTCACAATGGTGATAAGTGATGCAGCGGCGATGAAACATCTCATCACTGATATTCTTACCCTTGCAAAACTCAATACCCTCTATACCACGGCGGATGCCAAAGAGATAGTACTGGCAGCCGAGGTAGAAAAAGGCATTGCGATGCATACCTGGATGGCAGAAAAGCAGGGCAATGTCATTGAAAATACCGTCAGTCCGGATACCAGGATATGGATCATGCCACTTCACCTTGAGAGTCTCCTCGATAATCTCATCGGTAACGCGATCAGGTATTCGCCGGACGGGGGAATTGTCACCATTTCTTCCTACGTGACTGAGGAGTTTATTGCGATCTCTATCACTGATACCGGGATTGGCCTGACCCCCGAAGAGACAGTCCGTATATTTGATCTATTTTATAAGGCTGATACGTCACGACACCAGCGGGACTCATCAGGTCTTGGCCTCTCCATCGTGAGCCGTATTGCTCACCTGTACGGGGGTTCCGTAAAAGCGGAAAGTCCGGGAAAAGGCTGTGGCTCTACCTTCACCGTTACCCTTCCCAGGCGGTCCTGAATGCCAAAAAGCAACTGGTCCGGGGTACCCGGGGAACAAAGATTCCCCGGGGAATTTTTATCATCATAAGATAAGAAGTGGCGTATCTGTGGAGACTTCCCGGTATTGATACTACACTGGCTGTCAGTTCAGGTATAAAGGACCGGGATCTGGTTGTCGATGATGCCCAACATAATTCATCGAACAGGTTTTCTACAATCTGGTGGACGATGCAGCCCGGCATGGCGGGAAGTTCACGACTATCCGTTTCTCATTGGGAGAGTGTGGTAATGATCGTCTTATCGTATGTGAGGATGATGGCAATGGTATCCCAGCAGAAGAGAAGGAAAAAATCTTTGAACGGGGTTTAGGAAAAAATACTGGCATGGGTCTCTTTCTTGCCCGGGAGATCCTATCCATTACCGGCATCACAATAACCGAGACTGGCGAGCCTGGCAAAGGAGCACGGTTCGCGATGACGGTGCTGAAGGGAATGTACAGGTAACTTTTTACTTATTGGGATAATTATCCACAATTCTCCAATTTTTCAGGTAATGATCTCCTGCCCCTGAACATACGATATACTTGGGAAATCCGGGAAATCCGAACATGTGTGGTATTGTATCCAGGATCTCAATGCAAAAAAGTATCAGGTAATAAATTACAGTGGAAGTATAATGCCATCTGCAATTCGGGTCCTTTACGTTGATGATGAACCCGGTCTTCTTAACATCGGCAAGCTATTCCTGGAGAGAGAGGGTGCATTTGCTGTCGATATACGGAGATCCGTCAGTGAAGCGCTCGAACTACTAAACACGGAGCATTACGACACTATCATCTCAGATTACCAGATGCCGGATATAGATGGAATTGAGTTTCTCAAGAAACTCAAAACCCTGGGGAATACAACACCATTCATTATTTTCACGGGAAAGGGGCGTGAAGAGGTAGTTATTGAGGCAATTAACAGTGGTGCGGACTTTTATCTCCAGAAAGGCGGAGAACCCAAAGCCCAGTTCGCGGAACTTGCACATAAGATCAAGACAGCAGTCAGCCGTCAAAGGACAGAAAATCAGGCAAGGGATACCGAAAGAAGGCTCTATGACATCATTAATTTCCTCCCTGATGCCACCTTCGCGATAGATAATGATGGGAGAGTGATCGCCTGGAACAAAGCGATTGAAGAGATGACCGGGGTCCCTGCAACTGATATGCTGGGAAAGGGGGACTACGAATATGCGATTCCATTTTATGAGGTACGCCGTCCAATCCTAATCGATCTTGTATCTATTCCAAATGAAGAGCTTTCGCAGGGCACCTATGCAATCGTCAAAAAAGAAGGAGATCTCCTTATTGCAGAAACCACGCTTCCCCGCCCGCTTGGGAGATATTCTGTTCTGCACGGAAAAGCATCTCTCCTCTATAATAACCAAGGGGAGGTTATTGGTGCCATTGAATCCATACGGGATATCACAGAACAAAAACGAGCGGAAATTGAACTCATCAGGAAAAACGATGAACTCAATGCCTCTTATGAGCAGATTGCTGCCGCAGAAGAAGAGATGCGGGCACAGCTTACCGAACTGAAACAGACCCAGCAGAACATCCAGGAAAGTGAGGAAAAATATAGAACGCTTGTCGAACATTGCATGGATGCAGTCTTCATCGCACAAGATGGTTGTATTGCGGCTGTAAATCCGGCTTTTAGCTCTATGACCGGTTATTCGGAAGAAGAACTTATTGGCCAGCCTCTTACCATGCCAATAGCACCTGAAGATCGCGAGATGGTGCTCTCCCGACACAAGAGAAGGCTTGCCGGGCATAACGAACCAAATAACTATGAATTCTCAATGGTTCACAAGGACAAACAGGCCCGCTTGCGGGTAATTATGAGTGTTGGAGCTGGAAAATACCAGGGCAGGTCTGCGACCATCGGCACAATCCATGATGTCACGATGGAACGTAACCGCGAAGATTTGCTCCGGGAAAGCGAGATGCGGTTCCATCAGCTCTCGAATGCATCGGATGACGGTCTTGTGATGCACAAACAGGGTATCATACAGGAAGTGAATACAAGTGCCTGCAACCTGTTTGATTATTCCCATGATGAACTTATCGGGATGGATGTCCTGGACCTTACCGCCCCGGGTTCAAAGGATATTGTCCGGGAAAAGATACAGATGCTATCCGAAGCTCCTTACGAGATGGAAGGGCTGAAAAAGGACAAAAGCAGATTTTTTGGGACATTTCATTCTCGTAATATTACGTTTAAAAATCAACAAGTCCGGCTTACCTCGGTAAGAGATATTACTGAGTCCCGGAGGTCAGAAGAGGCGCTGAAACACCAATCTGAAACGCTTTCGATCCTCAATGGTATCATCATTACGGCAAACAAGGCAGATACCCTCCCCGGACTCCTCAGCGGTATCCTAGAGGAGTCTTTACGATTAATGGACTTTGATGCTGGTGGGATCTACCTCGTAAACCACTCCACACGGACAGCGGATGTCGTCCAGTCAAAAAATCTCCCTCATGAATTCCTGGTGAAAATCCAGACAGTCCCCATTGATAAGAATCCCTATGACATGGTGTTCATCCGAAAAGAACCAATTTTCACCGAGAATTATGCAAAGATCAATCCTGACAGCTCGAAGAAATTTGGATTCCAATCTGCTGCTATTGTTCCCTTACTTGCAAAAGGGGAGGCCATCGGGGCAATGAACCTCACCAGCACAAAGCGGTATATCATCTCCGAAGAAGAAAAACAGACGTTAATCTCTATCGGCAGTGAGCTTGGCAGCACGTTAGAGAGGATGATTGCCGAAGAGGACGCAAAAAAAGCATCCAAGAATTTAGAGACCCTGTTCAACTCGATCGATGAGATGGTCTTTGTGCTGGACATGGGAGGCAACATACTTGCGATAAATGATACGGTTCAAAAACGGCTCCTATACACTCCAGAGGAACTTACCGGAACGAATGTACTCCTATTGCATGTACCCGAACGGCGTGATGAAGCACTACAGATTGTCCAGGGAATGATTGCCGGGACGATAGATTCCTGCCCGGTACCTGTTGTTTCAAAAGATGGGACACGCATCGACGTCGAAACAAAGGTTACCCGGGCGTTGTGGAATGACCAGGAAGTGCTTATCGGGGTGACCAGAGATATCACCGAACGTAAGTGTGCGGAGGAAGCACTGAGGGAAAGTGAAGCCAAGCTCCAGCTGGCGCTATTCGGATCTGAAACGGGCATGTGGGAACTGGATATTCCTTCCATGGCAGGAATAATCGATGATCGGGCTGCAGATATACTCGGTTACCAGAAAAACTCTATTGGGTCCCGGAGTATTGACTGGGATGAACTGTCACATCCTGATGACGTGCCCCTTATCCAAAAAAGACTCGCGGATTATCTTGATGGCCGGACAACTATTTTTGAATCCGAACACCGCATGCGAGATGTTTCAGGCGAATGGGTGTGGGTACTTGGCAGAGGAAAAATAACCCATAAATCCCAAGATGGATCATCCTTCCGGATATCAGGGACCCTGCATAATATCACAGATAGGAAACATGTGGAACTTGAACTCGTAGCTGCCCAAAAAGACCTTAAAGAGGCGCATCGCCTCGCACATATCGGGACCTTTGACTGGGATTTGGGAACCGATACGGTAACCTGGTCAGAGCAATTGTTCAATATTTCCGGAAGAGATCCTTCATTGGGAGCACCTGCATATGCTGATCTTCCGGCTTATTATTCCAACGCCAGTTGGGATCTGTTGAGCGGTGCTGTCACGGGATCGCTTTCAACAGGAGACCCGTTTAACCTCGAGCTGGAAATGATCCGTTCAGATGGTAGCAAACGATGGACAAATAATTTCGGGGGTGTAAAACGCAACGAGATGGGAAAGATTATCGGATTTTACGGTACGGTGCAGGACATCACCGAGTGGAAACGAGTTGAAGTGGCACTGGAGAAGGCCCAGGAAAAATATACCAAGGCATTCCTCGCCAGTCCGGATGCGATTATACTCACAGATATGGAAACCGGACGGTTCGTTGAGGTGAACGATACGACATCCCGGATATACGGGTATTCACGGGATGAGATGATCGGAAAGAGTGCAGTTGAGCTTGGCATCTGGCTGAGAAACGAGGATCGGGACGACTTTATCAGCCAGTTGAGAATAAACGGGCGAGTTGAAGGGTACGAAACGATCGGACGCCATAAATTCGGTAAATTGTTCAACGGATCGATTTCTGCAGATATCATCAAAATTGGCGACAGGGTGCATCTCATCAGCATCATCCGTGATATTACCAAACGTAAAATAGTTGAGGAGGCATTGCGGGAGAGTGAAGCACGCTTCCGGAAGATCCTGGAAAAGGCCCCCTTGCCCTTGTGCTATGTGAACACGGACGGGGTGATCACCTTTAGGAACGAGCGTTTTGTTCAGATTTTTGGATACACCGCTGAAGATGTTCCCACCCTAACCAAGTGGTGGCAGCAAGCGTATCCCGATGCGCATTACCGGCAGTGGGTGACCACCACATGGGATGCAGCGCTACAACGTGCGACCGAGAATGGCATAGATATCAGGCCTGTCGAATACAGAGTGACCTGTAAAAGTGGGGAAGAACGTATCATTGAAATCACCGGGATTACCTTGGGCGATGACTTTCTGGCGACTTTTATTGATCTGACCGAACGCAAGCGGACAGAAGAGAAATTACAGGAAACCAACGAATATCTCAACAATCTGATTGAATACGCCAATGCCCCGATCATTGTATGGGATTCGGGGTATGTGATAACCCGTTTCAACCATGCCTTCGAGGACCTGGCCTTCCTGCCGGAACAGGAAGTAATCGGGCAGCGTCTTGACATCCTGTTCCCCAAAGAAAGCAGGGATGCTTCATTCCTTCAAATCAAAAAGACCATTTTAGTATCCAATCCAAAAACAGGGGTAATATATATAACTTAGTACTATAATAATATAGGATGTGTCTCTGCCGAATCAGGACTTAATCTTCTTAAATTCTATTACCCAAGAAAACATAAACGAATTTTTCACTCCTGAAACATTACTTCGATTAGTAAATATCATCGAATCCCAACTGTCGGAAAATGCAATTCTCAAAATCCAGATCCAGGAATTACGAGATGAAAATAACCGCCTTAAAGGAGAACAAGGGAAACCAAAATTTGATAGTAAAAAGCAGAAGCCGCCGAAATCTACAGATTACTCATCTGAAGATGAACGAAAAAATCTTCAACCAAAACCGAACAAGGGTCGTGGCGAAAGAAATCACAAAGTGAAAATTGATCGCGAGGAAATAGTCAGAGTACCTCAAGCAGATCTTCCCGCAGATGCTGTTTTTAAGGGATATGATGAGATAATCGTTCAGGACATAAAAATTGTAACTGATAACATCCGATACAAAGTTGAATTATGGTATTCCCCCTCAGAAAATAAGACATATCGTGCAAAACGACCCGAAGGGTATCGCGGTGAATTTGGACCTCACATACGTGCATTAATCCTGACATTAAAATACGGTTGTAATGTATCAGAACCAGCAATCCACACATTTCTTGACTACTTTGGAATTTTATTATCCAAGTCTACGATCTCCCGATTTTTAACAAAAGATCTCGATATCTTCCACAAGGAGTACGATGAGATAGTCAAAGCAGGTTTAAGTTCAGCGCGATATCAGCAAATCGACGATACGGGTGCCCGTGTTAATGGATGTCAATATCACACACATATTCTGTGCAACGAATTTTACACGGCATTCCTCACCAGACCGCATAAAGACCGGTTGACGGTTTTAGAAATTTTGTTTTGTGAACATGAAATGAAATTTACATTTGATTCGGCGAGCTTCGACCTAATGAAGACCTTCAGGGTTCCAAATAAAATCATTCTCTATCTACAGAAAAATGTGTTTGCTCAAACACTCAATTCAGAATTACTAGAACCGTGGTTGCAATCATTGCCATCAGATACTAAGCAGAAAGATAGTCTGATACGCAGGATAAAGGAGGCAGGAGCAATCTCATACTACCATACCCAGAAAGAGTGGCCTGCGATTGAAATTCTTATGAGTGATGCTGCTCCTCAATTCGCTCATATCGCACTCATACATGCATTATGCTGGATACATGAGGGAAGACATCTGAAAAAATTAAATCCGACATTAACGCTCTATCGCGAACTATTAGAGCTGTTTCTCGAAAAATTTTGGGATTTTTATAAAGAGTTGAACGAGTACAAGGTGGAAAACTCACCTGAAGGTGCTCGTAGACTTGAACAGGAATTTGATTACTTATTCGCGACAAAAACAGGTTACGGAGATCTGGATGAGCGGATTCTGAGAATTGCCAATAACAAACAGGAACTACTGGCGGTTCTCGAAAACCCGGAAATTCCCCTTCATAATAATGCAGCTGAACTTGGTGCACGGGTTCAGGTACGAAAACGGGATGTGAGTTTGCACACCATCACCCCAGAAGGGACAAAAGCTCAAGATACGTTTATGACGATAGTTCAAACCGCTAAAAAACTTGGTGTGAACCCTATCGCATATTTTTACGATCGATTCACTCAATGCCATGTGATCGATCCCCTTGGAGTTCTAATTCATAAAATGGCGGGTGTGCCACCACCAACCACACAATTTAGATAATTTTCAGGGCTCTGATTTTCATGATCAAAGAGTGTACCTACTGGGAAGATTTCTCATATATCCTTCTTTTTCGAGAGGATAC
>Ga0114951_10003347_pt1 | contig 16676 bp, 9 predicted proteins | sample AM7aDNAmetaG_FD_88677 | JGI IMG/M metagenome (GOLD analysis project Ga0114951, IMG submission 88677) | Freshwater microbial communities from Finland to study Microbial Dark Matter (Phase II) - AM7a DNA metaG | ecosystem: Environmental > Aquatic > Freshwater > Lake | place: Finland: Lake Alinen...
ATCGCAATAGTTGTGCCGTTAGATATAGATCCACCAGTAGCAGATCCAAATGTACCAACAGTAAATGAAGAAGCATTTACTACGCCAGTATATGCGGGTAGATAAGAAGCAATGTTAGCATTTAATGTGCTGTTTAACTGATAAGAAGCAGCTGCTACACCACCAAGATTTGTAGCGTTATTTGCATTATAAGCAGTACCTGTAAAATAGACAGTAGTAGCGTTCGCTACCATTGTAGCATTTATGGTAGCGTTACCAAGAGCGATTGTTGAAGAGTTTGCAACTAAACCAGTTACAGCAGAACCATATACACCAGCGGTGTATGAAACAGCGTTTATTGTATTAGCTAGGATAGCGCCACTAAAAGTTATAGTGTTGCTGAATGTTTGAGTGTTAGTCCATGTAAATTGAGCAGCTGTATTGATAGACAAAGTGCCTGGAGCAGCCCAGTAAACGTTAGCGCCAGCGCCACCAGAAAGAAGTATGTAACCAGCAGAACCAACATTAGTTGTGCCATTAGCAGCAAGTGTACTAGCAACAACAATAGGTCCGTTAAATGTTACAGTATTGCTGAAAGAATGAGTGTTTGTCCAAGCATATTGCGCTGCTACGTTGATACTTAAACTACCAGTAGAAGCCCAATAAGCATTAGAAGCCGCACCGCCAGAGAACAATATATAACCAGCCGTGCCTGTATTACCAGCACCGTTTGCTTCGATATAGTTTACCTGCAGGTTAGAAGTATATACTTTATTGATACCAGAAGTAGAGTTAGCAACCAAAGCTTGGTTAGCTGTAAGCGTACCAGGATTTCTTACGCCACCAATCGGAACAACCTGAGTTCCAGTAGTATCACCAATATAGAGAACACCAGATCCGCCGACAGCATTAGAATATGCCAATTCGCCAGCATTAAGTGACACTGGCTGTGCTGTGCTAGGGCTTCTTTTAATCTGAATTATGTTATTCGCCATGGTAATTCCTTTTTATTATTATTTATTATTTTTAAAAACTACCACCATCTAATGTTGTCCCGCTTACGTTTGCAGTAACTGTAGTCAAATCATATTTTCCTGTACTTGCATTATATGTAAGTACTTGCCCGTCGGTTGGAGTTGTTATAGACACATCAAGTAAGTGTGACAAATATTGCTGGCTGACTGATGGCCCATTATTTTTTAAATCAATAGGTGGCTGTGATTGCGAAGATACTAGCGAACTTGAGTTTGCAACAATTAGCCTCGGAGATTTTATTGAAGCATTTATTGCCATTGTTATTCCGTTAGCATTTGTGTTACGGTTTGGGTTACGCTCATGATAATACCGTTCGCATTAGTATTAGCATCATACAAAATAAAGTTAGTACTTCCAGTAGGTGCGAATGCTCCTGTTGGATTCATAACCTTTACAATCATAACGTTAGAAGTAGAGTTGGCGTAAGTGTTTAAAGTGTTAGAATACGCATACCCTAGTAATGGAGGTCCATCTGTTTCGTAAACAACAGCTGTCAAATTAGCTGTTCCGTTAGACTGGTAAACCGTATCGCCAGTTAGAATTTTTTGCTGAACATTAGCAACAACCATTGTGTAATATGTTGGTATAATAGCCGACGTTGTTACGGCTGGGTCTACATATAATACGCCTTCTACGACACGTGTAACATTACTATGAATGTCTGTTAAAATAACGTCGTAAAGGTATCTCGATCTTTTTAAAGAGCTTGTTGTATTAGCATCTAATGATAAAATAACCTGACCATTAGAAAGTGATGTAGAAAAACTTGTAGAGTTTACAGCAGCATAAGATGTTCTTATAGAAGCGTTAGCGGTATATCCAGTAAGGTCTAAAGGATTGCCGCTATCGTCTGTTAATGAAATTACAGTATTGAAGGTTGTTCCTTGGTCAACGTTTATGTTAGCTTTTGTTGCCATTTTATACCGTCACAATTATTCTATTAAAATTTACTGTAGTGTTAGAAGAAGCAGGAGTAAATAAAAGTGTTGCATTTCCGGAAAAAACAGCAGCAGTAAAAACTCCTACACTAGCAACAGTATTAGATTGAATAACAGCATATTCAGTTAAGTAAACGTTTCCGTTATCATGAGTTAATAAAATTTTACTTGAGTAATGACTATTTGCATTATTGTCGTTGTATGATATAATATATTCAGCTGTTCTGTAATTTGAAAGTGAAAAAGAATCAATAACTTGGCTAGAAGTGCCTGTGGTTACTGTGTTAGACTGCCAAATTTGACCACCACCATAAGAAAAAGCTCCAGTGATAGCGGCGTTGCCTACAGGAGTTGAACCGCCATTAGTTGTAACAGCATACGTTGACATCGCATAGGCCAGATAGTTAGTCTGACCTCTCCAATAATCGAAAGTGTTTGTAACTGCTACGTTTGCTACGCTATATGTCATTCTTATCTCTTTAACAGCTGTTGTAACATATTTTTAATATCGCCAATGTCATTTTCTAAAGTTTCTATTCTTTGTGTTGTGGATTTGGCAGATTCAAGAACCGCTTTTTGGCGGCGGTAAGCATCAAGAGCTCCATTATCCACATTCAACACTGCTCCAGAACTTTGATCAATAACCAACCCTTGCACGTTTGTTTGTATATATTTATCACTCATTTTACAACTGCAATGCCATGGCTGTTATATCATTTACAAGAGGTATTTTAGAAGAATCGTTAGACTGTAATACCATTTTAATTTGAAACTGTTTAAATGTCGTAAATAAATTGTTATTACTATTTAAATAAGTTAAACCATTTTTAGCCACAATATATCCATTAGCAGCAGTAAAATTAGAAACCCAAGGAGTTCCTACAGTAAGCTGCGTTGAGTTAGCAATAGAAACGATAGCCTGATAGTAACCACCAATACCTAATATCTGGCCTGGAAGCAATGCAGTAAAATTACTATTTGAACCAGTGATAATATTAGAAGTAGTATTTGCTGTTACTGTTGTAATAGCAGAACCATTGATAGTGTTTTGAAACATACCATTAGGTGCTGCTAGCTGAGTAATAGTATTAGCTGAAGCCCAAGCTGTCGTTGGAGGTACGGCAATAAACACAGCATTTGTTGTATAATTACCATTGAATGGCGTATTAATAGTCAAAGAAGTGTTACTTGTAATGGACGTAACTTGTCTAGATTGTTCGCTGAAGGTGCTATTAGCAACCATGTTTAACCACATGCCAACTTGAATATCGCCCGATTGACCAAACTTTGTGCTATAACCGGTAATTGTGTTTGAAGTATTGGCGACAGTTATAGTGCCATTTGTAGATTGCATTGGGTAATATGGATACGTTGTATAAGTGAACGCGTTAGTATCACTTGGATTTGATGGATTAGAATAAAGATTGAATCCATTATTAAGTAAAGGAGTCCAAGTTTTCGCTGATATAGGATCGCCATCCTGACCATTTAAAAATTTAACATATATCTTAATATCTGAGTTTGGTGGGCGATGTGCTGTTATAGATACTTGAAAATCCTGAGCATCTTGACCCTGAGCCAAAGTTACAATTTGAGAAATGTATTTTGACTTAGAACCGCCGTTTGTATAGTATTCATTGTATATATCTGAAACTTTGTCGACCTGATTACCTATAGCAAGACCATTAGATCTAACCAAGTCAATCACAGGAGAAAGTAAAATACTATCAGAAGTCATCTTAATATGAGCATTAGCCGATTTAGCACCGCCCATGTATGTTCCTTCTATAGACTTAGAAAAAATAATACGTTCTTTATCAAAAAATTCAGTTTCGGTTCCTGACACTATCGTCAAAGAATTTGTATCAGCTGTATATCCGTTACTTGTTCCTTTGAAATCGTAAGATAGTGTTGTTCCAGCTGGTGCTATGGTAGCGAACTGAGGAACTATAGAATCGATTATGAAATTATAAAAAGAACCTGTGTTAGCCCAAGCAATAATTGTAGAAGTATTTGGACCAGGTGAAGCGTATACAGAATCGTTAGCAAAACGATGAACTTGTAGATAACTATTAGCTGAAAAATTTCCAGTAGAAGTTTCGGTATATAATACACCTTTTGCAGAATCGTAATATTTCACAATAGCATGTTTTGTTGTGTCGACAGTTGTTACTGTTGAATTTGTAGATTGAAATACATAATCGCCATGTAATATTGATACGCTAGTGTTTGTATAGATTAAATTATAAGGAGTTAGGTAATCATTATCTCCATTGTTGAAATATACATCACCAGAAAATGAAGAAAAATTAGCAATGTTCAAACGAAATTTTAAATATTCAGTTTGAAGAGCAGTCCATTCCGTTGTTGTAGCACCATAAAACGCCGTACCAATAACTGGCTGACTAAACATTTGATTGCCAGTTAGAAGATCTACGTCGCCAAGATTGGCACTGAATACGAAATAATCTGGATCGTTATTGTCCGGTTTTACAATGAATGCATATTCTAAACCGTTGGCAAGAAACACTGGAGATTCGAAAACGAAATCAGTACCAACAGAAGAATCATCACTAGTGTTTACTGAAGAAACGGGTAGATGAACTGAAGAAAATGGAAGTACTTTATTGCCATCTGGATAACCATTATTTGTTTCGCAAATATAAACTTTTATGCCATGCATGGAAAACAAATTAGGTTTTTGTTTGAAAAATAAAGTAATAGAAGTAGCAAAAACGCCAGCTTCGTTGTTTGGCGTATTAATCGACAACCCTTGAGCAATAGGCTCGTATTCGGCATCAATATTAACAATGTCCGGTAAAGTTAAAGTGCTTACCTGAGTGTTCGTAGTTATAATCGTATTTGATATAGCAGCATAAGATATAACAGGATTTACTGTTGTTAAAGTTTGAGCCTGTTTAGTTACTGTTATATTTGAAGCTGTAAAATTAGCTGTTGATTGCGTTGTAATAGCATCATTACCCTGAGCAATGTTATCAACGTCGGCAAGTTCGAATACTCTATCGCCTGTTTTGAAAGTTGTAGCTGGAACATTAAATTGACCACAAATAACACCAGAATTATCAGTATATAGTGCAGTTCCCCAATTTGCTGATCTACTAACAGTCTGCCAGTTAGCAGTATCACCAGAAGAAAGTGTGCCAGGAGCGCAATAAGAATCAACTAATACCGAATCAAAAAAAGCGTGAACTCTTTGATTTGGTCTCATAGCAGAGCTAATAAAAGAAATAATTTGAGGTGCAATATACGGATTTACAGTAACGTCTGTTACGTAATTGCCTATCGTTACTGTATTCGATTGCGTACCAACAACTAACTGTGTACCTTGGTCAACTGCTGTAGTGGTCTCAACTGTTGTTGTTGTGCTAACTTGTGTCAAATTATAATCTCCAATTAACTTATTTGTGTTATAGAAGCGTTGCTACCGGCGTTACCATGATTAGCAGTAAAGGTTGTTGACGTACCGCCAATAGTAAACCCTTGAGCCTGATACTTAGCAACAGCTTCAGCAAGTGCTTGTTGAGCGCCTCCAGGAAGACTGCCATAAGCGGCGAAATTAAGACCGCCCTGATAACCAAGTTCAACATTGAAAGTAGATTGAGTGCCGGTTGTAACGGTGGAACTTACTGTATTTGTTGAAGTTTGCCAACCGCCCCATACCTGACCAAATGGAGAATTAGCGAACTGTTGCCATGGTGTAGCATTATTAATAGTTGTTCCTACAGAAGCAGTTTGATTTTGATCGATGTTATTATTGTAACAAGGAATAAGTTGTAGGTATCCAGACCAGTGCGAGGCGACATGCGCTGATGAACGATATTTAGTCGCATAAGGTTGGTTGATATAACCATTAGAAACTGTATACGGCAACGTTAAAACACGACCTGTTTTTTGAACGTTTGTAGAAGTACCAGAATTAAACTCTAAACGGAAAGCTTCAGATACGAATCTAGGACGGGCTATACCTTTTTTAGAATCTATACCAATTCCATATTCTGGATTTGAAACATCAGAAAGAGTAAAATCATTAAAAGAATCTACGAAAATACCATTTTTAAAACGATTTAAACCATTAGCATCTGTGACAGTCATATTCGTTGCTTGTTGTTGCAACAAAGAAAGCTGGGTATAATATTCTAGGTTAGAAATACGACTATCTAATTTGCCAATATCCTGCATGCTATAACGACGGTTCGTTACAAGGCTTATAGAAATAGCAGTAGAAGTATCACGAATTAAATTTATCGAAAGAGAATTGATAGCCTGATCAGAATCAACTTGGTCTGTTGATAGTGAAGGGTATGCAGGAACATTGATAACCGCTAGAGACATAGCGTTATCTGGGAATAAAGGCTGTTGTGGAGAAAGTCTTGATTGACCTTCAATAACTTTAATAGTATTATCAGGAGTGATAATTACAAGATCTTTTCTTGGCAAATATGTTGTAAAATCTGCTTGGAAATTTCTACCGTATGAAGGAGAATTTAAACCAGTGCCGCCTGGAACGTTAAACGACACATTAGAAGAAGGATTTATCGTTGAATATGTAATCGCTTGAGCTACGTTAGCTACAATCGCTGAATAAGTGCCAACGTTATTAGAAGTAGGGGTTGAAGGTGTTCTAAAGTCAACATAATCTCGAAGCCATCTTTTAATACCGTTTTCGTCGATATATAAAGGAATATCTTTTGTTGTGATAGCTGTTGTATTTGATGTATTCGCGTCATCTATAGGATATGATTCTATAGTGAAGAAACCAACGCCGGGACTTGTATTTACACTAAAATAATCAAGCTGAACTAATAGGTAGGGGTAATTTGTAGAATTAAAATTATTCTGAGGATACAAATATCCTGTACCGTAATGAGTGTCTTTTTGGCCTGTGTCATACGTAAACTGTTTTGTTATGTCTACAGCTGTGATACCGCTTGAATTTGCAAAAGTTGTATTTGGTGATCCATAAACAGCTGATATTTTTTGAATATCAGAGAAACCTAAACACCAAGGTCCGTTTGGTCCAGCGGCGTTGTTACCAACATACAAACGAACAAACTGATTCTTGTTGATAACTTTTGTTGCAGGCGTGACACTGCTTTGACGTAAAACATCATAAAATACGTTAACATTTAAAGAACCAGATAAATTATTTGCTCCAGTAACGATCGTAAACGAAGTAGAATTTGTTACGTTGATATTACCGAAAGCAGAAAAATTTATCACTTTTCCATTTATAAATGATTTGTAATAAGCTAAACCAGTTGTATTTGATCCCCAAGTCGAATCAACAGTCAACGAAGAAGAATTCGTTATCGCAGTTACTGTTCTTACTATGCTATTAACTTTAATATTATCGCCAATAGTGAAGTCGGTTAAGAAATTAGTATTTCCGTGACCAGTTACTGTTGTTGTGGTTGATGAAATATCAACGTTAGCATATCCAAGTCCGCCACCTAAAGCGACCGTATCAACGTTTGCTGTCGCTACAAGTATAGTCGTTAAAGCATCAAATGGAGCTAATGCGCCAACGCCGTAAGGAAGAATATCAGTTCCACCTGTAGAAGATCCTGAAATAGTTACAACAACATTGCCTGAGTTTATTTGTGAAGTAGAGTTAGTGCGGTAAATGTATTGAGTATTGTTATTATTTGAAGAATCACGAAGTGATTTTATACCAGACAATCCGAAAGAATAAAATTGTCCCATACCTGCAGAACCCTGAATACCGGTAAGGTATAGATCGCCCATACCTCCAGTTCCGTTGGCATATACAACTGATTTTACTTGGTTGATTTGGAAACCACTGACCAAATTAAAATTATAAACGTGTAAGTAATACTGCGCCGCATTTGATCCAGGCGCACCAGATGAATAAGAAAAATTCCTTATTGTGGCTGTACCAATCAAATTACCTTTCGGTGCGCTAAATGTAGTAAATTTATTTGTAATCGCTTGTTGAGGAGTATCATAAAGGTTTACTGTTTGAGCGGTATTGAATGGAAATATGCCAGCAACTTCGTTTAGTACGAAATACCCACCATAACTAAACGTGATCTGCTGTTGTTTATAAGAAGTCGTGTCAACACCACGGCGCATATTTACATAAGCAGTTTTCAATAATTCTACACGTGAACCCTGAGCATAACCTACGCCTGGATTTACTCGAGCCAAAACCTGATTTGCTGAAAGGCTGCTCACGATAGAGTTACCAGTCAAACCGGTTATAGTATCAACTATAAATGGGTTTACAACGTAATTGCCAGCTTCTTCGTAAATACGTTGAGCAATTGCGTCGCCTACAATAGAATAAACATTAGCACCAGCGACTTGTTTTGTGGTCAAGCCTCCGTAGCTAAATGTTGCAATTGGATTAAATCCTATAGTGTTTGCAGCAATTCCTGGATCTAAAGAAACAAGCGTTGGGATAAGCTTCATACGCCAAGCGCCTGGAGCGTTCACGTTTGGATAACCAAGAGAATTATCAAGCAACGATGAATCTTGATTTTCGTTTACAACTTGTTCAATAAGCTGGAAACCAACAACGTTATTGGCGGCATATGTTCCATAAGCATTCACGATACCATAAGTTGGGTTTAATACCTTTACGAATGTACCGTTAATGAAAACAACGCCGTCAGTAACTGAAATACCGTGGGCGTTTCCAGAAGTGATCTGACCAGCAGAATTAGAATACGTATTAATAACAGCAATTGGCAAAGCAGCTATAGAGCCATTTGAATAATAGACAGCTGTCGAATTTACTGTAGAAACAGAAGCTTGATTGATAACATTGCTAGAATAAAAACTTAATTTATCGTTAGCAGAAAATGATATTGTATTCGACCCAATATTATTTCCACCATTATTTCCCGTTCCATTGTATAAAACATATATGATGTTTGTGTATGGATATACGCTCGAAACGCCACTGTTTGAAACAAAAACTTTTGCTACTAAATTTGAAGAAGAAGAAACGACATATGTGTTTACAAGGTTTGCAACAGAAACTGTAGCGCCATTTGATTGCTTATCATCCAAACGAACATAAGAAATTTGAGGCAAGTCAATGATAGAGCATCCGCTAACAATATCACCGTTTTTGAACGCCCAATTACCAAAACTTTCAACCTGATTCTGTAAAATACTTTGTACTTGAGTCAGTTCACGTGCTTGAACCGCTACACCAGGTCTAAACAAAATGCGATAGTATTCGTTGTTCGCATCATAGTCGTCAAAAAATGGCGCAACATCTAAGTTAGTATTTAATGGCATTTTTATTTCCTAATTAAATCTGAATAATCAATCTAAAAGATTCTGTTCTATTGTTTGCACGTTGAACGTTAGTAACGTTTTGAATATACAGAGGAACAATATTTTTAGCGTAAAGGTCACCAATTGTATTTATAGTGATCACCGTGAACACTGATCCGTTGCTTACTGTATCGCCACTATTAAAGTATTTATCCCCAGTCAAATAAAGAACTGATGAATTTGAAAATGCAACCGTGCCAACAGCGCCCGTATTCGAACTTATTATAGTATCACCAACAGAATAAATTTTTGATGGGGACACGGTAGCCATCAAAACCTGATTAAATGTATTTGCAGAAGTTCTAGAATTTATCGAACCGTTAGCATACATTGAATATGGGTTTTTAATAATTCCAATTTTATTATATTGTACTTCTGTAGGTATTGTGTTAAGTTCATTGTTCGCAAAATAAAACCCTGTTACAAACCCCTGACAATTTAATTCGTTTACAGGATCAGCGCCATGGCCGCCTGGAGGAGGTACTATAGCATAAGCCGAAACGCCAGACCCATAACTTGTATTACTTACAATAGAAATATTACACCAAGTAACGCCACTTCCATTATTTACGATTGTAACGCCGTAAATAGAATTTGAAGTTGTGTTTACTACAGCGTAACCAGCTGGAACAGAAGTAGAATCAGCATCACTATTAAAAATAACTCTAGGAGAAATATAATAACTTGTACCATTATTACCAGGAGTTATAACGCTAAGATCTATATTCGCATTTAAGGTTACGAATTTACCAATGCTGTTGGAAACGTAATTTGTTATGTATCTTAGTTGACCTGTTGCATTTCCAGAATTATAAAAGTATATTCCATTTTTTGTATAAAAATTAGCATCAGTAGAAGAATTATTTGAGATCTGAATTACAGTTCCGTTTGTGTTATATCCTTGAACATAAACATTAGTTCCAGAATTACTGCCTTGAGGAGAGCCAGCATAAGAAATATAACCATTACCACCGTTATTCATTACTATAACTTCAACGCCACTATTATCGTAAGCGTTTGATACAATTGTAGGGTTTGATAAAACTGGAATATAAGTTAATGTTGCATAACTTGAATAGATAGCAGCACTTATTGACGTAATATACCTCCAAATATAGCCATCTCCTGGGTTAAAAGAACTAGATTGAACCAAAGAAGGAGGAATAGTTGATGGAGCGCCGTTAGCATTATCGATACATTTGTAAATTAAATAAGAGCCGCCAGCTGATAAAGGAGCCACAACAGCGTAACAGCTGGTATTAGTTGATATGAAATCTACAGTATTGTCATATCTATTATAAACAGTATTAGCAACCCATTGATTGTAATTAATAATTGGAAGTATATTTGTGTTAGATAATTTTTTACCAAACAAAAGGTTCCATTCATTTACGAATTTTGAATTATAATCGTCTGTAGTAATTACTGGAGTGTTACCAACATAAGGAACAGGTCCAGCCGCAAAAGCATAATATTGAGAAGTGTTTGATGTTATGTTAGTAACAATTTCGTCGATAATTGCTTTTTTATAGTTTTGTAGTAAAGTTCCCATTATACGTTCACCATTGTTTTAACGTATTTAAAGGTTGTATTTGCTAATACGGGCGTTACAGTGATAGTAAGCGTTCCAGTTGCAATTGTTGCCGTGTATGAAGCAAGAGGACTTCCGTTTGAAGAAACTATTCCATATTCAGATATGTAAACGTTAGTGCCGTCATGAACGATATTGATAGTAGACGTTTCGTAGAACTGACCATTAGCGTTTACTGTAATATCATATTTTGATGATCTATAAGCTACAGTCGCAAAAGTATCCAAAGCTTGAGCAGCGTTTGTTGCTGCTGTAAATGTATTAGAAACAATTGATGCATAACCAAGATTATGAACGTTAGCGTTAACAACGTTGGCGCTTACTGTGATCGTATTCGCTAAAATAGAACCAGTAAATGTAATTGTATTAGAGAATGACTGTGTGTTAGTCCAAGCAAATGTAGCATTGACGTTTGTAGCTGGAGTCGCAGGAGCCCAATAAACGTTAGCGCCTGCACCACCAGAAGTAAGAATATATCCAGATGTGCCGACGTTTGAAGCGCCGTTAGCAGCAATAGTTCCGCCAAATACTAAATTGCCACTAAACGTAATTGTATTAGAGAATGACTGTGTGTTAGTCCAGGCATATTGTGCTGCCACGTTGGTTGTTACTGAACCAAGTGAAAGCCAGTAAACGCCACCAGTCGCATTTGCTGTAAGAACCTGACCAGGTGCACCTGCAGCGCCGTTTGCAGTTAAACCAGACTGAAGTACAAGGTTTGATGAATAAGTGTGTATGCCAGATAAAGTAAATGAACCAGAAGTGTTAACTACGCTAAGGCTTAAACGAGCATCAGGCAATGTACCTGAGGTGATATTTGTAGCATTGGTATAATAAGATGCTGGCTGTCCATTGAAATTAGTAGAGTTATTAGAAGTAAGCGTAGCTACGTTCGAACTCAAACCAACAAGCGTAGAATAAAGTACTAAGTTAGCTGATAGGTTTGTTGTATTTGGATAGTTAGCAAGGTTAGCAGAAAGCTGACCATTTGATACAACATTTACAGCTGTTACTGAACCAACATAAAGTGTATTGTTAGCAGTTCCGCTAAATGCTGTACTGTTAACAGTGGTATAAACTGTATTAGTACCAACCCAAAGTGTATTAGCTTGGAACGTGCCGAGAGCTGTTCCTGAGGGATTACCAAGAATAGCATCTGTAGAATTAGCCCACCAAATTAAACGACCAGTGCCGTTATCTAAGTCTAGTAGAGCCTGTGAATCCGCTCCATTATAATAATGGAATGATAAACCAATATTCTGGCCGTCGTTAGTTGTCCATGGAGCTAGGTTCGCCTGTGTATGTAAACTAATAACAGAATCGAGAACAACAAGGTTGTTAGCGCCAACAACAACGCTGTTACCAGAAATAGTCAAGTTACCAGAGATAGAAAGATTACCAGTTATAACGCCTGTACCGGATATGTTTAGGTTAGCCGCCGAAATAATACCAGTTGAATATATGCCAGTTGTATTAGCAATAAAACTAGTGCCAACATTATACGAATTAGTTGAATAACTTGTTAAAGAATTAACAGTCGTTACGTTTATTGAAACAGCATTTATAAGACCAGCGCCGTAAATTCCAGTTGAGTTAACTGTAGCACCGTTAGCAATTAATGTTGTTTGGTTGGCTACAAATGTACTACCTACCGTAAACGCCGATGCATTAACAATACCGGTATTTGAAATATACATTAAAGCGCCACTGCCAACGCCACCATTATAAATTGTTAAACCGTCTGCAGTACCAACACTTATACGACCCATGCCCGTAACATAGTCGAGAACGATACCGTCTAAATATGAAACGCCACCACCAAAAGTTGATGTTGTATAAAGCCCGTTTGTTGCAAAAATTTCACTATTAACAATAAGTGCAGCGTTAACAGTCAAATTAGAATTGAGTGTCAATAAACCACCAAGCGTATAAGATCCGCTTGTATTAACATAAAGATTGGCGGCAATACCATTAAGATAAATTGAATTATTAGAAGTGCCAGAAAATGATGTAGAGTTCATCGTAGCATTAACACTAGCATTACCAACTGTTACGTTGTTACTAATTAATGCGTTTGCATAAAGCTCATTAAAATTACTATTGATGTATTGAAACGCTGTACGTAGAGGAGTACCGTCTCCAAAGTTTGCTGATGAGCCAGTATTTACGGTAAGTTTTGACACGTTTTATCCTCTTAAATTGATACGAATAGCTGGTCTGCTGTGTTTAATGAATTATCTGCCGTTATTACTGACATGTCAGCTGTTAGGTAATATGCAACAACGTTATTTATTTCTAGTGCAGAATTTTCGTATAAAATTGATGCTTTAGATTTACTCAATTCGGAAAGCTGAAACTGCCCAAATAATTCAGAACCAGCGCTGTGAAAAGTATTATATAATATGTTTTTATATTTATCAAGAGTTGCAGCTGTTTTAAGTTCGTAAGAAAAATCCTGATAGAAATAACTATCCTGAATATATTTGTCCGAATTCAAAAAGCTTTTCGTGCTTTCCCAATATCCGGGCGATTTTCCGATACCAGTTTTTACAACCTGCCCTGTTACCTGACTTGTTAAATTATAAGCGGCGACGTTAGCAGATAAAATAGCTCCAGAACCATTGGATGATTTTACTGAAATATATGGCGAAGAATCATAACCAGAACCATTTGATGTAAGAGCAGCAGAGCTAATAATACCATTCGTATAAACTAAGCTTGTAACGTTTGAATGTAGACCTGAAACATTAAAGCTGTATACTAAAGCATTACTTTGAAATGTACCGGAGTTAACATTAACAATCATAACGGTTGAGTTTACCGTGAAGATAGAGCCATTAGCTGTATTTGATGTGCTACTTGCATTTTGGAAAACGAAATCGCCGCCGGTATAAGTTCCAGCTGTTGTAGATGCAGGATCTAAAGTAAGGGCTACAGAAGAACCAGTCGTTACAATACCTTTGGCATAACTTACGAAAGTACCACCGCCCGTGAATACTAGAGTGTCGCCATTACTATAATTTTTACCACCATTTAAAATATTAATAGAAGCAAGACCGCCTGCTAGGTACATGATAATATTTTCGTTATCTACATAACCTTTACCAGAATTAATTGCAGAAACGCTGTTTACTAAATTTCCTTGAGTACTTGTTGACAAACTTATTACGTTAGCATCAGTTCCACCGGGTAATCCAGCTGAATCATATAGAGCAAAATTTGAAGCAAAAATAGGCGGAGCTAATCTAGCGGCTGCTAAAGAAGTTGAATTGTTTGTTGGTGGTCCATAAAGGGTTATTACAGAACTATTGACAACAGTTTTTACGATGTTATATTCTATAGACCCAGAAACACTAGTGTTTGATTGCAAAGCGATTGTATCATTTGCATTATAATAATATTGAGCATTGGCTGTGCTAAATGTAACGTTATTAGAAGCAGTGTTATACGTCGCTGATCCAGGAATAACATTCGAAGTTAAAACTGATCTAAGAAATATAGAAGCATTATTTGTATAATTTAAACCAGTTTGTATATTAGTTAAAGAAGCAATAGAACCGAAATTAGCACTTGTGTAGTTTAATACAGAAGCTATTGTAGAGCTTGTATTTCCTGTCGGATTAGAAGGAAAATTAAATTGAGAAGCATTTAATGCTGTTCCGACATAATTGAAAATAAGGTCTGTATTATATGTGTAATACTGAAGTGATGATAATCCATTTACGGAAAAACTAGCGCCAGTTCCTGTTGTATCATTAGCGCCTCTAAAAACAAACGTTAATGGATTGCCAGTATAACCGAAACCACCATTTATTAGATTAAACGTCAAAGCGCCTTGTGTACTTGTTGTTGTAATACCTGTTACTTTAACAAGTCCATTTACGCCCTTAGAAACCATTTTATTGGTAGTAGGATCTTTGTGTACAACTTTAAGAATGTCGCCTAAGCTAAAGTTTTGACCACCGTTAATAATATTAACAGAATCCATAGAACCAACAACAGTTGGTGCGTTTAATATGGCAGTAGAATTTGTTTGTTGTCCTTGAACAACAATTTTTTCACCGATTACAAACGAGCCGCCCTGTGGTTGTATATTTGAAAGATACAAAGAAGAAATTATACTATAATTTATCGGCTCTTGACCGTAGCTTTCTACTATAGCTATTGTGTTAGAAGAAAGACCTATAACTGTTTGACCGATATATGAAGCAGCTGCTGGAGAGTTTGAAATTTCAACGTATTTTGGCTGATTCCATTTATTATCTGATGGTTTTAAAATATCGTTACCGGGGAGATAAACGTCTACGTCCTGATTGTAAATCAGTTTGAATAGAAGCTTATAACACTGAATGGTGCCTTTTGAACGGTACACATCAAGGATATGTTTAAGCAAATATCTAGGATTAACGATTACTTCAAAAGGAATACCATAAAGATATTTTTGTTGAAAGTGAGTTAAAAATTCGTCTAGGGTATTATCAATATCACGATAATCCATAAGAGTACGAGCCTGACGAATAGCCTGACCTTCAGTTTCCATCCATTCATAATATGCTTTAACGAACAATACGAAGTTCGGACCCTCAGTAAGATAAAACTGAGGGAACTGAGACTCAACGAAATTCGATATCGTTTTTTCTATTTCAAAATTCATTTAATTACTTTTGAGTAGGAATTACGTTGATTGTTACATCAGATAAATCAATGATCAAAATTTTATCTCTATTGACTAGGATATCTTTGTTTGAAGGTAACATGTATAATGAAATATAATTATTATAATAAGAAGTCAATATATTCCGAATATTCACAAGACCTGTTGAATAATCTATAGAACCTATAGAAGGATTTAATATAGTAAACACGTTATTAACATCGGTATATACAACAAGCGTTCCGTAATTATCATCACGGATATATGAATTTGGCCAAGAAACGCCATTACTGTCGACGTAAGTAAAACTAGAAGAAGTGATTACTGGCTCATCATAAAACGGACTACCGCCATTATAACCGATTAATGCGTTTCTATTTTCTTGATTAGTTGGATTATTAAATTCAATAACAAATGTCGAAGGATAATTCAACAAAGGCGTAATTCTTTTTACGATTTGAATTTCAGTGTCATTGCTAGTAATACTGTTATCTGTATTGTCAATAGCTGCTGTAAATTTACTATATCTAAAATCTTTATTAAATAATTCTAAATTAACAATAGAAAAATTATGTATTGTTTGATTTATCAATGTATTTAAATTAGGTATTGATTTCGTTGTTGTTGTAGGATCGTATTGAACTGTTGAAACAATAGAACAATAAATATACTTAGGGTCAGTTATAATAACTCTATTTGGCAATCCAATAAAGGGCGCTAGGTAATTAACTATTTGCGCTTTAAGATAATCTGGAGCAATCAAACCGCCAGCTGGTTTTATACATAAAGCCACAGCACCATACTGTTTAGGATTAAGTAATTCTCCACCATAAACATTAACACCTTCTATTTGAGTAAAATTACTCATAACCAAAGAAGCATAATCGTCGTTTGTTACAGCTCTCTGCTGTGTTGCGAAATAACGTGGAGCTTCAAATCTAATAGATTCAATTGGCTGAGAATTAGAGCTTTTTGAACTTGGACTAGTTGTAGTTGCAACAGATGCTATTATACTTTGAGCATAATTGCTTGTTGTTAAATCACTAACAAGATTAAATCTGTTAACACCATCAGCATCTGTACCTGCAGAAACTCTATAGTTAGTTATAACAGTCGCCCCGTTAACTGGAACACGACCAAATAATCCATC
>Ga0114951_10003348_pt1 | contig 16676 bp, 39 predicted proteins | sample AM7aDNAmetaG_FD_88677 | JGI IMG/M metagenome (GOLD analysis project Ga0114951, IMG submission 88677) | Freshwater microbial communities from Finland to study Microbial Dark Matter (Phase II) - AM7a DNA metaG | ecosystem: Environmental > Aquatic > Freshwater > Lake | place: Finland: Lake Alinen...
GATTGGTGGTTTTTCTTTTGATGAAAGAGTTGAAATTTCAATATATAAAGGGAGAACTAAATAATTTGGAGGTTTAATTTATGAAAATTTGTTCTGTTGAAGGATGTGGAAGAAAATATAAAAGTAATGGATATTGTCAAAAACATTATGATCAAATTCGTCATTATGGACAAATCAAAAAAAGAACAACAAGAGATCCAAATGAAATTATAGTTGAAGATCAAATTTGTCGAATGTTTTTATATGACAAAAACAGTATTAAAATTTCTGAAACTATTTTTGATCTTAAATATAAAAATATTATAGAAAAAGGAAAATGGCATTTAAATCATTTTAATTATGTTGAAACTAAATGGTATGATAATAATTGTCAACATCAAATAAATTTACATAATATTATAATTAAATTATCTGGACAAGAAGTTTCAGATGGTTTTATTATTGATCACAAAGATGGTAATACTTTAAATAATCTTGAAGAAAATTTAAGAATTTGTACATTTTCACAAAATCAATATAATTCTAAAATAAGAAAAGATAATAAAAGTGGTTATAAAGGTGTTTATTTTGATAATAATCATAATATATGGGTATCACAAATAGTAACTGAGAAAATTCAAATATACTTAGGTTCATTTGATGATCCAAAAGATGCAGCTAAAGCTTATAATGATGCTGCTATAGAATATCATGGTGAATTTGCTGTTTTAAATAAAATTTAAGAGGAAATAAAATATGAGATCATCTTATGTACACACAACTGGATCTATTCCAGAAACAAATGAACTTAAATTGATTGATAAATATGTTGACTGGTATTTATTTTCACTTATTGGTGGAATGTCTCAACAAAATTTTGGTTTTAATACACTCCATCAAATAACTGAAGATATTAAAAAATATAGAATTATATTGAACAATAATGATAAAAAATTTATAATAGATTCTGGAGGCTACTCAATTATTGCTGGTCAAGTATCTCCTCGAGATGTTAATAAATTTATTGAATGTTATTCAATGTTTCTTGAAAAAGATGCTCTTGATAATTGTTCATATATTATGTCATTAGATATTCCAATTTTTCTTAAATATCCAAAAAATAATACAGTTAAATATATTTATGAAGCAAATACAAAATCAATTTCTGAATCTGTTAAAATTCTTAAAAAGAATCCAGAATTATATGAAAAATTTGTTTTTGTATATCAATTTAAAATTCCTAAACAAAATAAAATTTGGAAACAAATTTATGATGAACAATTTAGAAATGATGAAAATTTAAGAAATTTTGCTATCGGTGGATTAGTTGGATTAAGAGGTATAACAAATATTAAGTTTTCACCTTTTATAGCTCCAGCATATAGATGTTTAAAACATATTAGTGATAGAAATTTAGATTTTAGAAGTCTTATTCATATTCTTGGAATTTATCATTATCATGATAGAACTATATTAGCTTTTATGAATAAATTATTTGATAAATATACTGAAGATGAAAAATTTAAGACACATATAACATATGATACAATAAATTACACTTTATCTGGATTATATAAATTAAGAGAACAAATAGTTTTTATACCAGAAGATGATAAATATATTTATGATTACTCATATAATTTAATAGATAAAATTGATAGAATAATTTTTGATGAAAATATTTTAAAAATTATTAAAACTGATCTTCAAAAGATTTTAAACAATGAACAAGTTAATGATGTTAGAATTTCAAGTTTAATAAATACAATTACTCAAGTCATCATTGATAGAATTATTATTGAAGAACTCGAAAAAAATAATATATTAGATTTATTTATTGAATGTAAATCATTTAATATATTTAAACTTAAATTTAGACCAATATTAAAAATGTTAGAACAAAAATATCCACCAATATTTGGTGGAAGAACTGAAAAGAATTTAAAGAATTTTCAATTTGTCTATGCTATGGATGATTGGTGGAGAAATAATCGGGATGAAACAGAACTAGAAAAATTAATGGAAAAGTTTATTAGTTTAATTGGTTTTCCATTTGATCTACAGGAGTAATAATATGAACTTATCACAAGTTAGAAATTTAAAAGATGGAGATAAAATTAAATATTCTGGTTCACTTCCAAAACTTACCGAAGGAAAAATATATGAAGTAATATTAACTGAAATTGGACCATATATTGTTGATGATAGAGGACTTGGAATTAGAATTGCAGATCAAATTCCATTGGAAATGTGTTTTAGTAAAGTTGAGGAGTAAAAAATGGACGAATTTAAAGCTAAAACATATACATCAAATAAAATAATTAAAAAACAAAATATTGATGATTTATTAAATGAAGTTAATAAAATTGATGTTAATAAAATAATAAATACTATAGATAAATTTTTTAATGATTATTTAACAATAGAACAACCTGATCCATATGCTGAATTAAAAATTTCTGAAGACTTTAAGGATACTATAAGATTAATAAGACATATTTGTGAATTAAATGAAGAAATTGAACAATATAAAAAATGTGAAAAAGAATTTGAAAAAGATAGAGAATTATTAAATAATGTGAAAGGAATTATCAATTATGTTAAAAATTGATTTTAATTATTTTAATGGTAATGCAAATGTAAAATATATTTTAAAAAATTTAGATAAAATTACAGATGAAATTCTTGAAGAAAAATTAAATAATATTATTATGAATTTTTCACCAGATCCACATGCATTTAGTAGAATTAATCAAAATGAGTTAATAGTTATATTAAAACTTCTTCAAATTATTGATGAATTAGAATCTGAACTCAAAACTCTTAAAAGTCCAGAAAATAGTAAAGATAGAGAGTTATTAAGAGCTATAAAAACGATTATGAAATATAGTAAAGAAGAGGAAAAATAAATTTATCGGCAAGATCTTTAAATTAAATCTTGCCGATAAATCAGGAGTAATAATGAAAGTAAAAGTTATAATAATCAAAGTTGAAGAACATGAAATTTCGTCAGAATTTCGTAATTTGAATTATTATATTGATGATGAAAAAAGAATTACATTAACACCTTCATCAGTTACACATATTTATTCAAATATAGATTATCTTACACAAGAAGATAAAAATGATTTATTATCAATTTTAGGAATTGAAAATATAACTGGAGAAAATAAATGACACTTGATAAAGAAACAATAAAACTTTGTTTTACTATAGGTACTGAAGAATTCTTTGGAAGTAATTTAGAAGGTTTAGAAATTCTTAAAAATGGAATACCAACAAATTATGATGGTAATTGTTCTGGTAAAGAAAATAGTATTGCTTGTATAACAGCTTATAGAAATAATAATAAAATGGTTCTCTGGCCATTTTATGATGGTCAAATAGGAGCTACATATTATCGAATTGAGTTTGAAGGTGATTTAAATAAAATATATTTAGATGATGATGGTTTCTACTATTATTTATCTAATATTATATATGGTGATTATACATATGAAAATGAAATATTTTCAAAACTTGAAAAAATAAATGAAGATTTTACAAAAATAAAAATATTAGATGTTATTGAACAAAATATTATGACTATGGATCAATTTCTATTAAAAAATACTGATTTTCCATATGTTGCTGGTATAGTTTATAATGATAATATTAAACCAAATATGATAACAAGAATTGATCTTTTTATTAATCGAGATAGTGAACCATATGAAGATATTATAGAAACTTTATATGAAAAAGGAGTAAATAAATGAGAAGATTTGCTATCGGAACAAATCATTATTATTTTACAGCTACAATCTATTTAGAAGAAGCAAAATGGTATATTTTCACTCTCGAAAAAATTATGGATTTCATTTGTCATTATATGCCAAGAATACCTCTTCCAAAAATTAAAATTATAAGAGAAAAAGAAAATTATACTTTAAGATCATATTATGGTACTATTGCAGATTTATTTCATGTATATATTCATATGCCAATTTTTAATTGGTGTTGTAATAAAACTGAAGCTGTTCCAATTAATTTTCCTTACAACAAATTAAAAGAATTATTTCCTAAAGATTTTGAAAATTTATATTCAGCTGAAGAAATAGATGAAGAAATAAAAGAAAATAAATATTTTTCAGAAATTGTGCAAAGACAATTTAATATTGCTTATGATGATTTAACAGAGATAACTAAAACTCAAATGAATAAAAAGGAGAGATAAAATGAAATCATTATCTTCACAAAAAATAATAACATTTTTTGAAAATTATATAAATGAACCAAAAAATTTTATCGAAAATTTAGCTCGAGATTTTGATGAAGTTGGTATTTCATATTGTATTATTGGTGGAGTTGCATTAGGAATTCATAATTATACAAGAAAAACTATAGATATTGATGTACTTATATCTAAAAAACATATCCATTAGTTGAAAAAGAATTGATTGGAAAAGGTTACACTTATAGACCTGGTTCCAAAAAAAATTTATATTTACATACAGGACTTGGAAAACTACCATTAGATATTCTTATAGAAGATGATAAAGAGGGTAATTTCAATCTTCCAGATCCAAAAAATATTAGACAAAAAATATCAGGAGTTTGGTATTTAACTTTAAATAAATTAATCGAATTTAAATTTGAAAGTAATCGTCCTCAAGATATTCAAGATATTTTACAACTTATTAAAAATAATGATCTTAAAAAATCATTTGCAACAAAACTTAAAGAACAATATAAAAATAAATTTATTAACTTATTTGGGGAAAGATAAATGACTATAGAATTAATAGATGAAATGATAAAATGTCCAGAAAGATTTTTACAGCAAGAATATGGAAATTTAACAATTAATGATGAAAATAATTGTTTTGAAGTTATTTGTAATAATCAATATATTTCAACGGCTGAAGAAGCTAATTCTAAAGAAGGTTGGTGTAAGGTTGTTGTTTTTGAATTAGATACTTTTATTATGGATAAATCATCATTTAAAACAAATAGACCTTATTTAACTATGATTGATGGAAATTTAGAAATAGCTAAAACAACATTATATGGAGATGTTAAGATATTTAAAATTGATCATATTTCAGGTTTGCCGATAAGGAGATAAAATGAAACTTGAACTATCAAATAAAATAATAATAAGAACAACAAGTGAAGGAATTGTTTATGTACATGGTATTAAATTATCAGAAATAATTGAATCTTGTTTTCGTGAAAATGGACAATCACTTGATAGAGACAATACAATTAAAGATAAAACATTTTTATTAGATTCTTTATCAATTATTGATAGGAATGAATAATGAAATGGATTGGTGGAAAAACTGAAAAAGAAAAAATAAATTACAATTCTAATTGGCACAAATGTTTTGCTTGGTATCCTGTTACAATAAATGAAATTGAAGGAAGGAAAATAAAAATATGGTTAGAATATGTATTGAGAAAATTAACTAATTTAGATGATGATGGTTTAATGACTTATTATCATTGGGAATATAAAGAAATAAAAGAATTGTTGGAAGAAGATTTTATGAGAGTTAAAGAATCATTAGATAAGGAAATGAATAATGTATAATTTTTTTCAATAAGGAGTTTAATTATGAAATTATGTTCTGTTCCAGGATGTAATAATATAAGTAAATGTCAAAATTTTTGTAGTAAACATTATCAACAATTTTATAATCATGGAAAAATAACACAGGAATTAAATTATTTTATAGATCCAGATTATAATAAAATGAATCATTCTCAATCAATAATAAATAGATTCTTTAGTAGAATTATATGTCCAGAAGATTTTAAAAATGATTGTTGGGAATGGATTGGAACTATTGAAAAAGATGGTTATGGAGTATTTAGTGTTAATCATAAACAAATTAGAACACATAGATTTTCTTGGGAATATTATTATGGTTTAATTCCAAATGATAAATTAGTTTGTCATAAATGTGATCATACATGGTGTGTAAATCCATATCATCTCTTTCTAGGATCTCATCAAGATAATGAAAATGATAAAGTAAATAAAAATAGACAAGTTTTTGGTTCTAAAAATGGAAGATCAATTTTAACTGAAGATGATGTAAAAAATATTTTAAATGATTCTTTAAAAAGAAAATATACATCTATAATAGAAATAAGTCAAAAATATAATATCACTAAACAAATGGTAAGATATATTATTCTTGGTGAAAATTGGAAACATATTATAAATCAATTTTCACAGTCAGATTTAAAAATCATTCAACAAATTTTACTATAATTTTAAAAAGGAAAATAATGGATAAATATAGTGTTTTAAAACAGTATTTTGGATTTGATAATTTTCGTAATGGTCAAGAAGAAGTTATTGATTCAATAATCGATAAAGAAAAACATAAAGGAATTTTAGCAGTATTTCCAACTGCTAGTGGAAAAAGCTTAATGTACCAATTACCTTCCCTTATAATGGATGGATTAACAATAGTTATAAGTCCTTTAATTAGTTTAATGAAAGATCAAGTTGATTATTTGAAATCAATTGGTGTATCTGCAGAATTTTATAATTCAAGTATAACAGAATCTGAAAAAAGAACAATATATAACAAACTTATTAATCAACAAATAAAAATTTTATATGTTGCTCCAGAAAGATTTTCGGATGATGATTTTAAACAAATGTTGAAAACATGTAATAATATTAGTTTATTCGCTGTTGATGAATCTCATTGTATTAGTACTCAAGGTCATGACTTCAGACCTAGCTATCGTATGTTAAGTGATGTTATTGATTTTTTAGAACCAGAACAAGTTATTGCATTAACAGCAACAGCAACTAAAAGAGTTCAAGCCGATATTTGTAAACAATTAAATATTAATGAAGCTACAAAATTTATAAAAGGATTTTATAGATCTGATTTGGGTATTCGAGTTTTTGAATGTGATGATTATTCTAAAATGAATAAAATGTTACTTCACATTAATAGTTTAATTAAAAAAGGAATCACAACTGGAATTGTTTATGTTCCAACAAAAAAATTAGCAGAACGAATTTGTGCAGAATTAAAATATAAAAATATTAAATCTACTTTTTATCATGCTGGAATACCAGATAAAGAAAGAGAAAATATACAAAATCAATGGTTTCTAAATGGTGGAATAATCATAGCAACAATTGCTTTTGGATTAGGCATCAATAAACCAGATGTTAGATTTGTATTCCATTATGGATTACCTGGTAGTATTGAAGGATATTATCAAGAGATCGGCAGAGCTTCAAGGGATGGTAAAGGTGGTTTATGTCACATATATGTAGATATTAAAAAAGATGTTGATCTGCAAAAATTCTTTATCAATATGTCATTTCCTCCAGAATATGATATAAAAAGTTTCTGGAATTGGATTAAAGTTACAGCTGATTCTGATAATTTAGTATTTATGACTCAAGAAGAAATGGGAGATAAATGTTCAAAATTTATAAAGAAACATCTTATTGGAGGTTGTATTTCTAAATTAAGAGAAGGTGGTTTAGTTGAAACTGTCGCTCGAGGAAAATATAAAATAAATTCACATTTAAATATTGATGAATGTATTGATTTTAATATGCTTAATGTTAAAAGAAAAGCTAAAGAAGCTACTCTCTATGATTTAGTTGATTTAGTTACGGATGATGAAAACTGTAGAATGTTGAATATTCTTAATTATTTTGATGATTATTCAAGAACTGAAAAATGTGGAAAATGTGACGTTTGCAGAGGAAAAAATGAAAACACACATAACAACTAATGTAATTAATGAAAAAGAGAAAATTAATATTTTATTAATTAGTGGAGTTCATGGTAATGAATTAACATCAATTAAAGCATTATCTTTATTTTCAAAAAACAATAATTTTAAATACAGATCAATTAAAACTATTACTTGTATTCATGGTATAAATATTGAAGGAATAAGAAAATGTGTACGTGATATTCCAAAAGATGATAATAATGATCTTAATAGAATGTTTAAAGATGAATTTAACCCTTTTGAAATTTTAAAAAGTCATATTGAAAAAAATGATATTATAATTGATGTTCATAGTTCATATAATTTAAATGAATGTGTTTTAATTGATATTGATGAAAATGCTTCATCAATAATTAGATTTTGTAATAAAATTGGAATACCATATTGTTGTAGATATTCATCAAATTCAACAATTAAAAAATATGCTTTTTCTCAGAATAAAATTGGAATAACTTTAGAACTAAATGGAATGAATAATATTGATTATCAATCCGCATTTGAATATGGATCAAGATATATATACAATATATTATCAAAAATTGATCTATTAATAAAATTTAAACAAACTTTAGATCAAGTTAATATTAAACCATATGTTTCTCAAATATGTAACCATGAAGGAATTTTTGAACAAAATTATATAAATGGTGATTTAATTAAAGAAAATCAAACTTTTGGACAAATTTATGATCTTGATGGTAGTGTTGTTGAAGATTGTTTAACAACCTCTTCCGGTAGATTTTTAGGTGGAGGAAACAAAGGTGGATATGTTAAAGTTGGTGATGAAATTGGAATTATCCAACCAGAGATAAAATATTAATATGAAAGAAGAAGATAAACTTGAAATAGCAGATAAATCGGGAATTTTATTAGAAGTTGAATTTGGAAAATTTAATTCATATTTAGATGATTCATATTTAATATTCAAAATTAAAAGTAGTAGATCAAAAATTCAATCATTATTAAATGCAATTAATAATGAACTTAAAAATATGTGATTAATTTATCGGCAAGAAATAGCAATATATTTCTTGCCGATAATTTTTAATTTTGTCTCTTTTCATATAGAAATTATATGGTATAAAATAAAAGGAGAATTAAAATGATAGAAGATGAATATTATAGAAATTTATTCAGTTCAATGGGGTTTGTTATTGTTACTTTAGCTTTTTTAATATGGATAATTATAAATGTTATAAAAGATAGAAAAAGGAGAAAGAAATGATAGATAATAATACAATTGTGAAATTTTTCTTAGACTCTAAAAAAGGTTCATTTGTTGAAGCAATTACATGTTTAATTAAACATGATTGTTGTGTATTTTATTTAATAGATGTTAATAAATTTAAATATAAAAACAAACTTTAAATTTTCTTAAAAATAAATGGAAATTAGTTTCAAAATCAAGAAAGAAAAAAGCAGAATCATTTCTTGCATGTTGGCTTATTGAAATGGACAAAAAAGAATTATTTATGGAACATATTAAAAAATCTATAAAAGAAACCGATGAAAAATTTGAATTGTGGTATCCTCCAGTCGGACTTGGAAGAGGAATTATTCCAGATCTTATTATAAAAAAGGAGAATGAACTTGAAATATGAACTTGAAATAACAAAAAAAGGATTAGAAAAAATTAAAGAATATTTTGAAAAAACTGAAGTTTTTGATCTTAAAAATATGACAGAAGAACAAATTATAAAAAATTTATTTTGGATACCAGAAGTTGATGAAAATTTTGAAATTAGAGATCAAATTAAAATAACAAGGATAAATTAAATGATAAAAATTATATTAATTATATTTTTGTGTACTTCACCAGTTTTTGCAGAAAATCCAGATGAATATGTTAATTATTCAAAAGAACAAATTGAATATATAATTCAAATAAGAAAACATATGGAACAATCAGGAATTCATGCTCAAGATGTTGAAACACAAAAATCTTCATTTTTCGGAAATATATATGATAAAATAAGAGGTAAATAAATGGACTCGACAAAAGATTATATTTTAATGTGTGAAAAAGCTTTAGAAATTCAAGTACAAAAAACTTGGCCAAAATGGTATAATCGTAAAGATGGACCTTGTTGTATTCATCCTAAATGGGAAGTTTATGAAAGTCCATGGTATATAAACGAACCAAAGTATGAAAATTGTGATTGGGTTTGGCTTCCTAGACAAGATCAATTGCAAAGAATGATTACATTATCAAGTAGAGTACAATTAATACATGATTTTAATGAATGGATTGAATATACTTTTGAAAAGAATAGTGAATTTTTAATTGCAAGATCAATGGAACAACTTTGGTTATCTTTTGTGATGTTTATGAACTATGGAAAGATCTGGAATGGAGAAGATTGGATAAAGGAGAAATAATAATGGAAGAAATAATTACAATAACAAAAAAAGAATATGAAGAGTTGAAAAGAGATTCAAAATTTTTAAGATGTTTAGAAGCAGCTGGTGTAGATAATTGGGAAGGATGGAATAACGCTCGAGAAATGTTTCAGGAGAAATAAATGAGCATTACAGAAAGAGTTGAAGGTAAATCAGATCAACAATTAGCTTTAATGGATTTACAAGATGTTCTCCATACTTTACGTAAAAATAAAGTTGGTGAAACCAATACACAAGTTTCATATGCATTAGAAGTTTTTGATAAAGCTATTATTACGCTAAAGGAGAAAATATGATAATATATCATGGTTCAAAAGAAACTGTTGAAAACCAAATAAAATGTGAGCATGAATTTAAATATCCTTGCGTTACTAAACATCTTAAATTTTATCAATGTAGTAAATGTTTATGTTGTGATTATGATGTTGAATCAGAACAAGAATTTTTTAAACTTTTAGAAGAAGAAATTGATAATTTATTTAAAGAAAAGGAGAAAATATGAATATAATACTAGCTATCGCTTATATAATTGTTGGTTTAACATTAGTTATTGGTTCAATAATATATGTATTTGGAGTTACAATTTTAATATGTTGTGGTATATTTCTAATAGGTATATTTCTAATAGCAGCAGGAATAAACTGGTATTATAAATGGAAAGATGATAATAAACCGATAAAAATAACTACTAAATTTGGAGAAAAATATAAAAATGAACAATAAATCATGGGAATTATACGCTCATAAATATCCTAATAATATATTTATGCATGTAGGATCTTTAAATTTTGTTAAAGCTCATATGTTAGATGAACCAATTATAAAAGTTCTTATTGAATTAGAAGATAATGGTAAATATTGGGGTTGGATTTATAATCCAGATTATAAAGATAGTATGTATAGAAAAGATGGTATACCTCAAATGATTTGGCCATCAAAAAATCAAGTAGAGATGTGTTTTGTATATGGAATAAAAGCTGAAGAAGATCGTGGAAAAGGTAAACTTGTAAGACTAAAAATAACAGAAATTGAGGAGGAAAATAATGTGTGATTGTTACTATCATAAATGTAAAGAATGTGATATAACATTACCAGTTCATCTTGGAGATTATGATACTGAAAGAGAAGAAATAGAAGTATTTTGTAAAGATCATATTCCAGAATACAATGTAAGAGTGTTTACTGTTAAAAAAGTTTACGAAGATGAAGAAAGTAATTTTTCTGAAAAAAATAAAGTTAGTATTGGATGGAAAATGGGAATTAGATCATTAACTGAGAATGCTAAAAATAACGAAAAAGTAAATACACCAAATTTAGCATCTGAAATTGATGTTGAGGAGAGAGAATAAATAAAGTTGAATTTATAAAAACTATATAAAGAGGAGAAAGAATATGAGTGGTATTATTTCACAAATAACAGTAACCGTGCAAGGGGAAGGACCATCAGCTGGATCACCATGTTTATTAATTAGATTAGGAAATTGTAATCTTAATTGTGAATGGTGTTTTATTGATGGAACACAAATAAGAACAAAAGATGGATATAAAAATATATCTGAAATTAAAATTGGAGATAAAATTTTAGGAATTAATCAAAATAAAAAAATGAAAACTATTGAAGAAACAACAGTTTATAATATTTCTAGTAGAGAAGATCAAATAGTTTTAAAATTAAAACTTGTGGATGGAACAGAATTGATTGGTACCAGTGAACATCCAATTTTAATGAATAATGGATATAAACCAATGTTTCGTAAATTAGTAAAACTACAACCAGGAGATTTAGTATACAAACTACAAGACTGTGAAGAAGGTATAATTAATGATGAATACAAACAAGGATGGTTAGCTGGATATTGGAATGGTGATGGATCATTTTATACACAAAAACATCATGCAGGTCCAAAATTTCAAAATAAATGTAGAGCTGCTTCTATTGATGATTGTGTAGTTGAAAGAAATTATACATTTTGTCAAGATTTAGGTATAAATGTTAGAATTGTTGATCATCATTCAACAATAGCTTTTAAAAATAGTGGAAATCATTGTAAAGCAGTAACATGCACAACAGATTCAATAACTTTACAATTAAAAGATTTAGTAGAAGAAGATTTATTCACTTATGATTGGTGTAGAGGATATATTGCTGGAATATTTGATGCTGAAGGTTCTTTTGATGGTTATAGTTTAAGAATTTCACAAATAACAAAATTAGATATAATTGATAGAATAGAACAATGTTTACAATTTTTAGAAATTGAATATTTTAAAAATGAAAAAGGTTTTAATATTAATGAAGGAAAATTTGCTGCAATCAGATTTGATAAAGAATTTCAATGTGTAAATAAAAGAAAATTTGAAAAATTATATCCTGTTGGTTTAAATTTTTGTGAAAGAGTTGAAGTTGAATCTGTTGATATTTTGAAAAGACAAAAAGTTCATAATATTAGTACAGATGCTGAAACATTTATAGCTAATAATATATTAGTACATAATTGTGATACAAAATGGTCGAACAACTTAAAGATCAATGAAGTACCTCATTTAACATCATTAACTGAAAACTTGCCGTTCAAGATTGAAACTGAAAATGAAATGAACTTATTCATGAATACATGTAAAAACCACATTAAAGACTATAATATAGATAGAGCTTTAATAACTGGTGGTGAACCATTTATGGATATTAATTTTTTAGCGGCAATAATAACTTTTCTAAGATTAAACAATAATATAAGATTTTTCGAAATTGAAACTAATGGAACTTTAATTACTGAAGAAAAATTAAATGTATTAGTTAATACTGGAATAGGAGTTAATTTACAATTAAACTTTTCTCCTAAATTAAATCCAGATTTTTATAGAAATGAAAATATTAAAACTTTGGATGATATTCTTGAATCTTTTAAAGAAATGAATAAATTATTAGTTTTATTCAATGAAGCATATAGATTTATAATTAATCATAATTATAAGTTTGTATATGATAAAAACTCTGAAAAAGATATTGATGAATTTATTAAAGTTTTATGTAACGGCACAGCTAAAATTTATGTTATGCCAAACACACCAGATTATTTAAATTATACTGATGAGTTTGAATTTATAAAAGATTTCAGAAAATCATGTTATGATACAATAGATTATTGTTTGAGAAAAGGATATATGTTCAGTCCGCGTATGCATGTGTTCGTTTTTAATAATTTTCTCCATCGTGACGAGTTTGAAGATGTGGTAAAATAATAATTTATCGGCAAGATCTAATTCAAAGATCTTGTCGATATTTAAATTTAAAGGGAAAACACATGAAAAGAAAAATAAATTGGTATGCTATAATACATGAAATTTTTAATATTGCAATTTGTTGTAGATGTTATAGTTTAGAATTATGTTATTTTAATTCTGGTGAAGCAAAACAATTCTGGTTTAAAATGAACGCCTTAAGAAATTTTAAGAAATATACTAATGAAAATTCAGAATATATAACCGTTACGCTATATGATAATTTATATAAATCTCAATCTAATAATAGTTTCAGAATACCTGGAACTGTTCCCTTAACAATTAAAAATTGGCAAAGTAAAAAATGGAACGAAATCAAAACTTATAATCAATTACAGAATTTAAGATAAAAATAAGAGGAAACTAAAATGGAAAAATGTCCACACTGTAAAAAAGAAATAATATCTTTACCATATAGATTTGAACTTTTAGAAACTGGTATAATTAATTTAGATACAAATTATGCAGCTATGTATACTCAAGAAATAATTTCTAAATCTTATAGTTGCCCATTTTGTCGAAAAGATATTACAGAAGATGATTTTCCAATATCAATAAATGGAGAATAAAAATGAATTCTAAAGAAATTATTGAAAGATATCATTTAATTGAATATTTAAGTCCAACAGATAATATTTGGTACAAACTTAAAGATTATTATCCATTTTGTTTTTCTCATCAAGATGATTTAGAAATAATAGTTCTTGATACTGGTAGTTTTGAAGGTGCTGATTTAGGTTATTTTAAAATTAATGATGGAAAATTATTTCGTCAAAATTATAAATCACAAAAATTTGTAGTACTAAATGATATTAGATTTCTTGATGGTGATTTAATTGAGACAAAATTATCATCAATAACAGCAATAGGAAAATTAAATCTTATCAATAAATCTGGAGAATAAAAATGGAAAAATGTCCAATTTGTGAAAAAATGAAAGAATATGCAAATAGTTTAGTAAAATGTTCACATGTTGCTTGTTCTATGGCAGAAGCAACATATGAAGAAAAATTTGGAAAAGAAATTCTAGAAATATTAAATTCTGCCGATAAAGAACTAGAAAATCTCAAAATATTAAAAATTAAATTTATATCTATTATTCAAGATTCAAAAGATATTTTTTCAGTCTTAGTTGGAAATCAATGGATAAATAGAGTTAATTCATGTGAAAATATAACTAAATATAATAAAGTTATTGATGAATTTAATGAAGCTTTAGATTTTAAATTTAAACATATGAATAAAATACTAAAAGAACTGGAGAATAAATAATGCCAACTTGTCCACACTGTAAAAAACAAATAACAGAACTTAGATTTGAAAGAGATGTTAAACAATGGGGAATTGTTCATTTTGATAAAGATGGAGATTTGGAATTTCTAACTGATCAACCAGATGATCCAATTTCATCAGATTACTTTTGTCCAGAATGTAATGAATGTATTGGATGTGATGATCTGGGAGAGTTTTTTAAGGAAGATGATAGTAATTGTATAGAACCAAAAAAATATAGTCCTCCAATTATAACAGATTTCGATTTCAGATATCATGATACTTTAAGAATATATTTTAACAAACCTATTGGAATAGGAAGTTATGGATATAATGAAGAAGAAATAAAATGTTTTAAAAATGAAATGGAACCTACATATCTTATTAAAGAGTTATTAAAATACGATAAATTAGAAGATGAAATTAATAAAATTATTAAAGAATCTCTTGATAAATATAGTGAAATTAATAGAGTAATTTTATTAGATTGGAGAGGTGAACGTGAATTAGAAATTCATTATATCAATCAAGATAAATTTGAAGATAGTGCAATTCAAGAAATTGAAACTAAGTTGAAAGAATTGTTGGAGGAATAAAATGGCAAAAATAGTTGTTAAGATAGATGTTCCTGATGTAACAAAAGAAGAATATGAAAAAGCTATAAAAGAAAATTATTCTGATTATTTTCCTAATAAAAATGAACCAAATAAAATTTCATTAGATGTAGCACTTTTAAATATAGATCCAAATGATGGTGATTTTTATCTCTTTGAATTTGTTGGAGTGGAAGAATAAAATTATGCATAAAGAAATCAATATTAATAATATAAATATTGACGAATCTATAGTTCCATTAATTGAAAAATTTTGGTCACTTGGAGGTATTTCATATGAATGTTGTCAAGGTGGTATATTAGAAGACTTTGAACCAGAAGATGTTGATGAAAACAACTACCAATATTATATAAAAGACAACAAAGTTTATGAACGAGCTTGGATAATAATTAATGTATCAAGCTTATTAATTTTAATTTCTCTTTTAAGAATTTCAGGAATAGATGATTTTCATGTAATATTTGGATCAAATGGATATATGATATCTGAGTATGGATATAAAGATATAGAAGATAATCAAATCTGTTTTGTGTGTTGGAAAGATTATTAGGAGAAATAAAATGCAAGAAAGTAAATCATTTCATTATCTTGGAGATAATTGTTTAGCAATTTGTGAATTAACAATAATGGACAATTCTTTATTAGAAGATTATGGATTTGATCATAAAGATCAAACTTGGTATTATTTTAATAGATTAAATGTACCTGTAAGATTAAGACATCGAGGTATAGCGGCAAAATTATTACGAGAAACAATTGATTGGGCTGATTGGGAAAAAATCAATATTATATTAGAAATAAATCCTTATGGTGATATGTCTTATGAAGATCTTGAAAAACTTTATATGAAGTTTGGATTTGTGAAATTGGAAAAGTGTTATATTAGATACTTTAGAGAAGGGGGAGAGTATTACCCCAGACTAACTAGCCAATAGTCTTATATAGAACTTCCGTGGAATGGCGAGGAGGTTCTATTAAATTACAAAACGGAACAGGTGAACTTTTAGATTATAAATCAAAAAACAATAACCTGTTCCATTACTTATCTAAAATTACAAATTTAATATTTTCACTTTTCATATAGAAATAATCTTATTAATAAAATGGATATGGTAATGCTATTCGGGCATTATCACGGTGTTCATTTTATAGATGAAAAAATTGGACGAGTGATTATTCATTCCACGAAGACTCCGATTTTTCATCGTTTTAATTAAAATTATGAGGTTAGTTAATCATGAGTCGCTCTCTGATGAATTGGATTAGAAGGTTCGAGTCCTTCCTAACCTCCCATTTATTAATATAACCGCGGAAATCAAACAACTGCGAAGGTTGAGAAAGAAATTTCTCTGAAGTTTGAA
>Ga0114951_10003349_pt1 | contig 16674 bp, 15 predicted proteins | sample AM7aDNAmetaG_FD_88677 | JGI IMG/M metagenome (GOLD analysis project Ga0114951, IMG submission 88677) | Freshwater microbial communities from Finland to study Microbial Dark Matter (Phase II) - AM7a DNA metaG | ecosystem: Environmental > Aquatic > Freshwater > Lake | place: Finland: Lake Alinen...
AATGTATTCGCTTTCGCTCATACACAAAGATATTAATTACGCCGCAAGCGGCGGGGAACTAACCCCAAAAAGAGATTAGAAATTATTGATCAGGTACTTTTTAAAATCCTCATAATCATTCTCCAGGTTCTCCACAGTTTCAGGGAGGTGGTCAATGCCTTTGAGGCTTTCGGGAAGTTCCGGGTCGATGCCGGTGAGGTTCTGAACCTCTGCCGGGAACTTGGCCGGGTGGGCTGTTTCGAGTGAAACGCAGAGCTGTCCGGGGTTGTTGACCTCAGGATGCTGGTCCAGAAAAGCCTTAAGTCCGGCCCATCCTACTGCACCATGTGGTTCGAGGAGGAGGTTTTCATCGGTCCAGGCAGTCCGGATCATCTGACGGGTCTCTTCATCGGAGATGCTTACAGAGAATATCTCTTTGCGCATCTCTTCCATATCCGCCGGCTGATGAATGGTGCCGGTTTCATCCATCTCTCCGCCATAAAGTGAAACCAGCCTTGCCAGGTTGCTCGGATGACCGACATTCATGGCGCTGGAGATGCAGTTTCGCGATGGTTCGATCTTATGATAACCAGCAGACTGCAGGTAAACCGGGAATTCATCATTGGCATTGGTGGCGATCACGAACTTTTCGACGGGCAGACCCATCTTCATTGCCAGTACCCCACCCATCATATCACCGAAGTTCCCCGAGGGAACTGAGAACACGATCTTTTCGCCGGGTTTTTCTGCAAGTCTGGCGTAGGCATAAAAATAATAGATGATCTGTGGAACCAGCCGTCCGATGTTGATCGAGTTGGCTGATGACAGCGGCAACGAAGCGAGATCAGGATCGGAGAATGCCTTTTTTACGAGCGCCTGACAATCGTCAAACTTGGCATCCAATGCAAGAACGTGCACGTTTTTGCCAAGGGTGGTCATCTGTTTTCGCTGACGGTCTGTGACCTCCCCTTTCGGGAAAAGGATCACCACACCCACGTTATCCAGGCCATAAAAAGCATTGGCTACTGCGCTGCCGGTATCACCTGAGGTTGCCGTCAGGATCAGGAGCTTCCGCCCCTCCAGCTTCAGGTAATACTGCATCAGTCTGCCCATCATACGTGCTGCAAAATCCTTGAAAGAGGCCGTTGGCCCCTGGTCAAGGCGCATAATATATTTACGGTCCTTCACCTTTTCAAGCGGAACCTCGTAGTCGTACGCATCCTTGACGATGCGGTGCAGCTCTTCCTTTGAGATCTGACCTGCAAGAAATTTCCAGCTTACCCTGTAGGCGATCTCTGAATAGGGAAGATCCCGGAATGCAAGGATATCCTGTTCGGTCAGCTGCGGAATGAACTCCGGCATATAAAGGCCTTTATCAGGCGCCTGCCCTTTCAGCAGGGCCTGGGAAAAGGGGATGGATTCCGACTTTTTGTTCGTGGAATAGAACTGAATTGATTGATCCATAAAAAGCTATTTTCTTAATCGGGCCGATGAAGCGCCACCGGCTGAAAATTCGGGTGAAGTGGTTGTGACGGTTTTGCCGTCGAGTACAGAAAGAGCAGTCTCCAGGTCCCTGATGATATCATCAGGATGTTCACCGCCTACGCATAAACGGATGAGGTTCGACGGGATACCGGCAAGCTTCCGTCCCTCCTCTCCCTGCTGGGAATGTGTTGAGATGGCGGGGATGGTGGCGATCGACTTGATACGGCCGAGATCGGTTGCGCGCCAGATCATGGTAAGTGCATCGAACACCTTGCGGGTGGCCGCTGCATCGCCCCTGATCAGGAAGGACATAAGGTGACCGTAGCGGTTGATCTTCTTTCCATATTGTTCATCATGTTCGGAATCGACCAGGAACATAAACCGGCTGGCAAGTTCGTGCAGCGGATGGGTTTCCAGTCCAAGGTAATCAACCCTCTCAATGTGTTTGTGCTTTGTCAGGTATTCCGCCACTTTCTGCGTTGAACGGCTTACGAGGTCCATACGTACCCGGATGGTCCGTATATCGTTAAGCGCCATAACGGCATTCATCGGTGAGATATTAGGGCCGTTATCACGGTTGGGCAATAATTTCAGGTAGGCGCAGAAATCAGCTTTCATCTCTTCGTTCGGGATGAAGCTGGTGATGCCCTTCCTGGCGATCACAGCGCCGCATACTCCAAAGCCACTGGTGAAGAGTGACTTTGTAACAGACTGAACAACAATATCAGCTCCGTGCGCAAGGGGGCGCAGTAGAGCGGGTGTTGCAACCGTAGAATCGATGATCAGCGGCAGGTTATGTTTATGGGCTATCTTTGCGACGGCTTCAATATCGAAAAACGCCTGACCAGGATTGCTGGGCAATTCACCGTATACAAAGCGGGTATTTTCGTCGATCAGCGACTCCCATTCATTCAGGTCAGCTGAGTTGATCACTTTGCGCCATTCTATGTTCCGTTCCTTCTGCTTCCTTACAGAGAACTGCTGGTATGTTCCGCCGTATACCTGGGTGGTTGCGACAAAATTCATCGGCTGGCCCTCTTTTCCGGGAAGTTCGATAAGGAAAGGGTCCACTGCGCTCTGAATGGCTGACATACCTGAGGAGGTCGCAATGCAGGATGTTTCAAGTCCTGTTCCATAACCCTCGAGCAGCGCAAGAACGCCTTCGAGGTAATACATGGTGGGGTTGGCAATACGGGAATAGCACCAGGTGGGGATCTGATACCCCAGTGCAGCCTCCATTTCATCAGAATCGCGGTAGCCCTGCGATGTAGACATATAAACCGGTTCGATTACTGAACCCTGGTTGAAATCCAGTGCTTCCTGCATTGAATAAATGCCGTGTACGGCGATCGTATCAAACTTGCAGGCCCTCATTTTGGCCAGATGGTCTCTGTGCCATTCGGCGGAACGCCATGCTGCTTCCAGGTAATGATTAATTCCCATAAAATTATAAGATTAGGTTTGGTGTTGTTTCTTAGAGTAAGGTGAGTATGAATAAGACTCTACAAATGTATAAAAGTTAAAGATAGCAATTGTCATTTCTCCGGGAATTCAATTATTCAATGTTTACCGGCTATCTGGGATCGAAAATCTTGCCGGGGAAAGGTATTATTGCTAACTTCGCGGATTCCAAAAATGCTGAAAAATGAATTATGATATTATCGTTATAGGCAGCGGCCCAGGGGGCTATGTAGCTGCCATCCGGGCTGCACAGCTTGGCTTTAAGGTCGGGGTTGTTGAACGCTCAGAACTGGGCGGCATCTGTCTGAACTGGGGTTGCATTCCCACGAAGGCGCTGCTTAAAAGCGCCCAGATCTTTCAGTATCTCCAGCACGCGGCCGATTATGGCGTATCATCAACCGGTTCGCAGGCAGACTTTCCTGCCATCATCAACAGAAGCCGCGGCGTTGCCGACACCATGAGCAAGGGGATACAGTTCCTTCTGAAAAAGAATAAAATAGACCACATCCAGGGTACCGGCAAGGTGGCCAAAGGCAAGGTGGTTGAGGTCACGGATGCAGAAGGCAAAACAGCCTCCTATTCCGCAACTCATATCATCATCGCCACAGGCGCCCGTTCACGTGAACTGCCGAACTTCAAACAGGATGGCAAAAAGATCATCGGCTACCGTGAAGCCATGACACTCCCGGAACAGCCCAAAAGCATGGTGGTGATCGGATCCGGTGCCATTGGCTCCGAGTTCGCCTATTTCTACCAGTCCATGGGCACCAAAGTAACCCTGATCGAGGTTCTTCCGAACATCGTCCCGATCGAAGACGAAGAGGTATCCAAAACCCTTGAACGCGCCTTCAAGAAATCCGGGATGAAATTGATGACCGGCTGTTCAGTTGAATCAGTCGATACAAAAGGCGATGGCTGCAAGGTTACCGTCAAAACAAAAAAAGGTGATGAGGTGATCGACGCCGATATCGTATTGTCGGCAGTTGGCATTGCAACAAATATTGAAGGAATCGGCCTTGAGGAGGTTGGGATAAAAACGGAAAAAGGCAAGGTCGTCATCGATGATTTCTACCAGACCAGCGTTCCCGGGTATTATGCAATCGGCGATATCGTGAAAGGTCCTGCACTGGCGCACGTTGCTTCCCATGAGGGCATCATCTGTGTTGAAAAGATCGCGGGCAAAGAGGTTGAACCGCTGGATTACGGCAACATCCCCGGCTGTACCTATACCCATCCGGAAATTGCTTCCGTTGGTTATACCGAGCAGGGCGCAAAAGATGCAGGCTACGATATCCTTGTGGGGAAATTCCCTTTCACTGCTTCCGGGAAAGCAACTGCTGCCGGAAACAGGGATGGCTTCGTAAAGGTGATCTTCGACAAAAAATACGGCGAATGGCTGGGAGCTCACATGATCGGCGAGAATGTAACCGAAATGATCGCAGGCGTTGTCGTGGCAAGAAAACTCGAAACCACCGGTAAGGAGATCATTGAAGCTGTATTTCCGCACCCGACTATGTCGGAAGCTGTTATGGAAGCCGTTGCCCAGGCATACGGAGAATGCATTCACCTGTAAAAACCCAGTGACCATGGAATTCATCCGGACAGAAATTGAAGGGCTGTTTATCATTAAGCCAAAGGTATTTGAGGACGATCGCGGCTATTTCTACGAATCATACAGCCGGAAGAAATTCCTGGAACAGGGGATCGATTATAACTTCCTGCAGGACAATGAATCCAGATCAAAAAAAGGAGTATTGCGCGGCCTTCATTTCCAGATCCCTCCATACGCTCAAGGCAAGCTGGTAAGGGTGCTGCGCGGCGCCGTGATGGATGTTGCCGTCGACCTGAGGAAGGATTCAAAGACCTTTAAGCAATATTTTTCCGTGGAGCTTACCGGAACGAACAAAACGATGTTCTGGATCCCGCCCGGCTTTGCCCACGGCTTTATCACCCTTGAGGATGACACCGTATTTTCTTACAAATGCACGGAGCTTTATTACCCCGAGGCAGAAAAAAGCATCGTCTGGAATGACCCGGATCTGAATATTGACTGGGGAGTGAGCGAGCCTGTTGTTTCCGACAGGGACGCAAAGGCGCCTCTTTTCAAAGATTTTATTAACCCGTTTTAATGAAAAATAAACTCGCATATATCCTTTCCGGGGTGATCCTGATCCTGGTATCCGGCATCTTTATTTATGGACTGACGGAAGACCGCAGTCAGGACCGTGATTACAGGAATCTCTTTTACAGACATTACCGGATCATTCCCCCTGAAGTGCCGGCAAAGCTGGATTTTGCAGGAGAAAACATGCCACTGAACCTCTACTATGTAAGGGAAAGCCTTGAGCGTGAACTGCTGGCAAACACCTATATGCACTCCTCCACCATCATGATGTTCAAACGAGCCAACCGCTGGTTTCCCATCATCGAGCCGATCCTGAAAAAGAACAAGATTCCCGATGACTTCAAATACCTGGTACTCGCTGAAAGCAATCTGGTAAACGTGGTTTCACCTGCAGGCGCAGAAGGGTTCTGGCAATTCATCAAGACGACCGGGATCAGGTACGGACTGGAGATCACGGAGGAGGTTGACGAACGTTACAACGTTGAGAAAGCCACGCAGGCAGCCTGCGATTATTTCAGGGACGCCTATGAGCAATATAAAAGCTGGACCCTTGTAGCAGCTTCATACAACAGGGGCATAGACGGTGTTCAGAAAGCCATCGACAAACAGAAGGTCAGCAACTATTATGATCTTTTCCTGGTGGATGAAACCGCCCGCTATGTATACCGCATTGCTGCCATCAAGCAGGTATACCTGCACCCGGTTCAGTTCGGGTTCTACCTCAGGGACAGCGATCTTTACCCTGTTATTCCCACAACTACCGTTACCGTTGATTCAGGCATCACGGATCTTGTGGAATTTGCGTCAAAGATGAAGATCAATTACCGGATCCTCCGTGAACTCAACCCCTGGATCAGAAGATATTCACTGCCCAATAAAAACAAGAAGTCTTACGTTATCCGCCTACCCAAAGAGGGTGCCATGAAATATGAACTTCTTATGAAAAGCATGACACACAGCGAAACATTTTTCCATGACACGCTGAAAATCAACCAGGTTAACTAAACAGTATCTTTTCCGATCACCGTGGGAGATCAACTCGAAATTTTCGGCGCACGCGTTCACAACCTCAAGAACATTGATCTTGTCATTCCGCGCAACAAGCTGGTTGTTTTTACCGGCCTCAGCGGAAGCGGCAAATCATCTTTGGCTTTTGACACCATTTATGCAGAAGGACAGCGGCGCTACATGGAGACCTTTTCAGCCTATGCCAGGCAGTTCATTGGCAACCTGGAGCGTCCTGATGTTGATATGATCAACGGGCTGAACCCGGTCATTGCAATCGAGCAGAAGACCACCAGCCGCAACCCGAGATCCACCGTGGGAACGATCACCGAGATCTATGATTTCATGCGGTTGCTCTATGCCCGTGTTGCCGATGCCTATTCCTATGTGACGAATGAAAAGATGGTCCGCTACAGCGAACAGCAGATCGTGGAACTCATCTTCTCCAGCTTTGAAAACAAAACGGTGCTGATCCTTGCCCCTCTTGTTAAAGGAAGAAAGGGACACTACAGGGAACTCTTCGAACAGGTAAGGAAACAGGGGTTCCTGAAGATCAGGGTGGATGGGGAGATCATGGAGATGACCCATGGCCTTCAGCTCGACCGCTACAAAGTGCACGATATCGAGGTCGTGATCGATACCCTGACTGTTAAGCCGGATTCCAGGACACGCCTGGTGAATTCGGTCAACCTGGCCATGCGCCAGGGGAAGGACACCCTGATGGTCTTCAGCCAGGAGGATGAGACCCTGCGGCATTTCAGCCGTTTGCTGATGTGCCCGACATCCGGCATCTCATACGAGGAGCCGGAACCAAATACCTTCTCATTCAATTCGCCCTATGGCGCCTGTCCAAAATGCAACGGTCTGGGTACGATCTCTGAGATTGATATCCTGAAGATCATTCCCGACCGTTCGAAAAGCATAAAAAAGGGAGGGATCGTTCCCCTTGGCGAATACAAGAATACCTGGATATTCAAACAGATCGAAGCCATCGGCGAGAAGCACCAGTTCGATCTGAACACGCCGATATCCGAGATCCCTGAACAGGCGATCAATATTATTCTTTACGGGTCGGATGAGATCTACCGGGTAAAGAATGACTACCTCGGGGTGACTTCATCCTATGCATTGAACTTTGAAGGCATCGTCAGTTTCATCAACTCCCAGAATGCGGAAGCTGCCCCGGCCAGTATCATGAAATGGGTGAGCAGCTTCATGAACAAAAAAGATTGCCCTGAATGCAACGGAACCCGGCTGAAGAAGGAATCGCTTTATTTCCGTATCGGGGATAAAAATATTGCCGAACTGGCGAATATGGGGCTGACCCATCTTGCAGCATGGTTCGACAAGGCCGGGGAAGAACTCGACGAACGAAAAACCATCATTGCCTTCGAAATAATCAGGGAGATCAAAAACCGTATTAAGTTTTTACTGGATGTCGGTATCGGCTATCTCACCCTGAACCGTTCCGCACGAAGCCTCTCAGGAGGTGAATCCCAGCGTATCAGGCTGGCGACCCAGATCGGATCACAACTGGTTGGCGTGCTCTATATCCTGGACGAACCCAGCATCGGGCTCCACCAGCATGATAACCAGCGGCTGATCAAGGCCCTGCAGGACTTGCGTGATACCGGCAACTCGGTGATCGTTGTTGAACACGACCAGGAAACCATTATGGCGGCCGATTACGTTATTGATATCGGTCCCGGCGCCGGTGTCCACGGTGGACACATTGTCGCCCAGGGCACTCCGGAAGAGATACTGAAATCCGATCAACTGACTGCGCAATATCTGAGCGGAAAGAAAAAGATTGAGATCCCTGAAAAACGAAGGAAGGGCAATGGCAAAACATTAATGCTGCTGGGTGCGACAGGAAACAACCTTAAAAATGTCGACCTCGTCCTGCCATTAAACAAACTTATATGCGTTACCGGGCTCTCCGGAAGCGGAAAATCCTCCCTGATCAATGAGACCCTCTACCCGATCCTGAACCAGCATTTCTTCCGGGCCGAGAAGAAACCACTGCCCTACCAGGCCATCAAAGGAATAGCCAACATCGACAAGGTGATTGAGATTGATCAGTCACCGATCGGGCGGACACCGCGGTCGAACCCAGCCACCTACACGAAAGTGTTTGATGATATCCGCCGGCTTTTTGCCGAACTCCCTGAATCGAAGATCCGGGGATACCTGCCAGGGAGGTTCTCTTTCAATGTGAAGGGAGGCCGTTGTGAAACATGCAAGGGAGCAGGCCTTCGCGTCATCGAAATGAATTTCCTTCCGGATGTTTATGTGCTGTGCGAAACCTGCAACGGAAAAAGGTACAACCGCGAGACCCTTGAGGTTCGTTTCAAGGGGAAATCCATCAACGATGTCCTTAACATGACCATCGAACAGGCCGTTGAGTTTTTTGAGAACATTCCCATCATCCTTCACAAGATAAAGACGCTTCACGATGTAGGACTCGGCTATATCACGCTCGGACAGCAGTCCACCACCTTGTCAGGAGGGGAAGCCCAGCGTGTGAAACTCGCAACGGAACTTTCTAAAAATGACACAGGCAACACCCTTTATATCCTTGACGAACCTACTACAGGACTTCATTTTGAGGATGTCAAGGTGCTGCTGCATGTCCTTGACAAACTTGTGAACAAAGGCAATACGGTTCTGATCATCGAACACAACATGGAGGTGATCAAAATGGCGGACCATATCATAGACCTTGGTCCCGAAGGTGGCGACAACGGCGGCATGATACTCTGCGAAGGAACACCTGAACAGATCATTAAACATCCTACGAGTCTGACGGCACTTTATCTGAGAGATATTCTCGAACATGGAAAATAAAAAGATGTGTATTAAAAAAATAACCCCGGAACTTTTAAAAAAATGAACCAATGATGGACAGCAATCAAATTGAAAAACTGAAGGAATCCCTGCAGGAAAAGAACTGGTCGGAAACCATCAGTTACGACACCTGGGAGATCTTCAAGGTGATGTCGGAAATGGTAGAGGGGTTCCAGAAGCTGACAAAGATCGGCCCCTGTGTTTCGATCTTTGGATCCGCACGTACAGAAGAGAGCAACAAATATTACAAGCTCACGGAAGAGATCGCCTACCTGCTCACCAAATCAGGCTTCGGTATCATCACCGGAGGCGGTCACGGCATCATGGAAGCCGCAAACAAAGGCGCCCATTTTGCAGGGGGAAAATCGGTCGGCCTGAATATCGACCTGCCGTTTGAACAGAAACCAAACCAGTTCATCGACAGCAATAAACTCCTTACGTTTGATTATTTCTTTGTCAGGAAGACCATGTTCATGAAGTACTCGATGGGCTTCATTGCCATGCCCGGAGGGTTCGGCACACTGGATGAACTGACGGAAGCTATCACACTGATCCAGACCCAGAAACAAGCACGGTTCCCGATCGTTCTGGTCGGAAAAGATTACTGGGACGGTTTCATCAACTGGATATCCGGCACGATCCTCAATGAGCATAATATAAGTCCGGGCGACATGGAATTATTCAAGGTAACCGAAACAGCGGAAGAAACTGTTCAGTATATCAACGATTTTTATAAACAGTACGCACTGAAACCTAACTTCTGACGCGCTGGTCCCCGATTCCGTCTTTTTGAGGAGTCGTTTTATTATTGTAATTTTGTCCTGAAAATCAAAATACTGCATGCCGAGGAAAAAGAAACAGACCGAAGAAGAGATCATGATCTCCGCGATCGTTGATGCCATGGTTGACAAAAAGGCAAAGGAACCTGTCGTGATGAACCTGAAAAACTTGAACAGTTCCGTCTGCGATACCTTCGTGATCTGTCACGGGGCTTCGCATACACAGGTTGATGCCATTGCCGAAGAGGTGATCGGTGCAGTAAAGAAAAAGACCGGCCGCAATCCATCCCATAAAGAGGGTTTTGAAAATGCGGAATGGATTTTGATTGATTACTTCGACGTCGTGGTCCACATCTTCCAGGACACGAAGCGATCCTTCTACAACATAGAGCAGTTGTGGGCTGATGCGGAGATCACGAAGATCAAGGTCAAAGATTAGTTTTTCATTTTATCAGAGGAATCAGACATAATGGCAGATAAAGAAAAGAAAAAGAATACCGTTCCCCCGAATTTTCCCTCCACCAAGAAAATCAAGCCAAAATTCAGTTTTTATTGGATCTATGCGATCCTGGCTGTTGTTTTCATCGGGATCCAGTTCTTTAATTACAGTAATCCTGTAAAGGAGACAACCTGGCCACGGCTCGAGGAGATGCTCCTCCGGCAGGATGTTGAGAAGATCGTAGTCATTAACAAGGAAAAAGCGGAGATCTATATTAAAAAGGAGAAACTTCCGAAAGATACCGCTTACAAGGATTTTCTGAAAAAGGGCTTCAGCACAAGTTTTGGGTCCAATCCCCATTTCTTCTACCAGATCGGTTCGGAAGAGATCTTCAATGGTCTGCTGAAAGATACCCGTGACACCATCATGTCAAAGATGAAAAGGGAAAGTAAAACAGACACGGAGATCCTTTCCTTTAAAAAACAATACCCTTATCCGCCCTCCAATGATACCCGGAAAGATGTTTTCGGAGATATTTTCAGTTACCTGCTGCCGATCATAATCCTGGTAGGGCTCTGGTTCCTCATCATGCGTATGATGAGCCGCGGCGGTGGCGGAGGCGGCGGTCAGATCTTCAACATCGGAAAATCCAAGGCCCAGCTTTTTGACAAGGACACCAGTGTCAACATCACCTTTAATGATGTGGCAGGTCTGGAAGAAGCGAAAGTGGAGGTCATGGAGATCGTCGACTTCCTGAAAAACCCTGTAAAATATACAACCCTTGGCGGCAAGATCCCCAAAGGCGCTTTGCTGGTGGGTCCCCCGGGAACGGGAAAGACCCTTCTAGCCAAGGCAGTTGCCGGTGAGGCAAAAGTTCCCTTCTTCTCGATCTCGGGTTCCGATTTCGTAGAGATGTTTGTTGGTGTTGGTGCATCAAGAGTGCGCGACCTGTTCCGCCAGGCAAAAGAAAAAGCCCCCTGTATCATTTTCATCGATGAGATCGATGCCATCGGCCGCGCCCGTGGCAGGAATGCAGTGACCGGAGGAAACGACGAGCGCGAGAACACCCTGAACCAGCTGCTGACCGAAATGGATGGCTTTGCCACCAATGCCGGCGTCATTATCCTGGCAGCCACGAACCGGGCTGATATCCTCGACCGTGCGCTTATGCGTGCCGGCCGTTTCGACCGCCAGATTCATGTTGAACTTCCTGACCTCGAAGAGCGCAAGGCGATCTTCAACGTCCATTTAAAACCGCTGAAACTTGACCCGGGTCTGAATGTTGAATTCCTGGCCAAACAGACACCCGGTTTCTCCGGTGCCGATATTGCCAATGTCTGCAATGAGTCCGCGCTGATCGCTGCCCGGAAAAGCAAGACTGTTATCGAGAAACAGGATTTCCTTGATGCCATCGACCGTATCATCGGCGGACTTGAAAAACGCAATAAGATCATATCCATTCATGAAAAGAAGGTGATCGCCTTCCATGAAGCCGGCCATGCCGCAGTAAGCTGGCTGCTGGAATATGCTCATCCGCTCGTAAAAGTCACTATTGTTCCCAGGGGAAAAGCTTTGGGCGCCGCATGGTATCTGCCTGAAGAGCGTCAGATCACAACTTATGAGCAGATGTTCGATGAGATCACTGCGGCCCTTGGTGGTCGTGCCTCCGAAGAAGTTAATTTCGGAAAGATATCCACCGGCGCACTGAATGATCTTGAGAAGGTTACCAAGCAGGCCTTTGCCATGGTGGTATATTTCGGACTGAACAAGGAGATCGGGAATATCAGTTATTACGATTCATCAGGCCAGTCGGAATACTCATTCCAGAAACCTTACAGCGAGAAAACGGCTGAAGTTATCGACCGTGAGATCAGCTTACTGATCGAAACAGCCTACTTAAGGGCAAAGAAAGTACTTATCGACAACAAGGTAAAACTTGAACAGCTGGCCAACGTGCTGCTGGAGAAGGAGGTCATATTCAGGGAAGACCTTGAAGAGATCTTCGGGAAACGTCCCTTTGAACCGGACCCCCAGATCGTCAAAGTCGCGATATCCGCCAGCCCGTCTGAACCAAACACAATAAGCGAAGTCAAAGACCCGGGTGAAAAGGAACCCGGGAATGTATAACTGACCGAACATCATGGAAGAAAGCACTGCAAGAGAAAAGGTTCTGAAAAAGATCCGGGATGCCCTGATCGAAAAAACAGAACCACCTTACCCGATCATTGACACGGATTCGAACATTTACGCAGAACTCACTGAATCCATGGATGTAGCCTTCGCGGAGGCACTTGTAAAAGTTTCGGGGAAATTTGTTTATTGTGAAGCTGAAGAAGATTTCTTAGCCGCACTCGAATCCTTTATCCTCGAGAAAGACTGGCCCATCCTGTACTGCCTGGACGCTCCACTTCAGCAATTACTGAAGCAGGGCGGCATTCCGTTTGAATCAGGAGAGGAGAATTTCGCCGAAGCACGGCTCGGGATCACCCGTTGTGAATACCTGATTGCACGCCTTGGAACCGTTATGGTCTCTTCACGGGTATGCCCCGGAAGACGCATGATGGTGTATCCGGAGATCCACCTGATCCTTGCCTTTGCATCGCAGCTGGTACCCGATCTGAAGCAGGCATTACAGCAAATCAAGGTAAAATACAAGGACGATTACCCATCGCTTGTGTCCCTGATCACCGGCCCCAGCAGGACGGCAGATATCGAAAAAACGCTGGTTATGGGCGCCCATGGACCAAAAGAACTCTATGTATTCCTGATCGATGACACCATTCAGCCTGCCACCTGACAACGTTGACGAAGCCTGGGAAATCATTTACAGCTCCCCGCTTTTGTACAAAACTGAGATCCTCCGCGCATTGCTGGAGGAAGAGGAGATACCCGCAGTTGTCATTAACAAGATGGACTCGGCCTACCTGAGTTTCGGAGAAATAGAATTGTATGTTCAACGTCAGGATGTGCTGAAAGCAATGCAGGTCGTGAGTAAATTCAATGAAAGTGAATAATTTCTGGGCACGTACGATTACCGGTTTGTCAATGGTCTTCCTGATCATTGCTTCCCTTTATTTCAGCAGGTGGGGCTTTGCAGGGATTTTTGGCCTGGTTACAGTATTGGGGCTCTGGGAATTTTACTCCATAACTACTACAGAATTTTCGCAGCCGCAGAAAATTGCAGGTACGGTTCTTGGAACGACCTGGTACATATTTACTGCGCGTATCGCTTTGCAGGGCAATTCCGGGATGTTCCTTTATATATGGTTCTTCCTCCTGCCCTTTCTGTTTATTCCTTTTGTTATCGAGATCTTCCGCAACAGGGCTCAACCACTATATAACATCGGAATAACCGTGATGGGGATCACATACATTGCCTTACCTCTTTCACTCCTGAATTTCCTTAACCTCCCTGAGTATACTTCCATTTTCAGCCATTTCTCAGCTGTACTGCTGGGATATTTCCTGATCACCTGGCTGTACGATACAGGGGCCTACCTTTTCGGGAAAAGTTTTGGCAAACACAAGTTTTTTGAAAGAATATCGCCCAAAAAGACCTGGGAAGGGATCTTTGCGGGTGTAGTCGTTGCATTGGCAGCAGCAGCCGGACTTTCCTATATTTCCAAAGGCATGATGCTGACCGACTGGCTGATCCTGGCGATGATCATCATTGTTTTCGGAACACTGGGCGATCTGGCTGAGTCTTTATTAAAGCGCAGCCTGAACCTTAAGGATTCCGGGACCATACTTCCCGGGCACGGAGGAATTCTTGACCGTTTCGATACAATTTTCCTTTCAGCGCCTTTTGTATTTTTGTTCTTTGTTTTACGCTTTATTTTTTAATGATGAAGATCCATAAAGAAGGATATACCACCATTTTTATCGCATTTCTCTTTGTAGCCGTGGTGATGCTTACATTCAACCACATCATGTCAAGGCAGACCTGGTATCACGTAGGGCTCTATGCACTCGGATTATGGTTTTTTATCATGATCGTACGTTTTTTCCGTTCCCCGGTAAGAGAACTGAACGGGGGTGATAACATCATCTCTTGCCCTGCCGACGGAAAGATCGTTGTAATTGAAAAGACCATTGAGCCTGAATATTTCAAGGATGAGCGGATCCAGGTATCCATTTTTATGTCAGCAACCAATGTGCATATCAACTGGTTCCCTGTTTCAGGCATGATCCGCTACTACTTTTACCATGAAGGAAAGCATATGGTGGCATTCAATCCCAAAGCCTCACTTGAGAATGAGCGTTCAACCACAGTGATTCAGACGCAGGACGGCAAAGAGATCCTTGTTCGCCAGATCGCAGGCGCCATGGCCCGGAGGATCGTCACCTACCCCAAGGTGGGAACTCCCGAAATCCAGGGTGATGAACTCGGATTTATCAAATTCGGCTCCAGGGTCGACCTATTGCTTCCGCTGGACACAAAACTCGATATCACCCTTAACCAAATGGTTACGGGAAAACAAACGATCATCGGACGATTAAGCTAAAACAGAGGTTTAACTTTCGACAGCCCTTGCCAGGAAACGGTTATAAGGGTACATGGTCTGCCATACCTTCAGCACATATTCTGAGAACTTTTCGCTTTCCACCATTTTCTTGTCTACCGGGTGTGTTATCGTATAGCTTCGGTTCTTCAGCAGATCAATTTCCTCAAAATCCTTAGGGTAGTCACGTGGCGGCAATTTCTGCTTATCCCACTCATCAATCCCTGTGAAATATTTCTTAAAGCTGCGGTCGGCCATGATTCTTTTCAGTTCCACGACATTATAGAATATCTCCTGACGAATCTTCTTTAAGGTTTCCGGGTCAGGCATGTGGATCCCGCCCGAAATGAAACACTCCCCTGGCTGTACATGAAAATAATAGCCGGGGCCGCTGCTCTTCCTTCCGTTTTTGGTGATCCATGCACCGAAGTTGTTCTTATAGGGCGACTTGTCCTTGGCAAACCGGACATCCCGGAATATCCGGAATGTACAATCCTTAGCTTCCACAAATTTAACGCTGCTGTCGAAACGGGCAATTCCCGGTATCAGTGAATTGATAAACGATTCAAAAGCCTTTTTCGCATCTTCATAGAGCGGTTTGTTCTTCTGAAACCACTCGCGGTTGTTGTTCTTTTCCAACTCCCCGAGAAAATATAGTATGATTTCTTCCATTGTTTTTAAGGTTAAATGTTAATAGAAACTGCCGGGATTTTCACCCGGCAGTTTCGCATGGGTAAAATTAATTAAAAATAATTCCGGATAAATGTATCACCTTTTTCTTTTTGCCGGATTAAGGGAAAACAGAAAAATGTAACTTCGGGGAAGGATCTTCCTATTAATGATCTGCCTGCTTTACACCCTGAACGCCTCCGGCGAAGACAATGTGATCGGAGGAAGAGCAGTAGCTATGGGCGGGTGTTCTGCTGCTGCATCCGACCTTTGGTCTCTCGTCAATAATCCGGCAGGACTGGGCTTTTGTGAACACAGTTCGGCTGGCATCTATGGAGAGAATGCTTTCCTTCTTAGTGAACTGAATACAATAGCCGCCGGGATGGTTTTCCCCATAGGGCATGGAGGCATCGGGGCCTGTCTGCAGCAGTTTGGTTTTTCACGCTACAGGGAACTTCAGATCGGCACCTCATACGGGATGAAACTCTTCCGCCGGTTCAGTGCCGGGGTTGTCCTGGACTACAGGAGAACAGACATTGGCGAGGGTTATGGCTCACAGCAGGACATCACTTTTGGTGCAGGTTTGCAGTATGCCGTCAGGGACCGGCTGGTGATCGGCTTCCATTTATCCGATCCTGTCATGATCCGGTTTAAAAAAGAGCAGGAAATACTTCCTGTCACTTTAAGCCTTGGCCTCGCATGGAAACTTACATCAGGGCTGACCGCTTTTCTTGAAGCAGAAAAAGAAACAGGGCAAACACCACTGCTTCGTGCAGGAATGGAATACAGGGCAGCTCCGCCCCTCTTTCTGCGGATAGGGATACACTCCAACCCCTGGAGCTATTCATTTGGCATAGGGCTCGCCTGGGGCAGATTAATGTTCGACCTTGCCTCCTCCTACAACCTCATCCTTGGATATTCACCCCAGTGTTCTTTGCAATACCGGTTGGGGAAATGATGGCGGAAATCAGAAAAAAAGCACTCCCCCGCCCCGGATGGGGAGGGGGCTGGGGGGAGGGGCTGGATGGTGGATGTCGGATTAATTCGAAAAGGTTATGTCATGGATCTACCCTCTTCTTTCACCTTATATTTTTCACTTTTCACTTTTCATTTTTCATTTTAATTGGAGTATATCGTACTCAGGCGCAGAATCCCCTGACGGATAAGAGCGAGAACGACCTGGAGCGGATCGTTGAGAACAGCGAAACCACGCCCGACTTGTCTGACTGCCTTGCAGAACTCATGGAACTTAAGGAACATCCCCTGAACCTGAACAATATAAAACCGGATGAGCTTCAGAGGATTCCCTTTCTTTCGGCTGTCCAGCTCAGCCGTTTGCAGGAGTATATCAAGGCCTATGGTGAATTGTTTTCACTCAACGAA
>Ga0114951_10003353_pt1 | contig 16671 bp, 15 predicted proteins | sample AM7aDNAmetaG_FD_88677 | JGI IMG/M metagenome (GOLD analysis project Ga0114951, IMG submission 88677) | Freshwater microbial communities from Finland to study Microbial Dark Matter (Phase II) - AM7a DNA metaG | ecosystem: Environmental > Aquatic > Freshwater > Lake | place: Finland: Lake Alinen...
CATCGCCCTTGCGCACCGCGCGCAGGGTCTCATCCGTGCCGAATTCATACCCGACCATAAGCATGCGGCAGCCGGCGTTCTTCATTAAAGGAAGCAGGGCAAGGTCCGTATTAATGCGCATATTGCAGGACCAGGATATCTTCGTGTGAAGGCCCCGCCGGATGATCTCCTGGCAAACCGCCTGAACATGTTTGGGATCGGCTGCAAAAGTATCTGTTTCGAACATGATCTCACGGATACCGGGGAACAACCGAAGGTCGAATTCCATTTCGTCGACGACCCGTTGGGCATCACGGTTACGCAAACGATAGCCATACATGAGCTGAGGATCACGGCAAAAACTGCAGGCATTATTGCACCCGCGCCCGGTGAACAGCGTCAAGAATGGGAATTTCTTACCCGCATCCGGATACCACTCCGGCTTGATCAAATGCCAGGCAGGGAAGGGAAGCTCGTTCACATCCAGGGCAGGACGGTCGGGATTGGTAATAACAGTCTGCCCGTTATGCCAGCTCATCCCCTTGATATCCCCAGAGGGCAAACCATTGGCCAGATCGCGCAAGGAGTGATCATATTCGCCGCGCAGGATATAATCCACGGCGCCGCGGGCTATCTCAAACGTATTCAGGGGTTCTGCACTCACATGCTGGCCGACAAAGACCACCCGGCAGTCATTCTGCGCCTTGATCGTGCGGGCCTGTTCCATGTCCGCATAAATCGATGGGGTCGTGGCATGGATCACGAGCAGTTCCGGCGTAAACGCCCGGATGACCTTGAAACTTTCCTCCGGTGACATATTGCATGCCGCGGCTTCTACGAAAATCACCTCATGGCCGGCATCCAGGAGGACCTGGGCCGCGATGAGCAAATAATCGGGATGACGCTGAACACGCCCCCGCGACCGGGCCGCCCAGCGGGCAACGCGGACAAAGTTCTTGCCAAATGAGGGGTTGAGGATAGCAATCTTCATGCGTGTACGTCCAGTCTGATTGAGCTTCGCGGTATGTCTTGCTGCTCAGACAGCAGAAACAGCTTTTTCCAGAAAGATATTGTGGTCAGCTTGGTTTCTGAACGCACATCAAGACATGCCGCAAAGCTCTATTTTCAATATTATTGATGCTTAGGATGAAATTTAAGCACATAAAACTTCACAAATATAGAATATTGGAGTTTCATTTTGTTTAGGTATATTATGCACAATGAATACCTTTTTCAAGAAATACCTTCAACTTCATTGACGTAAAGCCCTCCTTTCCATATAATTCATCCATTCTAACTTGGGGTGTCTATGGCATTTGATAAAACAGCATTAAAAAAATCATTGACCGTTGCGGGGAAGAAGTACGCGATTTTCTCTATCCCCGGACTGACGGGGCAGGGCTTCGGCAATATATCCCGGCTCCCGTTCTCGATCCGCATTCTCCTTGAAAGCGCTGTGCGTAATTATGACGATTATCAGGTGACCCTGGAGGATGTTAAAACCCTCGCTGGCTGGGCACCCAAAAACGAACTCAAAGAGATCGCCTTCAAACCGGGACGCGTGATCCTTCAGGATTTCACAGGGGTACCCTGCGTTGTCGACCTGGCAGCCATGCGCGAGCAGATGAAACGGATGGGCGGGGATGTCAACAAGATCAACCCCCAGGTACCCTGCGACCTTGTGATCGACCATTCGCTTCAGGTGGATGCGTATGGTTCTTCCAAAGCTTTTGACACAAACGTATCCCTCGAATTTAAGCGCAACAAAGAACGCTACGCCTTCCTTAAATGGGGACAGCATACGTTTCAGAATTTCCGTGTCATCCCCCCGGCGACCGGCATCATCCATCAGGTAAACCTGGAATACCTTGCCAGCGGGGTCTTGTGCACTCCAAAGAAGCCAGGCGCCAACCCTGTTCTTTATCCAGACTCCCTGGTGGGAACTGACAGCCACACGACCATGATCAACGGCGCGGGCATTGTGGGCTGGGGGGTTGGCGGCATTGAAGCCGAATCCGTCATGCTTGGCGAACCCCTTTCCATGGTGATGCCGGAGGTGATTGGGATGCGCCTGACCGGCAAACTGCCCCCCGGCGTAACGGCCACAGATCTTGTGCTTACCATCGTCGAAATCCTCCGCCAACGCGGGGTGGTGGATAAATTTGTGGAATTTTTCGGTCCAGGCGTAAAAACCTTGAGCCTCCCGGACCGCGCCACCATCTCCAATATGTGCCCCGAATACGGTGCGACCATCGGGCTTTTCCCGGTTGACGCTGAAACGATCTCCTTCTATAGGATGACAGGCCGCGTGCAGGAAGCCAGGCTGGTTGAAGCTTATTACAAAGCCCAGGGGCTGTTTGACCCTTACAAAGAATCAACGCCTCTTTTTACGGATACCCTTGAACTTGACCTTGCCGCGATCGAACCCTGCCTTGCAGGCCCCAAACGTCCGCAAGACCGCGTACGCCTGACGGACTTGAAAAAAAGTTTTGCCGCGGTACTCGGCGCTCCCGCAGGCCACAAGGGCTTCGGGCTGGCCGACGCTGATATCCAAAAAAATGAGCACGTCGGAACATCAAAGGATACCATCACCCACGGCAGTGTTGTTCTGGCAGCCATCACAAGCTGTACGAACACATCCAATCCCTCCGTCCTCATCGGCGCCGGCTTATTGGCCAAAAATGCTGTAGCCAGGGGATTAAAAGTTAAGAAATTTGTCAAAACATCCCTGACGCCCGGTTCGCAGGTCGTGGATGAATATTTGACCAAGAGCGGACTTATGAAAAGCCTGGACGCCCTTGGTTTCAATAATGTCGGTTATGGCTGTGCCACATGCATCGGCAACAGCGGCCCCCTTCCTGAAGCCGTGGCCTGCGCCATCGACCAGGGCCGGCTGATCGCGGCCAGCGTGACATCGGGGAACCGCAACTTTGAAGGACGGATTAACCCGCATGTGAAAGCCAACTACCTGGCATCTCCCATGCTGGTTGTGGCCTTTGCCATCGCAGGTTCGGTCCGAACAGACCTTCTTAACGAACCCTTGGGGACAGACCTCAAGGGCAAGGCTGTCTATCTGAAAGACATCTGGCCCGCTGAAAAAGAAATTGCCAGGGCCGTTAAAAAATACGTGACCGCAAAGGTCTTCCGCGGCAAATACAAGGATGCGGTCAAGGGCAGTGCCCACTGGAAGGCCGTCAAAGAGCTTAAGGGCGAACTCTACCCCTGGTCCCTGGCAAGTTCCTACATCCAGGAGCCGCCTTATTTTGAAACCATGGCTGCCGGACTGAAGCAAATCAAGGATATCTTTGCAGCGCGCGCCCTTGTCATGGTGGGGGATTCGATCACCACGGACCACATTTCTCCGGCGGGGAATATTTCGGCCGCATCGCCGGCCGGGAAGTACCTGTTGTCCCTGGGCATCGCCGCGCAGGATTTCAACAGTTACGGCGCACGCCGCGGCAATGACCGCGTCATGAGCCGCGGGACGTTTGCCAACATCCGCCTGTGCAACAAACTTGCACCCGGCACAGAAGGTTCATGGACAACACATTTCCCGACGGGTGACATTCTGAGCATCTTCGACGCTTCCTGCCGTTACAAAAAAGACGGCATCCCTCTCATTGCCATCGCGGGCAAGGAGTATGGCACAGGCTCTAGCCGCGACTGGGCCGCCAAAGGGCCGGCCCTGCTGGGCATCAACGCTGTGATTGCCGAAAGCTTTGAGCGCATCCATCGCTCGAACCTGGCGGGCATGGGCATCCTCCCGCTTCAGTTCCTTTCGGGGGATACGGCATCCGTCCTGGGCCTTAAGGGAAACGAAACATTCACGATCGCCGGTCTCGATGAAAATCTCAAGCCGCGCCAGGAAGTCCTGGTTACAGCTGTTGCAGGAGATAGCATGAAAAAAGAATTCAAGGTCATCGTCAGGCTTGATACACCCGTGGAGATCGACTATTACCGTAACGGAGGGATACTCCCAACGGTCTTGCGTAAACTCGCGGCGTCATCCTGAAGACACATCCACAGAGGAGTCATTATGGGTAAAACAATGTACCAGAAAATATGGGATGCCCACCTTGTCCATGACGGGGAGGGGACGGCATCCCTTTTGTATGTGGACCGCCACCTTGTGCATGAGGTGACAAGCCCCCAGGCGTTTGAAGGCCTGCGGGCCACAGGACGCAAGGTCCGCTGTCCACAAAAAACTTTCGCGACCATGGACCATAATGTCCCCACCCGCAGCCGGGACCTTGCCTCGACCAACGAGATCTCGCGCGCCCAGCTGGACCAGCTTAAAAAGAATTGCGACGCTTTTGGCATCAAATGCTTTGACCTTAACGACGATGATCAAGGGGTTGTGCACATCATCGGGCCAGAACTTGGCATCACCCAGCCGGGGATGATCATCGTGTGCGGCGATTCACACACAGCTACCCACGGCGCGCTCGGTGCCCTGGCCTTCGGCATCGGCACCTCGGAAGTCGAACATGTGCTGGCCACCCAGACGCTCCAGCAGAAACCGTCGAAAACAATGCTCATCAATATCAACGGCCGCATTGCAGACGGGGTGACCTCTAAGGATATCATCCTGTACGTGATCGGCATGATCGGTACGGCAGGCGCTACAGGATACATCATTGAATACGCCGGGGATGTCATCCGGGGGATGAGTATGGAAGGCCGCATGACGATCTGCAACATGTCCATTGAGGCTGGCGCGCGCGCCGGCATGATCGCGCCCGACGATAAAACATTCACCTACCTGCAGGGGCGCGACCATTCACCCAAAGGCGACCACTGGGTCAAGGCGGTCACTTACTGGAAAACCCTGGCGAGCGACCGTGACGCCTCCTTTGACAAGGTCGTCGACATCAAGGCCGAAGCCATCCTCCCGCAGGTCACCTGGGGCACAAGCCCGGGCCAGGTCACAGCCGTAAACTCCCAGGTTCCGGACCCGGCGCAATTCAAGGACCCCGCTGAAAAGACAGCGGCGATCAACGCTCTGCGCTACATGGGACTTGAACCCGGGAGGAAGATCACGGACATCAAGATCGATGTGGTTTTTATAGGTTCATGCACCAACGGGCGCATTGAGGACCTGCGTGCTGCCGCGGCCGTAATCAAGGGGAAGAAAGTCGCCGCGGGGGTGCAGGCGCTCATCGTCCCGGGATCAGGCCGGGTTAAACGCTATGCTGAACGCGAAGGCCTCGACAAGATCTTCACCGACGCCGGATGTGAATGGCGCTATGCGGGATGCTCCATGTGCCTGGCCATGAACGACGACCAGCTCACCCCGGGACAGCGCTGCGCGTCTACCTCAAACCGCAATTTCGAAGGACGTCAAGGCCCGGGAGGCCGAACCCATCTGATGAGCCCGGAGATGGCTGCGGCCGCGGCCGTAACAGGCCATATCACCGACATCAGGGAATTCATCAAAAGAGGATAACCCATGGAACCTTTTACCATTTTAACTAGTATCGCCGTTCCGCTGGACCGTTCCAACGTGGATACCGACGCGATCATCCCCAAGCAGTTTCTTAAAAAAATCGAACGGACAGGCTTCGGCAAACACCTGTTCCATGAATGGCGTTACATCGATTACGAAGGCATGCATGAAAACCCCGACTTCATTTTGAACAAGCCGCCTTTTCGCAAGGCCAAGATCCTGCTGGCACGAGACAATTTTGGCTGCGGGTCTTCACGCGAGCATGCGCCCTGGGCTCTTTACGATTACGGCTTTCGCTGCATCATCGCACCAAGCTTCGCCGACATTTTTTACAACAACTGTATCAAAAACGGCATCCTGCCTGTTACCTTAAAGGCCGATGAAATGGATGAGCTTTTTGCCGTCGCCGCTTTTGGCGGGTCCGGCTTGATCGCGGTAGACCTGGACAAACAGGTGGTGGGTGCCGCCAGTAAAAAATTTGCGTTCCAGATCGAAGCCTTTAACAAGGAATGCCTCCTCAGAGGGCTTGACCAGATCGGCTGGACACTCCAGCATGCCGGAAAAATCGACGCCTTTGAAGCCGCGATCGCTGTTTCAAAGCCGTGGCTGAAATAATCATCGCCCGCTGGCAAAGATCTGAAACGATGCTACAATCAAACCATCATCAGTGTGGTTTGACCATCAACATGTTCATGTGAGGCCGTTATGGCAGGGAACACCTTCGGCGAGATTTTTCGCGTCACGACATTCGGCGAAAGCCACGGCAATGCCGTCGGCTGTGTCATCGACGGAGTCCCGCCCAACATTATCCTTTCCGTAAAAGATATCCAGCAGGAACTCGACCGGCGCAGGCCTGGCCAAAGCGAAGTCACCACATCCCGCCAGGAAACGGATGAAGTCGAAATCCTTTCGGGTGTTTTCGAGGGCCGTACCACAGGCACACCCCTGGCCATGATCATCCGCAACAAAGACCAGCACTCCGCGGATTATACCCAAATCAAGGATGTTTTTCGTCCCGGCCATGCGGACTACACCTACTTCAAAAAATTCGGCATCCGCGATCACCGCGGCGGCGGCAGGTCTTCGGGGCGCGAAACGGCCGCGCGTGTGGCCGCCGGGGCTGTGGCCAAAAAAATCCTGGCTATGGAAGGCATCCGGATACTGGCATATACCCTCGCGGTGGGCGACATCCGCGCCGAAGTCATCAACTACGATGTCATTGAACAAAACATCGTCCGCGCCCCTGACCTGCGTCAGGCCCAGGCCATGATCGCCAGGATCAATGAAGTCAGGGATAACGGGGATTCCATCGGAGGTTTGGTGGAGGGCGTCGTCCTCGGCTGTCCCGCGGGCTGGGGAGACCCGGTTTTCGACAAAATGGAAGCCAGGCTCGGACATGCCATCCTCTCTATCGGCGCTGTCAGGGGGATCGAATTCGGGACGGGTTTTGCCGCAGCCAGGATGACCGGCTCCGAGCACAACGACACACCTGTTGTCGAGAATGCCTGCCTTAAAACAAGGAACAACCTTGCCGGCGGTATTATTGGCGGCATCACAACAGGGGAGGGGATCCGTTTCCGCATTGCGGTCAAACCGACATCCTCCATCGCGCGTTCCCAGATCGCCCCTGCCAAAGACCTTTCGCTTCAGTCTATCCAGATCCAGGGCCGGCATGACCCATGCCTTTGCCCGCGCATCATCCCTGTGGTCGAGGCCATGACAGCCCTGACCCTGGCCGATGCGTTCCTGATCCAGAAGACGATCCATTAACGCCATGGCCGTCCGACGCTCACGTGTTATCCTGATCACCGGATGTTCAAGCGGATTTGGACTGTTGTCCGCGGCACGCCTGGCCGGCGAAGGTCATCGTGTCCATGCCTGCGTGCGCGACCTTAAGAAATCTCAGCATCTGCACGTCGAGACAGCCTCGCGCGGCGGCGCCAAAAATCTTTCAGTACACGCCATGGATGTCGCTGACCCGGTGTCGATCAAAGCCGTGGTCACCGAAATAGCCTCCCGCGAAGGCGTCATCGATGTCCTCATCAACAACGCGGGGTTCGGGATTGGTGGATTTTTCGAAGATCTTTCGGACGAAGACTGGCGCAGGCAATTTGACACCAACTTTTTCGGGGTCCTGAATGTCACCCGCGAAGTCCTTCCTGTCATGCGCCCCCGGCGAGCGGGACGCATCATCAATATTTCCAGCATGGCGGCCTTTTCGGGATCACCGGCTTTCAGCGCCTATGCCTCCAGCAAATGGGCGCTCGAGGGATTCTCCGAATGCCTTTATATGGAACTTAAACCCTTCCACATCGATGTTATCCTGGTGGAACCAGGATCCTACCGCACCAGGATATTTACCGAGAATGCACGCTACGCCGCAAATTTCAACCGCAAGGACAGCCCGTATTACGCCATGAGCTGCCAGTTAAAATCATTTGTAGACAGTTACCTGCGCCGGTCACGGCGTTCTCCGGAAGAAGTGGCCAAAGTCATCAGCGCCCTGGCCACACAGGAGCATACCCGCTTCCGCAATATTATCGGCCTTCTTTCCCGCCTGCGCTGCTGGGTTGTACGCCATATCCCTTTTGAACTTTACGCCTGGGCTGTCGCCAGGATTTTCTTCCGTGGGACTACCAAACCCCATGCGTGAAGAAGCCTCATTCTTCCAGTGCTGTTCCATGGTCAAGAAAATACCTGTCTTTTCAGGTCTCAACTGGTACCGGGTCCAGGCCATTGCCCGATCCGGTGAAATTGTTTTCTACAAAAAAGGCGAAAGCGTTTCCCGACAGGGACAGGCGCCGGACTTTGTCTACTTCCTTGTTTCCGGACGGCTTGAGTCTTTCGCCCCCGATGCTTCCGGCGGCAAAGACGACATAGAATTCATCCACCGCGGCATGTTTTTCGGGATCATTTCCGCGCTCACAGGCGAAGTGCACTCCCAGACATTTGAAGCTATCAACGACTCTGTGATCTTCCGCATCTCATATTCCGAGTTCCGCCGGATACTCAAACAATCCCCTCAACTGGGGATAAAATTCAGCAAGATCCTTTCCCAGCGCATCCGCAGCAAAGTCACACGGACCCAGCTGGTAAATCGCAGCACAATTATTGCGGTTTACGCCCCCATTGCGGGGTCAGGCGGGTCGACCTACGCCGTCAACCTTGCCACAAGCCTTGCCAGGGAAACAGGGGAGAGGGTGATCTGGGTCAGCCTCCGCTCCAGAAACGTACCGGCCCACACCCCGATGTCCGACATCGAAGAGGTGCGCCCGCAATGGAACCAGCCGGCCCAGGATATTGTGGCCCTGGCAAAAGATTTCGAACTTATCCCTGAGCATATTATCAAAAGCGATATCGGCGTCGATTTCCTCAACGTCACCTTTGACAAAAATAACCAGTCTATCGTGGAACATATCAGCGAATTCATCAGCCGCTTCATCGATGAATACCGCTATGTCATTGTCGACCTTCCCAGCGACATGGACGCGGTGGTGATGAAAACCCTGTCGCAATCCGACCTGGTCCACCTGGTCATGGTTCGCAAACGCGAGGCCCTGGCCACAGGAAGATCTGTCCTGGACCGCATTGAAGAAACGTTTAAGGAAGACTTTACAGAAGAACGCGTCAAGGTCATCATCGGCGGCGTCCACGCCCACCGCAATATTTCCGAAGACACTGTCCGCAGCCTCCTGGACTATGATGTCACAGCATTCCTGCCGCATATCCAGCGCAAGGATTTTGACACCATGGTCAACCTGCCGGCAGTGTCTTTTATGGGGCTTGATCCTGCCAGCAATTACCGCAAGATGATCACGCGCATCTCAAGGCAGATATCGGGAGTTTCCATCGGGCTGGTTCTGGGCGGCGGGGCCGCATTTGGTTTGGCGCATATCGGCGTCCTTAAAGTCCTTGAAGAAGAAGGCATTCCGGTGGATATTGTGGCGGGCAGCTCCATGGGTGCTTTGATCGGAAGCCTTTGGGCCACAGGTTATATGGCTGCGGACATCGAAAAAATGGCCTATGAGTTCAAGAAACGCTCAAATCTCATCAAACTGATCGACATTGTTTTTCCGCTCTCGGGACTCATCAGCGGCAAAGCTGTCATGTCCTGGCTTCGTGGGAAATTCGGGCAACGGACATTCCGTGACACCAAAATCCCTTTAAAAATCATAGCCTACGACCTTATTCATCGGCGTGACCTCATCATCGAGCAAGGCTCTTTGGTCGAAGCGATCCGTAAAAGTATCTCTATCCCGGGCGTTTTCCAGCCGATCGTTTCTCATGACCAGCTCATCATTGATGGCGGCGTCATGAACCCTTTACCAACAAATGTGCTGGTACAGGCGGGCGTGAAACGCATCATTGCCGTGAACGTGCTTCAGACACCGGAAGATGTGATCAAGGGGTATGAAAAAACACGCCTGGAGATTGAAAGATCCCTGCAGGTCCGGTTTGTTCAGGCCCCGTTGACTTACATGGGCATTCACCTTAAATTCTGGGTCAATCGGAGTTTCTTCCCGAATATTTCCGACATCATCGTGCGCACCCTGGAAGCCTCGGAAAACGTGCTGGCCCAGCAAAGCGGGCAGCATGCCGATATCGTGATCCATCCGGACCTTTCAGGATTGAACTGGTATGAGCTTAATCAGGCTGAAGAACTGATCAAGCGCGGGGAAGCCGCGACCCGAGCCAACCTCGAACACATCAGGCGAGTCATCACCAATCACAATCAACACAACAGGATCAGCTAGGCAAGACACATCGTAAACGCTTGGCAGGGTCGGCGTCAACTAAACGCCATTTTATGCATTTCATATATGCGAAGTTAACATAACATATATTATAGGAAGTTGCTGGAAGGCGGAAAGAATTGCCATGAACAAAATCTTTAAGGATTGTTTTCCAGGAGTTTAACCACAATCTTGGCACTCCCTGACGGCATCGGATACGCCGTCAAATCTCCAACGCTCACCCAGCGCTGATTGGCCCTGGGCTTAAAGCCGCCCTTCAACACAGCATTGAACGCAATCAACTGGACTTTGTTTGTTGTATAATAATGCCTCACCCGGCAGAATTCTTCATTCACCCGACATACCGCACCCAATTCTTCCATCAACTCACGCTTTAATGCCTCTTTGAACGACTTATCTGATGCTCCAACCTTTCCCCCTGGAAATTCCCACATGCCAGCCAAAAGTCCTTTCTCAGGCCTTTGCTGGATCAGATACTTCTTTTTATCCCTGACAAGACCAATAACGGCCGTAATCTCGTTTAAAGAAACTTTTTTTGGCTCCGGGATAAGCTCCTGCTGGCCTTTTTCAAAAGCCCGGCAATGCCGTGTCAGCGGACACATGTTGCACTTGGGCTGTTGACTTGTACAAACAAGAGCACCAAGCTCCATCAACGCCTGGTTAAAATCACCGGCGCGATGTGCCGGCATGACCCGATCCAGGAATATCAGAATATCTTTATCCCAAGTGCCTGATGCCGGGCCGTGAATATTGGAAATACGCATCATGACACGCCGCACATTGGCGTCGACCAGCGGTACACGCCGGTCAAAAGCGATGCTGGCCACGGATGCCGACATATACGGGCCGAACCCCGGAAGCTTTCTGAGAATGTCGGGATCTTGCGGAACATGCCCCTGGAATTGCGCTACTACGATTCCGGCCGCCTTGTGAAGGTTTCTGGCCCTGTTGTAATAACCAAGCCCCTGCCAGGCCTTCAGGACTTTCTCGATGGGTGCCGATGCCAGCGCGTACACATCCGGAAATGCTGCCAGCCACGGGGCGTAATACCCCAAGACCGTCTTAACGGTCGTCTGCTGGAGCATGGCTTCGGATATCCATATAGAATACGGATCGCGTGTATGCCGCCACGGAAGGTCACGCGCGTGCACACGGTACCAGCGCAGGAGTTGGATGGCAAATGTATCAGGCATGAACAAGCTGGATAAAATGAGGCGACGAAAACACCTCGGCACGGCTGGCGTACGTGAAAGGCAGCCTGACATGCGACCCGTCGACAAAAATCAGCCCGCGCGGCATCATGGACTCGATAACAATACGGCCGGGACGCGCCACAAAACCGCCGGTCAAATGATACCGGGCTCCGCGGCCGCAATAAAGCTCCCTGGGCTTATACTGAAGATCTGTCGAAGAAAGAGGCATCTGTACCCCGCCGGCCGAGGCAATGGCCCCGGTTGAACCTGCCGCCGTGGATATCCATATCCCCGAATCGCGCTGCTCTTCCTTTTCCCGGCCGACGGCGATCATGTAACGGCTCATGGCCGCCGGATTGGCATGACATATCAAAATGTCGTTGAGGCATTCCATGCGGCGCACAGTCTTGCTGTCATTAAGGCATACTTTAAGTTTATAAAGCCGGCAAATCCTGGCTTGGCCTGATAAAAACGCTTTAAGGAACGGCTCGAATGTGCCGGCATTGGCGTAACAAAACTTGCCCACACTCCAGGACGGATCCGAGTTAACCCCCAAAATGACCTGACGACCGGTCACCGCACGCGCCGCCCCCAGGACGGTCCCGTCACCGCCTACCGTGATAACAAGGTCATACGGTGCGTAATCCACATGCGGCCCGCGCACATGTTTGTGATACGGAATGCCGTTCTTGACGAGGACTTCTTCAACAACACGCAGGGTGGCACCATGCGCGGCATGGTTCGCCTGAAAACGCGCAATGTGGCGCAGGCGCGATGCCAGCTTGCCGGCAACGGACAATGAGCTACGCTTGTAAACGACAAGAACCCGAGGTATTTTCATAAGCTGTAATGCTGGGAGATAAATTTTTCAAGGCCATGATAATCACTGACAACCTTATCCGCCTCCTTAAGATAGGACTTGGGCAAAGATGTCTCCAGGGCCACGCAAACCAGCCCGGCTCTCACCGCAGAGGTGATCCCAAAAGGCGCGTTCTCCACCACCACGGCCCCTCCCCCGGGCATCCTCAGCGCCTTAAGCGCCTTCTGATAAGGCTCAGGATGGGGCTTGCCATTTTTCACGTCGTTCCCCGTGACGATCACCTCAAACCTGGCGATCAATTCCTTGGGAAGGATCTTTTCAAGTTCGTGCCGCGCCGTTCCTGTTACGAGCGCAAGCCTCACCCCACGCGCACAACATGTCTTAATAAAACGCCGGGCGCCAGGCACAAAACGGGTACGCACAATCCGCTTGAAAATGATCTCTTTTTTAGCCAACAACTCCCTGGCACGCATGGCTGAAAGCGGCTTCCCGTGCCGGGCAAAAATCTCCATGACACTGACAAGACCTTTTTGGCCTTCACGTGCATAAATCTCGAATGATGGCACATGGATCCCAGCCCCGGCAAACACCCTGGTCCAGGCACGCACATGATACGGCATGGTCATGGTGATGACCCCATCCATATCGAAAATAACTGCTTTTAACACTGGAAGTTTTCTGGAAGAGCCCATCAAGAAGATGTTTTGTAACGATTCCGACGCATCCGCTGATTGCGTTTGAGATCCCGCATCTTGATTTCTCTTTTCTTCCTCAGTTCTTTAATTTTCTTGCGGTCCTCGGCACTGGCCCTCGCCCTGGCTTTAAGCCGGTCAGCCTCTTTTCGCTTTAATTCAGCCCTTGCTTTTTGCAGGGCCTTGAGCTTGGCCAATTCGGCTTTCTTGCGCTCTGCGATCAGGCGAAGACGCGCCTTCTTGACAGCCTTGTCTTCAGGCTTGTACACTTTCTCAATGGCCGGCGCCTTTTCTACATCCTGAGGGTCAATATCTTCTTCAGTCGCCTCATTGAAAGGAACAGTCGCCGGCTGGATTTCCTGGGCGTGAAGCACAGGCAACGGCCTTGCCAAAAGGATGAAAAAACTGATGCCTAACACAAAATACCGCATGTCACCAACCTCCGTACGCCAAGTATAACATACCCCTAACACAACATAAGAACCCGCTCAACGACTTGCAAGATGAACCTGAACAACAATGTTCTTTGAGGCAACCTGCCCGCTGATATTAGGCGTGTCCCATTTCCCAATGACGCTGATCCCGGATTCCCCCGCAGGACAGCCAGAGGGAATTGTAATAGTGTACGTATTATCAACCCCAGGTGCCGCATCTTCGAAGGTGCGGCCAAAAGCAACGACAATGATCTTGTGAGGCGCCGCGGCCGAGCGGATCCGGACGTGCAACGGAAACATATCCCCAGGGGCGAAGACATCCCCGTTCCCGGGGCTTGCAATATCAATGGCATTGTTATCCCCATCATCGGCATAGCGGCCCAAAGAGAATTCAAGCCCCACTGGCGTATGAAGACCAATAATATCTGCCAGAACGTCTAACTTAAGAGAGGCCGCCTTGGGCACAGGCGCTTCAAAGAATAATGTGGTTGCACATGCGTCACCCGGGTAAACACTCGGAAAATTCGGTGACAGCTCATCCAGGGGCTTGGTGTAATCTTTAGGAACCGGGAGCTGGCGGTAATGATTGCCCAGGTTATCAGAGAGGGTATACTGAAAAGCGCGATCAAGGTCAACTTTACGGGAAGGCGTCTTGTTCGTGAAACGAAAAAATATAACGAGATACCTTTTGCCCTCCCAATCTCCGATAGAAACACTCTGGACGTCAAACCCGAAACCGCCAGCGTCGATGCTGGGCGATCCTGCGAATGCCCTTGGCATCAGAATAAGAAAGATCAGTAAAAAAACAGATTTGCGAAGTATAGCCGCCCAGCTCGTATCCTTGGACAAACCCATATCACCAGCCCTTCACGCTGCAGTTTAATATAGAAAACCAATTTTTTTAGTATAACATAGTAGTATTCTCAATCAACCCGGATTTAAATTTAATGGCACGCACTGGATTCTCCTCCCTTCTTTTGCACGTTTGCTGTGCCCCCTGTTGCGGCGGGATCGTGGCCACACTCCGGGATGAAGGAACTGAGTTCACCCTCTATTTCTATAACCCCAACATTTACCCCCAGGCAGAATACCTCCGCCGCAAGGATGAAGTCCTCCGGTTTGCCCAAAGGTCAGGCATCCCTTGTGTGGATGAAGACAATACCCCGGATCTATGGCTTGAACGCGTCAAAGGGCTGGAAGACGCGCCTGAACGAGGCCTGCGCTGCAGCGCATGCTTTGACATGCGCCTTGAACGTGCCGCCCGCTATGCCCATGAGAATGGATTTACTGCACTGGCAACGACTAACGGCATATCCCGGTGGAAAGATCCGGCCCAGGTAGGCCGGGCCCTGGTCAACGCCGCCGCCCCCTACCCCAACCTTGCCTGCCTTAACCGTGATTGGCGCCAAGAGGGGGGCATACAACGTATGCACACGGTGGCAAAAACAGAAAATTTCTACCGCCAGACCTATTGCGGATGCCGTTACTCCATGAAAAAGGCTAACAACAGAAAAGCCCTGTAAGACTATGCCTTACAGGGCTTTTGGGATCAACTTCAGGATATCTTAGATAAGGATGTCAATATTATCCCAACCAAAGATCTCACGCTGAGCCTGGTTGATTTTGATCGGTTTGTCTTCTTTCCATTCACTCATGTTGCACCTGCCTTTCTTGAGTTCTATATAAAAAGATCTGCCCAACGTGAACAAACCTTACGACTTGGATGAACTAACTATACACCATCAACGCTTATATTGCCAATATATTTTATGAACCGCAAGAAAAGATCAGGTTGTTCCTTGACGCGGCAACGCCTGACTGGCAAGAAACCGGCCATTGTGCCGAATCACGCGGATAAATTCATCCAGGGGGACCCCCTTGATATCTGCCGCCATGGCATAGGCGGCCTTTAAGGCTTCTATGTAATCTTCCGGCGATGTCCACTTGATCTGGTAGGGGAAATCCGTTTCAATCAGTATCCGGTCAATGGGCGCGGCCTTGACAAGCTCCTTCAATGCCTCATCCGGGCGCATCAATTGTTTGGTCGAGAAACTCGCATACCCTCCCAGATCCAGCACCTCTCCCAGGATCGGAGGCGCTGCATAAAAAGAATGCGCTATAAAAGGAACTCCCGGTGCATGCTCCTTGATAAGCGCGATCGCCTCTGCCCACGCACGGACAGAATGAAGGGCAAAAGGCCGATGGTAATCCCGGGCCATGCGCAAATGACACGCCAGAATATTTTTCTGGTCTTCCATGTCGATGTTCTTGCGTGTTTTATCAAGTCCGGTTTCCCCGACACAGGCCAGGGGGTATCTCTCCAGAAGGCCGCGGAGGCGCTCTTCCCAGCCGGATGGAGCTATATCCGCAAACCAGGGATGAATGCCGAAGAATGGAATAAAGCCCGCATAACGCAGGGAAAGAGACTCAACCATGTCCCAGTCAGCCGGCGTGATGGCACAGCCGTAGAAACAACCCACCTCATGCGCCCGCGCTTCTTCCAGAAAACGGGTTATCTGGCTGTCATTCTTCAAGTCCTGGATATGGATATGGGCGTCCTGAAACATGTCGGATGAGCTCACGGGGCGACCGCCGCTGCCTGACGGATAAAGAGCGGCAGGGATATCTCACTGCGGCCGTCGACCGCAAGTTCGAGGGCATATTCACCTGGTTTGGATAAGTTCAACCCCTGGATGTTCAGGACCACATCAGTCGAAGCTGAACGCTGGTTCTCAGGCATATTCATTGTAAAAGACCCCGTCGCCGGCGGCAGGACATTCTTCCCGTCCTCATCGATGAGGCGTGTGACCATCGCATGATCACCCTTTTCAATGGCCTCAAAACGCATCTTGACCGCAACCGCACAGTGGGGATAAACAGCCGGGAACTGCCTCACCCAGATGGTGTCAAAGGCGCCGAGGATATTAAGCTTGCCGCTGTCGGATGTCGCAGCGTCACAGATGGCAAAGACTTCAACCTGCATAAAAGAATCTCCCTATATTTTTTACTGACAAGAATGTATATCATGACATAAAAGATCAAATAAACAAACTCAAATTCTTGATCAGGGCTGGCGGATCAGGCTTTGCGCAAGCACAGGATTCTCGAGAAGGTTCCCGTAGTAGAAAACAAGACACGCCCTGGCGCCCGATGTTTCACATAAGCGAAACTGGTCCGCAAAAATACCCGGCGCCTTGATAAACTTGTAGGCCCCCACGCAAATATTGATCTTTGTGAAATCCCCGGCATGAGCCCTGGCTTCCGCGAGTTGTTTGACAAAATCCGGGACATTGTCAGGGTACGTCATGACTGAAACAAACTCCACCAGGCCGTCATTGACCCAGGAGGGCCAA
>Ga0114951_10003357_pt1 | contig 16661 bp, 13 predicted proteins | sample AM7aDNAmetaG_FD_88677 | JGI IMG/M metagenome (GOLD analysis project Ga0114951, IMG submission 88677) | Freshwater microbial communities from Finland to study Microbial Dark Matter (Phase II) - AM7a DNA metaG | ecosystem: Environmental > Aquatic > Freshwater > Lake | place: Finland: Lake Alinen...
TGTTCGAGGGCGGTATTGCCGACGGCGGTGTTGAGCAGGCCAACCGGGACGCCGTTCAACTCGTGATGGAGCTTCTTGCCAAAGTAGTAGCCAACTCCGGTAAAGGCGTGGGCATTGGTTGGGGCCGCGGCGACCCATTTGCCTTCCAGGTTCGGTTTGACGGTAAAGGTCAGCCGATCGAAATCGTTGGGCTTGATGATCACAAATGTGCGGAGCTTGGGATTAGCGCACCGCGGCACTTCCTCCGCGGCATGCAATGTGAGGTCGAGTTGCGGATAGCCCATATTGGACTGGCCGGCGCAGACCCAGACTTCGCCCACAAGCACATCCTGGATTTCGATCCGGTTGGAGCCTTCCACCACGGCGGTGTGCGGCCCTTCCCCGGCCGCGCTGAGATTGAGCGTGACCTTCCAGTGCCCGTCTGCTCCCGCCTGCGTCGTGGCGCTAACACCGGCCACGCTCACCTTGACGGATTCGCCCGGCGCCGCCGTGCCCCAGACCGGCACCTTCTCCGCCTTCTGCAAGATCATGTGATCGGAAAAAATTGCCGGCAGTTTGACCTCCCCGCGGGCGGCTGACGCAACACCGAGCAATCCCGCCAATACCATGATCATTGTCTTCATAATTATTCCTTCTATTGTTGTGATATTTTCAGATGGGCAGTTTCGTGGTCCGCAGTTCGCGTTCGATGCCGGCGGCTGTCTTGACACGGTTTTGACCGAACAACCGGTCATGCACTGGCAGATCCACATTACCGGCCTGTGATTGCATTGGATACCGTCACGTTGCGGACGTGTTGGATTCCCGAGGCGGTTGTCATGGCACCTTCGGTACATCGTCCCATAGCTAACATTACAATTGCGATTATTATTTTGTGCATCACTGATTTTCTCCAACAGGTACCCTCTCGAGGATCACGGCCCCACCTCGGGAGCGACGATCGTCCCGTCGGCAATGCTCCTTAACCTGCTTCGGCGTCATCCGCACGTGGCAGCCGGTGTCGTTCCGCCCGGCAGGTTACGGCTCCGGATGTTGCCACATTCCATCCGGGATCATCTGGTGCGGCATTCCTGGGCCCGCGATGAAGAACCACTGGCTTTGGTCGCTGCCGGCCTGGCGATAGAAGTCGATGGTGAAGGCATGCCGGCCCGCGGCCAGGGCGATCTCGCCAGCGCGGGAGACCTTCATGCCCACGTAATCATGGGTCGTCACCAGCACGTCACCGATCCACAGTTTGCTGCCGAAGGCCGAGATCGCCGTGAAGGTATAAACACCGTCCGCAGGGATTGCCAGATCGCCGGTCAGGCGCGCGGCATAATTTGTCAGGCCCGGCGGCGCGGTGAAGAAGGGGTTCGCCCAGTTGCCGGTGTGGGTCGGCGTTCGGCCGGTGAGATCGGGCACGAGCTTCGTTTCGCTTTTCAAATTGTACAGAGCGTACCGCAGGCCGGGGGCGGTGCGCTTCACCGCATCCGGCGGACGGAGCGGCATGACCGTATAGGTGGCCCGGCTGGTGAAGCGCTGCCCGTGCGGATCGGCAACACTGATGCGCAGCGTGGTGGTGGCCTGCAGGATGAGCGGATCGCGATAGCGGGCAGCAGCGGCGCTGGGTTCGCTGCCATCGACTGTGTAGTGAATCTCCAGCCCGGCGGCGTCGCCGTTGCGCCCCTGCAGGGTCAACCGTGTGCCGGGCATCACCACCGCGTCGTGCAGCGGCAGAAACCACGGGCGCGCGCGCAGCGCCGCGGCGATGCTCTGCGCCGCCTGCTCCGCCACCAACCGGTTGCCCGACGTCGAGAGATGCACGCCGTCCACGGTGAGAATCCCCTGAAACTTCTGCTCGGGGTTGTGCGCCTTCAGGTACTCGAGGAAGGCCGCGCGCAGATCGCACAGCACGATCCCTTTCTCCGTCGCCACCGCTCGGCTCAGTGCGGCGTACTGATCCAGCAGGGCATCGGCCGGCACCGGATCGCCGGTCGCTGGCGGGGTGGTGGTCATCGCCAGCCGCATGTCGTTGCGTCCGTCCGTCCGTTCCCCGATCACCGCGGGCGTGGCCAACACCGGCAGCGCCCCCGCCTGTTGCACCGCGTCAATCTCCGCGCGGAGGGCGGCGGCATACGCCTCGGGAGAACTGCCCTGGCCGCCAAAGCGGGGGTCCCGATGCCACACGTCGTTTACGCCGATAAAGATAAAGACGACCGTGGGCTGCTGATCCAGCACATCGTACGACAAACTGGGCGCCAAGCCGGGAGCCTGGCGCCCGGCCATGCCCGCGGCCGATACCCGCACGCGCAGGTCGGGGCGTTGCCGCGCCAACTCGCTCTGCAAAAGTGTGGTAAAACCTTCCCAGTTCGACTGTGCGGTGATGGAATCGCCGTGAAAGACGATCCGGTCGCCGAAGCGTAGCGGCGAGTCCGGGCCGGTGAGCGCAGTCAGCCCCGCGTCATTCCCGGCTGCCGTCGCCGCACTGACGGCAGTCAAACATGCCACCACGCCCGCCACGAAGGTCCACGCCAGGCCTTGCTGGTGGGCATATCTGGAAAAGCGCTTTCTCATGTCGATTCCGCGGCCTTTTGCAGCCCAGGCGTCTGGGCCTTAAGCCAGTCGCGATCCCCCTTCTGCGTGAAAACCGCATCAGCCAGTGTCAAAAAAGTTGCGTTCACGTGCCCACCTCGCAATCGACGGTCGCCCCGGGCGGCACCGCGAGCCGGGTGGCCGCCGGTTGGTTCTCGACCCAGAGTTTGACCGATGCCGGGAACTGCGTGGGATTTTCGACAACCAGCCTGTCTTTGTCGAGACGGGCGTTCACGTGATCGAAAACTGCAACGAGGCCCGAGTCGGGCTGGACATAGATTCCAGGAAGCTCAGTCCAAGTGAGCATCATTGCCACCTCGGCCCAAGTCGAACCACTGAAGATTTCGCCGACCCGAATGTCAAGATTGGGATCGCCGCGTTCTTCCCAATCGCTCATTTGCACGCGCTCATTGATCCAGCCAGGCGGCATGACTGGCAAACGCTGGTTGGGACGCCGGTCACAGATCGGCCGGTCGGCGCGCGACATGTACTGCGGGATTGCGTGCGCAATCTCGCGGATCAACTCGAGATACCGGCGGTCACCGGTGGCGCGAAACAGCTTGAATAATGAGTCGCCGGATAAGCTGCAAATACCGGGGGCGCTGTGTTGGTTCTGCACATTGGCGAACACCGTCCCGGTCGTGAGCATGTCGAGCTTGCCGAAAGTCGAGCCGGGCGGAAACTTAAAATCATAGCTCACCACCCACGTCGCGCATTGCGCGGCCACATCGCGCGCCGCTTGCAGCCATTCCGCCTCCCCGGTCACTTCCCACAGAGTAACGAATCCATCGAGTAAACCAAACGCCGATTCACTGTCGGGACATTGCAGACAATCGGCGGGGCCGCCGTTGGTGACACCAGACGCAACAAACTCCCGCCAATACTTTCGAGCGGCGGCCCGGGCAACTTCAAGATAGCGCGGTTCGTTGAAGTGTTTTGCAGCCAGTGCCAGTCCGCCCGGGGCAATGCCGGCCGAGCAGGTCCCGCCCCAGAGCAACTCACCGGTCACGCCATCCACACGATGACCAAACTGCCCATGGCGTTCCCACAACAGACACAACGCATCCGCGATCCGCCGGGCCTCAGCCACCGGCGCAATTTTCATCAAAAAGAACAGGACATCGGCGTTGTACCGCTGCAACACCGTCTCGCCTGACCACTCGCCCCGGTAATAATGCGGCCGCACGATGCCCGAAGGATACAGCCCCTCACGGAACAAAAACTCGATCGTTCGGTACGCCCGGGAGCGGGTCAGTTCGGCGCCCTCGGCGAGCAAGGCGCGGACGGCATTGATGCCGCCAACCCAACCGGGTCGCCAATCCACTCCCCCGCCGAAACAGCCGCCGAAGAAGCCTTCCGTCTCGGCCCAGTTCTGGGCGTTGTATTTTTCCTCCTGAATCGCCCAGCACGCGCTGAACGGAATTTCATGTCGCCACCGCGCCGCGCCGCGCCGCTCGTTGCGGAGGTCAAGGAAACGGTCGAATAACGCCTGGATCGTCGGCGCGTCAAAGACGTGCCAGGAGCAATCCGAGCCGGTAACCGTCAACGTCGCCGTCCGCCGGTCGTCCGCCTCCTCCAACGTCACTCGGCACCCTTGATCAGCCAACAGCCAGCAGCCGAGTTTAGTGTTTGGAAACTGGAGACCCACTGCCGGTGTCGAAAAATCGCCGCCCTTGAGCGCGATACGGCTCGGCCCGGGACCAAAATTGAGCTGATGGATATTGCTGACCGTGACCGGCATGTCGGGGGACGGATCGGTCACGGCCTCGGGCCAGTAGCCGTTGACCGCCCGAAACCGGTTGCCGTTGTAGGCGGCCGCCGGCATCAGCACATAATTATCCGTCGACCAGTTTTTGAAAACGAACGTCGCCTTGCCGCCGGCCAGCTCGAATCCGCCATTGCGTGACCGACCGACACTGCCAGCAGCAAGCGCTGCGCTCACGGCGGCCAGAGCGTCTTGGAGGGAATCGTAAATCATTGTCTTATTTTTCTCAGTCCATCGACGGAGTGTTCGTTATCGTTTATGCGCTTGTGCAATCACAAAATCGACAAGTTCCTGGCTTTGAAACCAGCCCGGCCACATGTTATGCCCCTGTCCCTTGACCACGTTGAGCGTGATCTCGCCGCCCAACTGTCGATACCGTTGCGCCAATTTACCGGAGTTTTCTTCGAGTGGCACCACGGTGTCACAATCCCCGTGAATATGGTAGATCGGGACATGCGCTTCGGCGAGCGACGCCAGGCGGTCAATCGGATTATGCGCGGCCAATTGCGCCAAGAGTTGCGCTTCGGTCAGGCCTTGGGCGCCCTTGTTGCCGAGACCGAACGCGCCTTCACTGGTCTGTCCGACCAGAATGAGCGCTTCGGCCAGGCCGTAGGCAGCACAGGCATTCTTGAGGCCCGGGTAACTCAGAAAATCACAGACCGGATAGATTCCCGCGATCCCCGCCACGAATGACGGGTGCTCGATTGCCCAGTTATAAAGCATCAACCCGCCACGGCTGCGCGCCAACAAACAGGGCCTCTTCGAGAGACCGCGCTTCCCGACCAATTCCGCATAGAAAGCCGAAAAGAGAGCGCATCCCTGCGGATTGCCATACGATTCGCCCACGTCGATTCCGGCAACCGCAATGCCGGCATCGGAAAACTTCTGAAACATCCACTTCTCTGCCTGACCGGGCAGGCTGGGCAGCGTGGGTGCGTACCAGACCCAGGGCATCTCGTTGCTGGCGGCGACTGACCGTGGCAGGATGAGAAAAGCAGTCCGACCTTCCACGCTGAAAACCTCTCCCACAATTGGCAGTTCCTTGGACGGTTGGATTGTCATTTCTCCCTTTCTTGCGTCATGGCCGCAGGCAGACTGCGGCTGGCCACATATGAGCAGCCACTCGGGTCTCGCCCAAAACGCCTCGGCGCGGGTGGAACCGCGCCCGGGACCGACTCGGCGCGGGTGGAACCGCGCCCTCCCGGAATGGGAGGGTCGGGTTCCACCCCGACCGTCTGGTTGCGTCGGGTTCCACCCCGACCGTCTGGTTGCGAAAAGGTCCCTGTCAATTGAATCTGTCTTCATGCCGATACCCTCACCAATCCGTACAAAAGATTACTGCCGCTGGCCGATAATCCGCCGTAGAAGAGCGCCGCCCGCGTCGCCGCGCTGCCCGGTTGCGGGGTCGTCGTGACCACAATCTGAAACAAAAACTCGCCCGCGGACAGATCGAGTTCCAACAACGACAACGGCACCAGCGCTTGCAAAACATAACCAGTGCGGTGGGTTGTCCCGGCAACTTGAATCTCTGGAGCCGGCATTTCCTGCCCGCACTGTTTGCGGGCAAAGGCCGGCGCTGCGCCGACTGCTGGCACGAGAAACACCTGCCGAATGCCGGCATTGGTCAGACTGGGATGCCATTGGCCCGAGGTGGTTGGCGAAGTGAACACCTCCACGCACGATCCCTGCCACGCCAGCTCACCGGCACAGATGGCATGATCGGTCACACGCAGGTCCAACGCGAGCGAATCGCCGGCCAATGCCAGGCGCACCGTCGCCACCTGGTCCCCACGAATAGTCTTGATCACACGCGGCTCCAGTTCGCCGAGCGGCGCCGGCAACCCAGGTTTTTTTTCTAAAATAGTGGAACGGGCGTCCCGCCCGTTTGTTCCCCGCGCATTCCCGACTGAACGGGCGGGACGCCCGTTCCACTTCTCGCTTGCGAAGGGATTTGCCGCCGGCACTCTGGCAATCCGCCAATCCTCCGCTTGGACGAAAAGTTGAATCGCCGCCGGCAGGATGTCACCCCCCACCGGCAATGTTTCCAACACGACCCGCCGCGGGACCGACGGCGTAACGGTGAACGGAACGTCAAACGTCTGACGAGCGCCGGGCCGGAGTGATTTGAAGGAGATCGCGGACCGGGCCGGTTTTACTCCGGGATCCGAACAGCGCAACCGCAACCGGCCAGAAGCCGGTTGGGTGCCGTAGTTTTCCACAGTCAACCGCGCCATCTGCCGGGCACTTTGTTCCCAGCCGGTGCGCACGCCGGCTACCGGCTTTTCACCGAAGGTTCGCACCCAGTCTGCATACGACGGGCGGAACCCTTTGAGGCGCGGGCCGGTCCGGGCCGGATCGAGCGGGCGAATTCCCAGCTTGATGAGCGGCGATCCCGGTCGGACCGAGTAATCTCCCGCGGCCGGATCGGCAAACAGCGGATCGGCAATCAATGTGCCAAGGTGTTGCCCGAGCCGTTGCCAATCGGCCAGCCGGGTGCCACGACCAAAGTCGAGATCCCGGCCACCCCGGGCATCCCACAGGATATTATTTTCAAACAACCCGTGGGCGGTCTGCCAATTATCCGAACCACCCCACGGGTTTTTAACAAATTCGCCTTCCGCCCAATAAATGACGTTATGGGTGTGCACCAGGCTGCGGTGCCGCTCCGGAGCCGCCGGCGCAAAGTGGGCGAGCCGACTCAGACCGCAAACGTTATACCGGACCAGATTGTCAATGCCGTAATGCAGCGTGATGCCGAGGTTCTCGACATGATGGACCAAATTCCCTTCCACAAGGAATTCGCTGCTACCTTCGTCAAGGTAGATGCCGTTTCCGCCGATGTTGTGAATGTAGTTATTCCGAATCGTCGAGCCCGGGTGCACGCCCAGGGTATAGATCCCACCGAGATCGTGCAGCAAATCGTCGGTGGCAATGTGATGCACATGGTTGCCTTCGATGCGATTGTCGATCGTGCGCGAGGGCGCGTACCCCCAAATCCAGCCACAGGAAATCCCGCTGTAGCTCAAATTGAAAATATGATTATGCAACACCCGGTTGCGCCCGGCATTGCCGATCCAAACGCCGACCGCGCTCGGAAACAGTTTCCCGCCATCCCGAATCACGCAGTCCGCAATGGTCACCGCCATGGGTTTACCGGTGGCGGTCACGGCGTCGTAGACGCCCGCAACCCCCGGCAACCCTTCATTGCCCACGCGGACGCCGCCCGCTCCGAGATCCTCCAGCACACACCCAATCACGGCATTCGCATGGCTGCCGCGCTGAATGTCCACGGCATACTGCGCCACTTGCGCCACACGGCAATCGTACAACACGCAATGCTCGGCGCGATTCAGGACAATGGCGCCCGGGACAAGATCGGCCGCCTGTAACGACCCGGCAAAGTCCGGCGCATAATCCCACTCCGAATGCGCAAAAGTCAGGTGTTCGAGGCGGATCTGCGCAACGCACTGCTTCGCGGTGCCGGTGAAATTAACCAGGGTCGCCAGGCGCGGGGCGATCACCTCCGTCCGCGCCGGGTCTTCGCCGGGTCGCGGGATGTAATACAGCCGGCCGGCCGGCCGGTCGAGGTACCACTCCCCCGGCTCGGTCAACGCCTCGAATACGTTATCGACGATGTAGCGGCTCTTCGCCCCGGTATATCCGTCACTGAATCCACGCGACTGGAAGTCCACCCGCTGCTCGGACTCGTCCACGGCCTTTAACCGGTGATGCGTCTCGTACCAAACGTTGTAGGTCACCAATTTCACGTCGGTGACATTGTGAAAAGCGTGCAGGTCGCCGGGCCGGTAATACGCGTGGGTCGGGCCGTTGCCGTATCGCACCAGACCGCCGGGGAAATCCGTGGGCCGCCGGTCGGCGAAGTGCAAGAAGCCGGTCTTGGGCAGGCGCGACCGCAACCGGCGCTGGCCGGCGACGAACAGTTGCGTAAAATTCCAATGCCCCGCCGCGACCTCCGGTAGCTCTGCGATCCAACAATCACGTCCGTTGACCGATCCGGTTTTCCAGGCGGTTATGCGGGTGCCGCCGCTGATCACCGGCATTTCACCGGGGAAAGCGGTGTAGACGACCGGCTGCCGCTCCGTGCCGGAGTCGGCCGGCGTGAACGTCAACGGTTTAGTGAGAAAATGCGTTCCGCCGCGGATCACAACTTTGACGGCACGGTTGGGTTTTGTTCGGCGCGCGTGCGCGACGGCGCGACGGGCCCGGTCTAATGTGGCGAACGGACCATCCTTGCCGTCGGTTGCCGGATCCGGCAACCGGCCCGACCAAGTATCACGGCCGTTGGGGGATACAAAAAAAGAGCTGCTGATAAGTGATGTTTTTGGGTTCATAAAAATTCCTAGAATGTTGACCATTGATTCATTGACAACTGGAGTGGTCCGTAGCCGCGCGCGTGAGCGCGTGGTCCGTGCCGCAGGTCCCAGCGCAGTGCCACCGCCTCACGGCGGCGGCTACAGTAGCCCAACTAACGCATTGCAGTCGACGCCCGTAACTCATGGCCATTTCGAAAAACCAAGATCGTAGAGCTGGTAGCCGGGACCGCCGTAGCCGTTCAAGCTGCTGCCCACGACGGCCTGTCCTCCAAAAAGATATGGGATGGTGCCAGCACACATGAATAGCACTTGATAATTCTTGGGCATCACCATGAACCGCCAGGCCACGTAGTACTGCCAGCAACCGCCGGCTTGCCCCCCGCCAAACAACGTGCATGCGCTCCGGGGTTGCCACCCTCCGGACCCGTCCGTGGCCACCACATTGAGACCGGCGGCAATGCCGTCCCCCGCCTGATGCGGGGACCGCGCCATTTCGAAAGGGTTTCCCCCATTAACAGTTGGCGCCGAGTGGGCAATGTCCATGCTGAATGCCCGGGGTCCCACCCGGCCATATTCCCACATGGACGTCAGCCGGACCGGAAAGGGCGGCGTGGAATCAGAGTTCACCGTCGCGCAGCCCACGAGTGCGTAATCGATCGAGTCCTGCCAGCCCATATTGTAATACGGGTTAGGATCCCACACCGTCGGGTTGCTCTGGGCGTTCCCGGTGCTGGTGTAACTGGTTCGGTTGCCGCTCGGACACCACACCGCCCCGCGGGGTGAATTGAAAAAAAGAGTGTCGGGGGACGAATTCATCGAGATGTTTAAGTAGTTGTGCCAAAAAACGCCGTATCTGCCCCAGAACGGCGTGATATACCAAGGCGGGCAGTTTCCGGGCGGGCAGACCCGAGACCGCGGCTCGACACTCCCGCCCGCCGGATTACTGCCCGGTGGCAGATAGTTGTTAAAGTCGGCTGCATAGGTCACTGCCGCCAGATAGATCTGGCGTTGGTTGGCCAGGCAGGCCGCCCGCCGCCCCTGCTCCCGCGCGGCCTGCAACGACGGCAACAAGAGCGCGGCCAGCACAGCGATAATCGCGATCACAACCAATAGCTCCACCAAAGTGAAGGCGCGGAAAGACTGAAGACTGAAGACTGAAGACTGAAGACCTTCGGAACCGGCAGAATCAGTTACCGGCGGGCAATGCCCGGTCTCATCTGACGCTCTTGCGCCGCGTGGAATTTGTAACCAACGACTGGATTTCTCCCGATCAGGCCGGATCGGCGATCCCGCGTTTACCAGTCTTCGGTCGGCCCAGACGGCGCGGTCGGGATTGCGGAGAACCGCGTCTCGTCCGACTCGGCTCCGCGCCCTACTCCCGTTTTTTCCGGTAGGGCGGGCTGTCCCTAGCCCGCCGTTCCCATCACAGATAATTCTTGCCCGTGGATTTGTTGGTTCCTTTGTCATCGCTTCCAATTCGTAATGTCATCCGCAGCGGAATTCGGGTTCAGCCAATTCTGGCCAACTCCCCAACAGGTGCCCGCTCCGGGAACATACGTGTTCTTGTCCATGCCATAGGAGAAAAGATCAAAGGTCGCTACGTTGACCTGGCCGCCGATCACGAATCCAAGATTGCAATTATCGCAAACGACATTACTGACGAGCAAGCTGGTGCCGGGCGAACAATAGTAATTATAGGGCCAACTGTAGGGATCCATGATGTTCAGCAAGCCGGTCAGGAAATTCGACTGGATCATCCCGGCCGGAAACTTCAGGTAGACCTTGCTGCAATTGAGGCAGGTCCCGGACAGCGAGCGATACAAAAGATTGTTGTTCGTGGATTCACAGGCCGAGCTTGCGGAGATGCGGATGACTCCCGTTCGCGGATAGTATCCAATGTCCGCCTTGTACAAATCCAGCGCGATTGAGATCGCCGCAATTTGCGATTTCGCAGTCGAGAGCGCCACCCGCTTCCGCACATAACCGGTGATTCCCAGCATAACCCCAGCCAACGCGAGGATAACCACCACGACCGCGAGCAATTCAACCAAAGTGAAAGCGTTATTCCTTTTCGCCAACCTAAACCGGTGTTGCCGACCGGCTAACTCAAATTGCTGGCACGCAAGTCGCTGGTTCATTGTGGCACCTCCTCGTCAGGCAGGGATTGATAGTTTCCCACAGTGAAAACCTGATAACTTCGGGCGAACCAACCTGCGGGAGTTCGTGGTTTTGCCAAGTCGGAGGCGGGATTCTCGCGACGAACAATGGCCACCGCCAACAAGCCATTGGCGAAGTACGGTTTGATCGGAACCGGATTCGGCTGAACGACAATGATCTTCAAATTCTTCCGCGGTAATTCAAACGGCCGCCGCGGATCACACTCCGCAATTCCGTACAAGGAGACAACCCCGTCAATCTCCGGCTGTTGTTCCAGAATGCTGTCCAGCCGGGCGCGCGTCAGGCCGTATTCCATGGGTGGCTCACTGTTGACCACTACCGTGGCGACCACGCGGATCGACGGGTGACGCTCCATTTCCGTACAAAATGCTCGCCACGTATCATTCTCGGGCAGGTTGTCTATTGCATGCTCTGGTGCACGGATGACAACAACTCGTCCGTGATCGTGAAGAACTTTCGCCGTCTCGACTGCCAACGCTTGACCGAGACCGGTGAATTGGTCCCGATTATGACCCGGCATGGGTGGCCAGAACGTGCGGACCATGACCACCCCTGAGGCAATCAACGCCAATCCCGCGCCGCTAGTGATGATGATGCGGCGCCATCTAGATTCCTGCGTACTTCCTAGATCAGATCTGCCCATGGGCAAAAAATGTTCCTTCATTACCAAGTGCTGTACATGCTGAGGGTTGGATACGAGACGGTGCTGCTCGACAGCCCGTTCATCGCCCCGTACACACTGTTTGTCCAGTTGAAAGTATAATTGTTATCGTTGAACAGAACTTCATACCTTGTCGGCAACACCACCGATGTCCAAGTGACATAATATTGCCACACTCCCCCCGGCCGGTTGCCTCCGTAGAGCGTGCACTTGCTGCGCGGTTGCCATTCCCCGGAACCATCGGTCGCGACCACGTTGAGCCCATCCGCAATTCCATCCATCGGGTTCTTGTGCGGCGAACGCTCAAAAAAATGCGCCCAGTCGTTCGTGGGGTTACTGTGAGCAATGTCCATGCTGAACACACGCGGCCGGCCATAAGGCCGGAAGTTCCAGATCAGTTCAGCGCGCGCGGGCATCCGGGGAGTGCTATCATCACAAAGCGTCATCCCCGACAGCGCATAATCCGTCGAACATTGCCAATTCTTCATGCTGTAGGCGGTCGGATCGCTGGCCTTGCGCCGGGTGTACTCCAATCGGTTTCCACTCGGACACCACAAAATGCCCACAGGTCTGGTAAAATAATTGGCCCCGCTGAAATTCGAAATCGACAACCCCAGGTATCTGGTCCAAAAGATTGAGTAAACACCCCAGCAGCCGGAACCTCCACTGGTCGTTGGCACATCGCCACTGGACGGGTTACTTCCCGGTGGCAGCCAGCCACTTGAATCATCGACATACACATTGGCTCCCACGTAGATCTGGCGCTGATTACTGAGGCAAACGATCCGTCGTCCTGTTTCCCGAGCAGCGCGCAGCGCTGGGAGCAACAACGCCGCCAGCACCGCAATAATGGTAATGACCACCAATAACTCGACTAACGTAAAACCGACCAATCGCCCGCGGCTGGTCATTTGCCGCACCCACCTTCGTCTGGATGGCATTGGTTCACGGGCAAGCTAACCGACTGGAGTCATCATGCGTGTAACTTGAACTACCGCGGAACAACCTGTGGGCGCGCCGGCCGTTAACATTGGTCTTCACTGACAACAGGTGCTCCAACAAGGGTTATACGGCCAGGTTTCCAACAGCACCCCGGCGGCGTACGTGGTGCCATAAAACCCATTCTTCGTCCCATACACTTGTCCTCCACCCCAGTGGTAGCTGTAGTTCCATTCGGTATACAACACCTCATAGTTTCGGGGCATGATTAAATATAGCCACTGGGCCGAGCAGATGCCCCACTGACCAAACGGTCGTTCGCCGCCGTTGGTCGTACACACACTGAGAGGCTGCCAACCGCCGGAACCATCCATGGCGACCACGTTCAGGCCCTCGGCAATCCCGGTACTCCGGCTCTTGTGCGGCGAGCGCTGGAACTGAATGCTGCCGCTCACGGGATTAGCGGCGTCCATACTGAACGCTCGGGGACCATTGGGGCGGTAGCTCCACCAACGACTGGCTTTGGCCGGCCAAATCGGACCTTGATCCATCACTGGAGCCCCGCCGACCAGCGCGTAATCGGTGCTGCCCTGCCAGCTTTTCATGCTGTAAACCGTCGGACCTCCATTCGTATAGGTATAGCTGACCCGGTTGCCGCTGGGGCACCACAACACACCAGCGGGCTTGGTGAAATAGCCGGTGCTGTTCGAAATCGAAAGCCCCAGGTACTTCGTCCAAAACTTGTTGTAATTCCCCCAGCAGCCGTTGGTCCGCGTCGTCAAGTCGCCCGTAGAAGGGTTGCTGCCCGGCGGTAGCCAATCGTCAGAATCGCTGACGTAAGCCTGCGAGCCGATAAAAATTTGGCGTTGGTTGTTGAGGCACGTCAGGCGCATGGCTCGTTCGCGAGCGGAGGACAAGGCCGGCAGCAGCAGCGCCGCTAAGACGGCGACGATCGCGATCACCGTCAACAATTCAACGAGGGTGAAAGCCCGGGGGCGTGTTTTCATGGCGATGCCTCCTCGTCGGGCAGAGATTGATAGTTTTCCGCAGTGAAAACCTGATAATTTTGGGCGAACCAATCCGCGGGAGTTCGTGGCGCTGCCGAGTTGGGGGCGGGAATCTCGCGCCGAACAATCGCCACCGCCAACGAGCCCTTGGCGAAGTACGGCTTGATCGGGACCGGATTGCTTTGAACCGCAATAATCTTCAAGTCGGGTCGCGGCAGTTCGAAGGGAGCCCGCGAATCCCATTGCGCAATTCCGTAGAAGGAAACCACACCATCAATGTCCGGATGCTCCTTCAGAACTTTGTCCAACCGTGCACGGGTCAGGCCATATTCAATGGGCGGCTCGGTGCTGGCAACTTCGGTTACGACGATATGGATCTGCGGATGCTGCTTTAACGTGGCGCTGAATGCTTGCCATGTATCATGCTCCGGCAGTCCCTCCATCTCATGCGCCGGTGCAAGGATGACGCCAATGTTCCCACGATCATGGAGAATTTTTGCAGTTTCAGTTGCGACCGCCTGACCGAGACCGACAGCCAGGCTCCGATTGACGACGACCGCTGGTGACCGGAAATGATACACGACGGATCCAATCGCGGTGAGAATTACCAGCACCAAGACCATCGCGATGATCTTGTGCTGTGAGGTCAGTGATGGGTTCATATCATCGCTCATGATGGATTTCACCGCCGCCAGTTACTAATGTCGTCGCCCCCGCCGTTCTCATTGACACCATTGGGACCGCACGACCACAGGTCGAACGTCGCTTGGTTCACCTGATCGGTCTGTATTGGATACGTCCGGTAATAGTTGTACGGATGCACCCACGGATCGAGGATGCAAGTAAATGGCGTATAGTACCAAGTCGTCGCGCCATAGGTGATGGTAGTCGTGTTGGTGTAAACGATCAATTGAGAGGCTTTGGGCGTGTAATATTTCTTCGGACCGACCAGCTGCGCGTAAAGCAAGTTTGCATTGATGATCACTGGGTTCACCATCACTCCCCCCGTCGACGACCCGCCGGCCCATGACATCAACGCGCGGCTGGTGCTGCTGGTGGGATATCGGCCATAATCGTTCTTAAAGCTTTCCATTGCCATCCCGAGCACCGCAACCTCCGCCTTGGCCCGTGAGATATTCGATTTCTGTTTGATATACAGCGCCCCGCCCAGCACGATTGCCATCAGCGTCGCAATGATGGTGATCACCGCCAGCAATTCAACCAAGGTAAAACTGGCAGTTTTGCGCTGGGCCACAGTCATGAGCGCACCCTTCCTATTAGAGCGTGTCTTAAAATCGGAGGGACGTGTTTCATCGCGCCCGTTTGTCTCATCACTGCGGCCACGACGAAGCGTGGCCCTCCGAGCGGCATCTGGTCGAAATTGATTTCAAAACATGCTCGTAGATAACAATGCATCAGTAACTCCCCCGCTCCGCCAAACGAGTGAAGGTCGGCGGATTGAGCCGACCCGGGTCGGATCGTTCATGGACGAACTGGGCCGGGACCGTGGTGACCGGTGCCGGGGGGGGGCCACTCAGGCTTTGCTGGATGTATTCCACTGCGCTTTGCAAGACACGGCCCACATCGTAGCCCAGCCAGCAGACCGGCACAGCGGCGAGCGAAAGATTTGGATAATTACAGTGCGCCACAATTTCCAGTGTGGCCGGCACGCGCACTCCGTGATGGCGCACCGCCGTGGTGATCGACTCCACCAGATGATCATCCGCAATAATTAACGCATCTGGACGGGCTGACACCGGACCGGTCATCAGTGCCGCCACAACATGCGTGGCCCAGTGCAGCGAGCGGTGATCCAGCGCCTGAATCCACGCCGGACGGGTCGTCATCTGCCGGGCTGCCACTCCGTCGGTTACGGCATCGATAAACTCGCTCGATATATTCGGTGTCGCCACAAATGCCACCCGCCGCCGGCCGCGGGCCTTGAGATGATCCAGGGCTTTCCCGATAAACATCTGGTTGTCCAAATGCACACAGCCTACGCCGGGAACCTGGTGTTGGCTGACAATCGCCACACGCGGCAGGTCGGGTTGCGCAAAAAGTGGCGTGTTCAGATAGTAGACGGGCTGCTGCGTCAGGATCAAACCCGCCACCCGGTGCGACCGTAAATCCTCCAGCATGCTCCGGTAATTGTCGGAGTCCTTGGGACCGTCCACTCCAGAATAAATCGGAAACCGCCAGCCGTGAGTCCGCTCCAGTACCGCTGCCTGCTCGACCAAAGTTCGCAAAAAACCCACCGAATCGGCTTGCGGAATAACCAATCCAAATCGGTACAGGTGCGGCGGCCGCTCGGTAACGAATGTCCCGGCACGTCCGCGGGCAACCACGAATCCATCGTTCGCCAACTGGAGAAGCGCTTTTTGGATCGTGACGGGAGAAGTTTTGAATTCATCCGCCAACTCCAAGCGTGTCGGGAGACGCATGCCCGGCGCTTTGGCTCCCGAGCAGATCAACCCGGCCAATTGGCGCCGAATTGCACCATGCCGCTCCAGTGGATGCCCCCGCTTCATGATCAAAGAATCACCCTCATTGTGTACAACTGTAATCCATCTGTAATATATGTCAAAATAATTAAACATGTATCGACAACGGCTAGCTGTCGTAGTAAGTTTCGGCCCGGTTGTAATGCGTCAGTGACGGCTGGAGATCGGTACGTAGCCGCGCGCGTGAGCGCGTGGTCCGCGCCGCAGTTCCCAACGCAGTTGCCACCGCCTCACGGCGGCAGCTACGCGACGCTCTGTCGTCACTGCCGCATTACCTCCCGTTAATGATTAAATCGATGACCTGCGTTTCCCATTCTATTGATTATTTTTGCATCGCCAGGAGTGACCGGCGGTGAGTGGTCAACCGTTCATTATTGCCGTTGCCCAATCGCGGTGTTGGCCCGGCGATATCGCCGGCAATATTGATCGCATGCGCCCCCTGATTGCCGAGGCGGCCCAAGCCGGTGCCAGGCTGGTCCTGTTCGCCGAAGCCGGTGTCACCGGTTATACTCCGACTTGCCCAACCCTCACAATCGGCGACACGCATTGCCTTGAATTGCAGGCGCTGGCGAAACAGTTCGGACTGGTTATCGTGGCCGGGTTCATGGAACGCAACGGCGCACATATTCACATCAGCCAGGGCGCAGTTTTCCCCACGGGTCAGTTCGTGGTGCAACGCAAAGCCCGCCCCGGGCCACCCGAACA